>Ga0308168_1003644_pt1 | contig 11635 bp, 8 predicted proteins | sample PhyCR2_FD_202133 | JGI IMG/M metagenome (GOLD analysis project Ga0308168, IMG submission 202133) | Phyllosphere microbial communities from UC Gill Tract Community Farm, Albany, California, United States - DLSLRC.R2 | ecosystem: Host-associated > Plants > Phyllosphere > Unclassified | place: USA... | reverse complement strand
CCTCGCTGGCCCCCGGCTCGCGCGTGGTCACCGAATACCTGACCGCCGCCGGCCTGCTGCCTTACCTGGAAAAGCTGGGCTTCGGCGTCACCGCCTACGGCTGCACCACCTGCATCGGCAATGCCGGTGACCTGACCCCGGAACTGAACGCCGCGATCACCTCGAACGACATCATCGCCGCCGCCGTCCTGTCGGGCAACCGTAACTTCGAAGCGCGTATCCACCCGAACATCCGCTCCAACTTCCTGGCTTCGCCGCCGCTGGTCGTCGCCTACGCGATCGCCGGCAACGTCACCCGCGACCTGATGACCGAACCGGTCGGCAAGGGCTCGGATGGCGTCGACGTCTACCTCGGCGACATCTGGCCGACTTCGCAGGAAGTCCAGGACCTGATGAAGTTCGCGATGGACTCGGACGTCTTCAAGGCCAACTACGCCGACGTCAAGAACAACCCGGGCGGCCTGTGGGAAGCCGTGTCGTCGGTGTCGGGCCAGGTCTATGACTGGCCGGAGTCGACCTACATCGCCGAGCCGCCGTTCTTCAGCGACTTCGAGATGACCCCGAAAGCCACCGCAGCCGGCTTCACCAACGCACGCGCCCTGGGCGTGTTCGGCGACTCGATCACCACCGACCACATCTCCCCGGCCGGTTCGATCAAGGAAGACGGCCCGGCCGGCAAATGGCTGAAGGACCACGGCGTGATCAAGGCCGACTTCAACTCCTACGGCTCGCGCCGCGGCAACCACGAGATCATGATGCGCGGCACCTTCGCCAACGTCCGCATCAAGAACCGCATGATTCCGCCGAAGGCCGACGGTTCCGCGGTCGAAGGCGGCATCACCATCCACCAGCCGAGCGGCGAACAGCTGTCGATCTACGACGCAGCCATGAAGTATGTCGCGGAAGGCACCCCGACGATGATCTTCGGCGGCGAAGAGTACGGCACCGGCTCCTCGCGCGACTGGGCCGCCAAGGGCACCCAGCTGCTGGGCGTGAAGGCCGTGATCGCCCGTTCGTTCGAGCGCATCCACCGCTCCAACCTGGTTGGCATGGGCGTGCTGCCGCTGCAGTTCCTGGCTGACGACAGCGTCGACACCCTGGGCATCACCGGCAACGAAACCTTCGACCTGAAGGGCCTGGAAGGCGAGATCCGTCCGCAACAACAGGCTACCCTGGTGATCCACCGCGCCGACGGCACGGTGAAAGAGACCTCGGTGCTGCTGCGTATCGACACCCCGATCGAAGTCGACTACTACAAGCATGGCGGTATCCTGCCGTTCGTGCTGCGCCAGCTGCTGGCTGCGTAATTTTGTTAGCTGCCCGCCTCCCGGCGGGCGGTTTCAAAAGCAAAAAGGGCCGGATCCCGCAAAGGATCCGGCCCTTTTATATTGCTACCTCCAAGACGTCACTGATCGTTGCTTATGTCTCAGCCCACATCCGCAAAAGATTGTGATAATGCCCCGTCAACCCCACCAATTCCGCCCCATCCCCGTGCTTGCTGCGTAAAGCCTGGATATTCGCATCCAGCTCGAACAGCATCGCCCGCTGCCAGTCATCCCGCACCATGCTCTGCACCCACAGGAAGGACGCCAGCCGCTCGCCGGCCGTCACCGGCAGCACCTGGTGCACGCTGGTCGACGGGTACACGATCGCATCCCCGGCCGGCAGCTTGACCTCGTGGACGCCGTAAGCATCGGTGACGGACAGCTCGCCGCCCTCGTACTCGTCCGGCTCGCTCAGGAACACCGTGCACGACACGTCTGCCCGCACCGCCGCGCCGCCGCGCTGGGCGCGGATGGCGCCGTCCACGTGCGGGCCGTAATGCTCGCCACCGGCGTAGCCGTTGAAATAAGGCGGCAGGATGCGCAGCGGCAGCACGCCGGAAAAGAACAGCGGATGGGCCATCAGCGCGGCGCTGACGATGGCGCCCAGTTCCAGCGCCGGTGCCGAGCCTTCCGCCAGCTGGCGGTTGCGCTTGACCTGGGCGCCCTGGCTGCCGACGCTCTGGCGCCCGTCGACCCAGTCGGTCTCGGCCAGGCGGGTGCGGCAGTGCGCAAGTTGTTGCGGCGTCAGCACGCCGGGGATGTGCAGCATCATGGTTCGATCCTCGATATAACAAGCTGACAAGCCCTCCCGGGCGCAGGGCGCGGGAGGGCGATCCGGCGGCAGGGCCGATCAGAACTTGTAGTTGGCGGTCAGCGTGGCCGAACGTCCCGGCGCGACGCCGGCGTAGTGCGGCGACGAGACCTTGTCGAAATAGAGCTTGTCCCCCAGGTTCTGCACGTTCAGCTGCAGCGACAAATCGCGGTTGACATTGTAGCTGGCCATCGCGTCGAAGCGGGTATAGCCCGGCGCGAACTTGTTGTTGTTGACGTTGGCGTAGACCCGGTCCATCGCCGACAGGCCGGCGCCGACCGTGAAGTCCTTGTTGATCGCATAGCTGGTCCACAGCGTGGCGCTCTTCTTCGGCGTGGTCGGGAAACGGTTGCCGTTGAAGGGCGAGGCGGTGTAGACCGGACGCGCGGTGGTGCCGGTGTTGACGAAGCCGTTGTCGGCGATCTCGGCATCGAGGAAGGTGGCGCCGCCGAACACGGTCCAGGCCGGGGTGATCTTGCCCGAGAAGCCGAGTTCCACGCCCTTGACTTCCTTGCGGCCGACGTTCTGGGTGGTACCGTCCGGCGCGGTGACGCGGGCATTGCTCATGGTGCTCTTGAACAGGGCGCCGCTCAGCGACAGGCGGCCGCCCGGCATCACGTCCCACTTGGTGCCCAGTTCCCAGTTCTTGCTGCGCTGGGGCTGCAGGTTCTGGATCTGCACGGTGAGGGCGTCCAGGCCGTCGCCGCCGTCGTTGCCCGGCGGCGTGGCCGAGGTGGCGTAGGACAGGTAGATGCTGCCGTTGCTGGCCGGCTTGAACACCAGGCCCGCCTGATAGCTCCAGAAGGTGCTGTCGACGGTGGCGTCGGTGGCGGCGGTGGCGCCGTTGGCATTGGTGTGCAGCACGCTCTCGAAATCGTCGAAGCGCGCACCCAGGTTCAGCAGCCACTGCGGCGTGAACTCCAGCGTATCGAAGGCATAGGCCGACTTGGTCTTGGTCTCGACATTGGTCGCGGCCGGCGACAGCGTGCGGCTGTAGACCCAGGGGTCGTTCGGATTCGGATTGACCAGCGTGGTGCAGTTGTACAGGGTGGCGGCGCCGGTGGTGGCGCAGGTGGTGCCGTTGGTGGCCAGCGGGTTGTTGGTGCCCGGGGTGAACACGTAGGCGGCGCGGTCGGTGCTTTCGCGGTCGAACTCGATACCGGCGTTGTAGCTGTGCTTGATGCCGGCGGCCGTCCATTCACCGCTCAGGCTGGTGACGTTGGCGGCGGTGTCGGTCTCGGTGGCGCGCGAGTTGATGCGGCGCCACACGGTGCCGTACAGCGCGGTATTGCCCTTGGAATCGTCGGGCTGGGTCCAGACGTAGTCGTTCTGCGAGCGGCCGTAGCGCGTCACGTTGCGCAGCACGGCGGCCTTGCTGAATTCGTGGCGCAGGTCCACCGTGGCGACGTCGCTCTTGGTGTCGCGGAAGTCGCGGTTGGCCAGGCCGTAGAAGGTCGCGCGGTCGACCGACCACGGACGGCCGTCGCCGTTGCGCGCCAGGTTGCCGGTGGTGAGCGGGTTGTTGAAGGGGATGCCGGTGTCCGGGATCTCGTGGGTGGTCAGGTGGTACAGGCTGAAGATCGCGCGGCTCGGGCCTTCCAGGCCGAAGGTGACGGTCGGCGCCACGCCCCAGCGGCTGCCGCCGACGACGTCGCGGCCCGGGGTGTCGGCGTCGTGCGCCATCACGTTCAGGCGGAAGGCGCTGTTGCTGCCGATGTTGCGGTTGACGTCGCCGGTGAAGCGCTTGTACTTGTCGCTGCCGGCGCCGAGGGAGATGCTGTTGAAGTCGTACGCCTGGGCGGTCTTGCTGACCAGGTTGACGCCGCCGCCGGCCGAGGACCGTCCGCCGTAGGCCGAGTTCGGGCCCTTGACCACTTCCACCTGCTCCAGGTTGAAGATCTCGCGCGATTGCGAACCCGCGTCGCGGATGCCGTCGACATAGGTGTCGGTCTGGGCGTTGTAGCCGCGGATGAACAGGTTGTCGCCGACCGGGTTGCCGCCCTCGCCGGCGCCGATGGTAATGCCGGGCACGGTGCGCAGGGCATCGGTGAGCGAGACGGCGCCGGTCTGCGAAATGACCTCGGCCGGCACCACGGTGACCGATTTCGGCGTGTCCAGCAGCGGCGCGGTGAATTTGTCGTTGGCCGAGGCCGCCTTGTTGGCGCCGGTCACCTGCACCGTCGGGATGCCCGGATCGACGTCGGCCGGAGCGGCCTGGGCCGCCAGCGGCAGCGCCAGGCTGGCCAGCATGGCCAGGGCCGGTGCTGGCAGGCTGCGTGGGTGTTTGCGGCTGGTGATGAAGACGTTCCGGCGGGTCGCTGCAGTGGTCATCTTATTATTTGTCATGGTGAAGGCGTTGGACCGGACCGTTTTTCTCTCTTGTACGGCGCGGAAGGAAAATGAGAACGATTCGCATTATGATTCGTACTGCATGTTTTGACAAGCAGGGATGCACGAAGACCCTGGCCGAATCTTGCCGCCGTGTCACTGTCAAAGGCTGAATCAACTACAATACCGGGGATATGGGTTTATCATGATTCCCGACCCTCAGTTGCCGTACCCGTTATCACATCTATTTACCGAAGAGACTTCCAAGCGCTATGCGTCGCCCCTCCAAAGACTCACCCAAACTCTCGGCAGAAAGCCAGCGTCTCGTCAGTATCAGCCAAGCCATCGTGCAGGCGGCCAGCCGCGTTGAAGAACGGACCTGGGAGCGCAACCTCGACACGCAACTGCAAAAGCTGCTGAAGACCAACCACCAGGACAGCATCGACAGCGCCCTCAACGTCCTGTTCAAGGGCGACCTGGCGGCCTACGACGTGCTGATGGATTGCGTCGAGGCGGTCAGCGAGTCTTCCTGCATGACCGAACAGGTCAACGGCGTCGATACCGGCTGGCAGGCGCTGCTGGTGGCCGCGCCGGTACTGGCCTGGACCCGCTTCGCCATCGCTTCCGGCACCGTCCCGGGCGACGTGCTGTCCACCCTGAGCGCCCATTTCTCGGCCCACCTGGTGGCCGAAGGCGCCGAGGTGGCGATCGCCCCGACCCTGTATTCGATCGACCAGTTGCCGCGCACCCACGCCGACACCTATGCGCTGACCCACAAGCTGGCCCAGGCCGCGCACAAGGGCGGCAAGAACGGTGTGAAGCCGGCCGAACCCGGCCCCGACACCTCGCAATTCCTGGCCGACACCCGCTACCTGCTGGTGGCCGTGGTGGCACCCCAGGGCGCGCCGCTGTTCCGTTGGCAGGAACCGCAGCACCAGGTCAATTTCGAAGCCGTGCGCGACGCCGCGCTCGAACAATGGCGCGCCCAGGCCGGCCCCAACATCGCCCGCCTGCTGCCGGGCTGCGGCGTCGAGCTGCTGCTGCCGGAAGCCTATTACGTGGCCTGCCGCGAAGCCGACAAGCTGATCCGCCCGGTCTCGATCCGCGCCGCAGTGCACTACCTGACCCACACCCTGGGCGTGGAACCGGGCGATTTGCGCGCCGTGGTGGCCGGCTTCGGCGAGGAGGCCAACGACGCTCAGGTCGACGAATACCGCGTCGGCTTCACCCTGCGCCAGCAGGCCGAAGTCGTGTACGGCATCGTCTGGCCGCTGTACGGCCAGGAAGACGAGGAAGGCACGCCGATGGACGGCCCGGTCGCCGGCGACCAGCCGCTGGCCCCGGTCGACGAGATCGTCAAGCACCTGAACGAGGTCGGCGTCACCCACGTCAAGCGCATCGGCGAACGCTATGTGGCCGAGTACTGCGACGATTGCGGGGCACCGCTGTTTGCCGACCCGAGCGGCGAGCTGGTGCATGCGGAGATGCCGGAGGATACGCCGGCGGGGAGTGAGCATTTCCACTGAGGCTGCACGAGCGGCCTCATCGGCCGTCAGCCGCTAGCTCCAAAACCGTCGCCCCTGCGCAGGCAGGGGCCCAAGTTGCACGCGTTACGGTAACGCATCGAACTTGGGCCCCTGCCTTCGCAAGGGCGACGGTTAGTTTTTCGCAGTTTCCAGGTTCTGCACCTGCTCCACCTGCTCCACCTGCTCCACCTGCTCCGCCAGGTACGCATGAATCTGCGACACCGCCGCAGCCCCCTCCCCCGCCGCCGCGGCCACCCGCTTGGTCGAACCGGCACGCAAGTCTCCCACTGCGAACACCCCGTCCACGCTGGTTTCCAGCGGCCGCACCCGGTGCTCCGGGCGCGCATCGCCGCCGGTCAGCACGAAGCCCTTGTCGTCCAGCGCGACGCCGCATTCGCCCAGCCATTCGCTGTTGGGATCGGCGCCGATGAACAGGAACAGCTGGCGCGTGTCGAAGCTGCGCCGCGCGCCGTCCTGGCGGCCGCGGCAATGCACCCGCGTCAGGCCGCCCTCGTCGCCTTCCAGCGCCTCCACCTCCAAATGCGTGTGCAGTTCGATGTTGGCGGCGGCGCCGATGCGTTCGATCAGGTAGCTCGACATGGTGGCCGCCAGCCCGGGCCCGCGCACCATCAGGTGCACCTTGGCGGCATGGGCGGCGAGGAACACCGCGGCCTGGCCGGCCGAGTTGCCGCCGCCGACCAGCACCACTTCCTGGCCGCGGCACAGGCCGGCTTCCACCGGCGAGGCCCAGTAGAACACGCCGCGTCCCTCGTAGCGCTCGAGGTCGGTCCAATGCGGCTTGCGATAGCGCGCGCCGGCCGCCAGCACCACGCTGCGGGCGCGCAGGCAGGTGCCATCGGCCATCTCGACCTTGAGTGGCCGCTCCTTGCATAGCAGGCGCGTGGCCGGGGCCGGGATCGCGACTTCGGCGCCGAACTTGATCGCCTGCACATAGGAGCGGCCGGCCAGCGCGCGTCCCGAGATGCCGGTCGGGAAGCCGAGCAGGTTTTCGATGCGGGCGCTGGCGCCGGCCTGGCCGCCATAGGCGCGCTGGTCCAATACCATCACCGACAAGCCTTCCGAAGCCGCATACACGGCGGTGGCCAGCCCGGACGGGCCGGCGCCCACCACCAGCACGTCGAACACCTTGTCGCGCTCGATGCGCGGCAAGGTGCCGATGCAGCGCCCCAGCTCGGCCAGGGTCGGATTGCGCAGCACGAAGCCGTCCGGCAGCGCGACCAGCGGCCAGTCGCTCTCCGTGCGCCAGTGCTGCTGCACCAGGCGCGCGGCTTCCGGATCGGTCGCCGGATCGCGCCGGGTGTAGGGATAGCCATTGCGCGACAAAAAATTCTCGACGTCGAACGCGCCGGCGTGCCCGCTCGGCCCCACCAGCACCGGCCCGCCCGGCTCCTCGATCAGGCGCACCCGGCGCAGGATGAAGGCGCGCATCATGCGCTCGCCCAGCTCGGCTTCCGCCATGAGCAGCGCGCGAATGGCGTCCGGCGCCAGCACCAGCGTGTCCAGGTCGCCCACCGCGACGCCATCGGCCAGCGGCGGCCGGCCGGACAGCTGGGCCACTTCGCCGCTGAATTGTCCGGGCGCGTACTCGATCACTTCGACCCGCTTGCCGAGCGCATCGGTGCGGCTGCACAGCAGGTGGCCGGCCAGCACCACCACCACGCCCGGCGAATCGACGCAGGCGCGGAATACGGTCTCGCCATCCTGCCAGCGGCGCGGCACGGCAAAGCGGCGCAGGCGCCGGATGTCGTCGGCGCTTAGCACGGGATAGATCTGGTGGCCGCGGGTGGCCAGGTCGACCGAGGAACGCTGGTCGCTGCCGACCGGCGCATCGGGGGTGAACTCGGGGATGCTGTCGGCGATGGACATGTCGGTAGCCACTTTCGGATGTCGGATGATGACGTGGACTATGCTAAACCGGATTTGCGCGGCGCGGACCTGGCCTCAAGACCAGTAGACGGCCCGCGCCAGGCTTTTATTTGCGTGGCAAAGCAGTGGGCAAGGCGGCGATCACCCGCTTGGCAAACTCCGCCGTATTGCCGGCATGCCAGCGCCACACGACCACCAGGTCGTGCTCGGGCGAGACCACGATGTCGTTGCTGCCCGCGCCCAGTGCGGCATAGGCGCTGGCCGGCAGGCCCGGCAGGTTTTTACCCTTGGTGTTGAGCCACCACAGATAGCCATAGTCGGGCCCATGCTCGCTTGGGGTCAGCGCGGCCTGGACGTAGTCCGCCGGCACGATCTGCCTGCCGTTCCAGTTGCCGCCGCGCAGCCACAGATAGCCGAAGCGCGCCATGTCCCAGGAATCGATCCACATGCCGCCGCCCCAGCGCGTGCCGCCGCTGACCGAGGCCGCCGGCTTGCCGTCGATGTCGACATAGCTATTGGTGTAGGGCACCCATTTCCAGCTGGCGGAGGCGCCGATCGGGTCCATCACCTCTTGCTGGAACACATCGGGCAAGGGCTTGTTGTAGACGCGCAGCAGCGACAGTGCCAGGCGGTTGATGCGCACGTCGTTGTATTCGTAATGGCTGCCGGGCGCCTGGAGCGTGCGCGGCTTGCGCTCGCCGGCGCCGAAGGCGTCGTGGCCGATGAAATCGGCGTTCTTGCCCCACAGGCTGCCTTCCCATTCGGATTCCTGTTGCAAATGATGCTTCCAGGTGATGGGCGCGTTCTGGGCCGAGGCATAGCCGCCGTCCGTGACCGCCTGGCCGACCGGGGCTTCCAGGTCGGCGATGCGGCCAGTGCGCATGGCGACGCCGGCCAGGGTCGACAGCATGCTCTTGGCCACCGAATAGGTCGGGTCGACGAAATGGGTGTCGCCGAACTCGGCCACCACGTAACCCTTGTAGATCACCAGGCCATTGGTGGCGGCGCGGCGCGACGGCAGCGAGCCGAGCGGCTCGCCGAAGGTCTGGCGCTGGTCGGAAAAGTCGCGTGCGCGTTCGGTTTCATGCGCCTGCGCGAAAGCGATCGCCTCGGCCAATTTGGCCTTGTCGACGCCGAGCTGGGCCGGGGTCTTGTGCGCCCATGCGGACGCCGGCGGAAAATAGGCAGCGGGCGCGGCCAGGGCGGGCACCAGGGCCGGCACCAGCGCCGCACATGCCAGGGTCAACAAGCAGCGACGACGGGTGACAGCGATCATGCCTGGTCTTTCCATTGAGAATAGGGATGCCGGATCAGGCTGGAATTGTAGTAACGCTTGTCGCCGGTGACTTCACGTCCGATCCATTCCGGCTTCTCAAAAGCTTCGTCTTCGGCGCCGAGCTCGATCTCGGCCACCACCAGGCCGGCGTTGGCGCCCGCGAACTCGTCGACTTCCCAGACGTGGCCCGCATGGGCGATCCGGTGGCGCGTCTTTTCCACCAGCGGCTGTTCGCACAGGCGATCCAGCAGCTCGGCGGCGTCGGCCACCGGAATCGGGTATTCCCACTCGCCGCGGCTGGCGCCGGTCACCTTGCTCTTGATGGTGATCACGGCGCCCTCGCCCTCGATGCGCACGCGCACCGTGCGTTCGGGGTCAGAGCACAAGTAACCCTGGCGCATCCGGGTTGCCTGGCCCAGGCCGCGCCAGGCATCGCCGGCCAGCAGGAACTTGCGTTCGATTTCGATGCCCATGCGCGTGCCCCGCTCAGTCGTCCAGCGATTGCAGGATCGGCTGCAGCATCGCCGCGCCGAGGGCGCTGCTGCGCGCGCCGTTCCAGCCGACGTGGGGATCGGTCAGGTCGGCATTGTCCTTGAACGGCATCTCGAGGGTCAGCGACAGGCACTTGAAGGTGTGGCCGATATACTTCGAGGCCAGCGTCAGCAATTCCGTGCTGTACTTGCTGGCGGCATAGCCGACCACGTTCTGGAAGTCCGGGCTGCTGGCCATGTAGCGCTCGATGAAGGCGTTCTGGGCGGCCAGGCGCGCCGGCGTGAAGTCAGTCAGCATCTCGCTCCCCGCCACGAAGTTGTACGGCAGGGCTTCGTCGCCATGGATGTCGAAGAACATGTCGACCCCGGTTTCGTGGATCTTGTTCTTGACGCACAGGACTTCCGGGCTGCGCTCGGGCGAGGGCTCCATCCATTCGCGGTTCAGGTTGGCGCCGGCGGCATTGGTGCGCAGGTTGCCGCGCACCGAGCCGTCCGGATTCATGTTCGGCACGATGTAGAACACGGCGCGCTGCAGCAGCTTGCGGGCGACCGGGTTGGCGTTGTCGAGCAGCGCATCCATCATGCCTTCGACGAACCATTCGGCCATGGTTTCGCCCGGATGCTGGCGCGCGATCACCCAGATTTTCTTGTCCGCCTGCGGATTGCCGATCACGACCAGGTTCATGTCGCGGCCGTCGACCGTGGTGCCGATGTCGTGCACGCGCGCGAGCGGATTCTCGGCCACTTCGCCCAGCAGGCGCAGGTGGCGCTCCCAGGTGTAGGGTTCGAAATAGGCGTAGTAGACGCTGTCCAGTTCCGGCGTGTGGTTCACGGTCATGACCTGGCCGTCGAAGCTGGTCGGCACCCGGAACCAGTTCTCGGTGTCGTAGCTGGCTGCCACCTGGTAACCGTCGAAGCCTTTCGGGTAGGTGGCCTGGCCGGCGTTCAGGAAGCGGATCGTGCAGGCCTGGCCGCGCGCGCCCTGCAGGCGGAAGTGGAACCACTGGTGGATGTCGGCGTGGGAATCCTTGCGCAGCTTGAGGTCGATCTGGCGCGGCGTGTCCGCCTGGACGACGTCGATGGCGCCGGAGTCGAAGTGCTGGCTGATTTTGATGGGCATGGCTGTTCCTTTGTAGGTTCCTTTGGTATGCCTGCGCTTATTGCGCGTCGAGGTCGATCAGGTCCTTGCTGTAGGCCAGCATCACCTGGCGCATCAGCTCGACGTTGCCGCGATCGAGGACGATGGTGAGGTCGGGCTTGCGGTCAAGGTTGAAACTCATGCTGATCTTACCCGGCAATACCTTGCAATTCACCGTGAAGGCGTGCGGCACGTGCGGATTGTCCCAATCCATCTGGGTGATCTGCGGTCCGGCCGGCGGCGGTGCCAGGTTCGGGTCCTGGTTGATCGGCAGGTGCTTCAGCAGCCAGAACACGATCGAGGCCGGGATGAACACGCAGACGTCGCTGGCACCCTGGTTGGAGAACTTGGTCAGCAAGAGGTTGCCGACCCGGTCGCAGGACATGGACAGGCTCTTGACTTGACGGATGACCGCTGCTGATTTCACGACGAATCCCTATGGAATATGGTTAAAAAGGCGCAAAGATTCTACCCCATCCCATATCGGAATTGTGTGAAAGAAATGCAAAAGGGGAGCATGCTGCTCCCCCTTCTGATCCTGCTTGCGGGTGAATGGCGCCGCCGCCCTCTCCCGCCTGTGGAATCCCTTATTGCTTGTTGCCTTTCGACGAGCTGCGCGCGCTCGATCCCGATGCGGAGCCCGATGCCGAGCCCGAAGCGGCTGCCGATTGGCGGTTGCCATGGCTCATGCTGCCGGCGCGGCGCGCCTCTTCCGAGGTGAATTCGTGGGCAGTGCCCTTCTGGTGGGCGGCCTTGCCGCCTTCGCTGGCGATCTGGCGCTGACGCTCCGGATCCATGGATGCGAAACCGCGATTCTTGGTGCCGCCGCCGCTCTGTTTGTTACCTGGATTGT
>Ga0308168_1003640_pt1 | contig 11638 bp, 7 predicted proteins | sample PhyCR2_FD_202133 | JGI IMG/M metagenome (GOLD analysis project Ga0308168, IMG submission 202133) | Phyllosphere microbial communities from UC Gill Tract Community Farm, Albany, California, United States - DLSLRC.R2 | ecosystem: Host-associated > Plants > Phyllosphere > Unclassified | place: USA... | reverse complement strand
ATCAGCACGCGATCGCCGTAGCCCTTGGTGACGTTCTTGAATTCGATGACCTTGTCGCCCAGGCGCGGACCGGCCGGGATGTAGATCTCGTTGGTTTCGCTGCGCTTCTGGAATTCCTGCGATTGCATTTCTTCGAAGCGTTGCAGACGTGCCTTGGATTTCGACTGGCGGGCCTTGGCGCCTTTGCGCACCCACTCCAGTTCTTCTTTCATGGCTTTTTCGTGAGCCGACTGCTGCTTGGATTCCTGGGCCAGGCGATCGGACTTGGCTTCGAGCCAGCCCGAATAGTTGCCCTCGTAAGGAATGCCCGCGCCGCGGTCGAGTTCCAGAATCCAGCCGGCGACGTTGTCGAGGAAGTAACGGTCGTGCGTGATCGCGACCACGGTGCCCGGGAAGTCGTGGAGGAAATGCTCCAGCCACGCCACCGAATCAGCGTCCAAGTGGTTGGTCGGTTCGTCGAGCAGCAGCATGTCTGGTGCGGACAGCAGCAGACGGCACAGGGCGACACGACGCTTTTCACCACCGGACAGGTGTTCGACTTTCGCGTCCCAGGCTGGCAGACGCAGCGCATCGGCGGCGACTTCCAGCTGGCGCTCAAGGTTGTGGCCGTCGCTGGCCTGCAGGATCGCTTCGAGCTTGGCCTGTTCAGCAGCAAGCTTGTCGAAGTCGGCATCCGGGTCGGCGTAGGCCGCGTAGACCTCGTCCAGACGCGCTTGCGCATCCTTGATCACGCTGACCGCTTCCTCGACCACTTCACGTACGGTCTTGGCAGGGTCGAGCTGCGGCTCTTGCGGCAGGTAACCGATGTTCAGGTCCGGCATCGGACGGGCTTCGCCTTCGAACTCGGTGTCGACGCCGGCCATGATTTTCAGCAGGGTGGATTTACCCGAACCGTTGAGGCCGAGCACGCCGATCTTGGCGCCGGGGAAGAAGGACAGCGAAATGTTCTTGAGGATTTCCCGCTTCGGCGGAACAACTTTGCCCAGCCGATGCATGGTGAAGACGTATTGAGCCATGGAGAACCTTGGGTCAGTGACAGATGAATGATTGGAGCGCAGGCGATGCCTGGCCAGACTGTGCGCGTCGTTCACTTGATCGCGATCAATGCGTGCGCGCTGGAAAAAGTCTGATTGTAGGGGCTGGAACGCCCCCGGTCTAACCGGCAAAGCTACCTTAATGCTGGAAGGCAGTCCAGCCGAGAGGGGCTGGCACTTCGCCACGAGTCAAGGCATGCTAGCCGCCCTTCGGGCGTCCGGCTTATAGTGCACGTCGCGCCAGTCCAGCCAAATCGCAGGATCACAGCTTGACCAATGTCACTCCGCCAGCCTCTGTGAGCAGCACCCCACCGGCGCCCGGCTCGCCCCTGCGCGGAACATTAAAGGGTGCGCTGGCCACCCTCGTGCTGTTATTGCTCGCGTTGCTGTTCTGGCAACTGCTCGATCAATTGCGCGAAACTCAGAAAAATCAGCGCCAATACACCATCGACTACACCGCCGACCTCGCCGCCCAGGTCAGCCTGAACATGGCGCTGAACGCGCAAATTGCCCTCAATCTGCTACCGATCGTCGAACAACCGCAAACCGCCGACGAACAGCAGATGCTCCTGCGCAAACTGCAACGCTCGCTGCCAGATCTGCGCAGCATGGCCCTGCTCTCGCCCTCCGGCCGGATCATCAGCGACAGCGCCACCGACAGTTCCGACGCCGATTACCTGACCGAACTGGTGCGCCGCAGCCGCGCCCAGGCGCATTACTTCAGCAATGCCGATGACGGCTCGGTGGTGCATCTGCTACTGCATCAGGCCAGCGGCAGCAGTCGCGGTTACTGGGCCTTGCGTTTGACGCCAACCTTCTTCGACTCGCTGACCAAACAGGATGCCACCGCCCTGCGCCCGTTGTGGCTGGTGGAAAACCGCCTCAATCACCAGATCATCAGCCGCGAAGCAGGGCTGCCCTCGGTCAAGGCTGGCGGGCTGACGCCTGACGATGTCGCCAACACCGTGCTGACCGTGCCGCTGAGCAGCAGCGACTGGCAACTGCGCGGGCTGTTCGACCGCCAGCGCGTACTGGAAGAATTGCTGCCGGCATTCATCGGCAAATGCCTGCTCGGCCTGGCGTTCTCGATGTTGCCGGTGATCGCGCTGCTGAACATGCGTCGGCGTCAGCGCCAGGTGCATGAAGGCCGGCGGCGTTATCAGGATATTTTCGAAGGCACCGGCGTGGCCTTGTGCGTACTCGACCTGTCCGGCCTCAAGCAGATGTTCGACAAGGCGCAGATCCAGACCAGCGACCAGCTCAAGGCCTGGCTCGACCAACCGCAGCAGCGCCAGCAGTTGCTCGCGGAAATGCGCGTCACCGAAGTCAACCAGGTCGCCCTGCAACTGCTCGATGTGCACTCCTGCGACGATGCCTGGCAACTGCTGATCGATGGCCAGCGCCATCCGCAGTGCGCGATCGGTCAGCAGATCCTCGACGCCGTCCTGCAACAGCAGAAGCAGCTGGAACTGGAAATCAAACTGCCCAACAGCAATGGTCGCGACCAGCACCTGTGGATGGTCCTGCGCCTGCCGAGCGAGCAGCACGACTATAAAGCGGTGATTCTCAGCATCAACGACATCACCAGCCGCAAGCTGATCGAGCTGTCGTTGCTGGAGCGCGAAGGCTTCTGGTCGGACGTGGTGCGCACCGTACCCGATCATCTGTATGTGCAGGACGTGATCAGCCAGCGGATGATTTTCAGCAACCACCACCTCGGCCAGACCCTGGGCTACAACCGCACTGAACTGCATCAGATGGGCGAATACTTCTGGGAAATCCTCCTGCACCCGGAAGACGCCGACTATTACCATCGCTCGCGGCAGTTGCAGCGCCACGCCGGTTACAGCCAGCTGTTGCAATGCCAATTGCGCTTCCGCCATCGCGACGGCAAGTGGCGGCGCTTCGACATCCGTGAACAGGCGCTGGCGCGGGACAAGCACGATCAGGTCACGCGGATCATCGGCGTGGCCAAGGACATCACCGAACAGATCGAGGCCAGCGAATCGCTGCGTGACAGCGAGCAGCGTTACCGCATGCTCGCCGAAAGCATCAGCGACGTGATTTTCTCCACCGACAGCAAGCTCTCGCTGAACTATGTCAGCCCCTCGGTGCAGGCCGTGCTCGGTTACAACGCCGAATGGATTTTCCAGAACGGCTGGCAATCGATCATCGCCAATCCCGGGCAACTGAACGGCATTCATGTGCTGATGGACCGCGTCAGCAAGGCGCTGGACAAGCCCGAGCAACTGGCATTGCTGCGCAGTCAGGTGCAAACGCAGCTGTTCCTCTTCGATTGCCTGCGTGCCGACGGCCGCAAGATTCCGATCGAACTGCGCCTGGTGCTGGTGTGGGACGAACACGGCGCGTTCGAAGGCGTGCTCGGCGTCGGCCGCGATATCAGCCAGCAGCGCCGTGCCGAAAAAGACTTGCGCATGGCCGCCACGGTATTCGAGCACTCGACTTCGGCGATCCTGATCACCGACCCCGCTGGGTACATCGTCCAGGCCAACGAAGCGTTCAGTCGGGTCAGCGGCTACAGCGTGGGCGAAGTGCTCGACCAGTTGCCGAACATGCTCACTGTCGACGAGCAGCAGGACGCGCACTTGCGCTACGTGCTCAAGCAGTTGCACGAGCACAGCACCTGGGAAGGCGAAGTGTGGATGAAGCGCCGTAACGGCGAGCATTACCCGGCGTGGGTCGGCATTACTGCCGTGCTTGACGATGAGGGCGATCTGGCCAGTTACGTGTGTTTCTTCAGCGACATCAGCGAGCGCAAGGCCAGCGAGCAGCGCATCCACCGCCTCGCCTATTACGATGCCCTCACCCATTTGCCGAACCGCACGCTGTTCCAGGATCGTCTGCACACCGCGCTGCAAGCGGCCGAACGGCAGAAGTCGTGGGTGGTGCTGATGTTCCTCGACCTCGACCGTTTCAAACCGATCAACGACTCCCTCGGCCACGCCGCCGGCGACCGCATGCTCAAGGACATGGCCACGCGCCTGCTGGCCTGCGTCGATGACGATGACACCGTGGCGCGCATGGGCGGCGACGAATTCACCCTGCTGCTGCAGCATCGCTCCAACCGCGAACTGGCGCTGAACCGGGCGATTCACGTGGCCGAGCAGATTCTCGCCAGCCTGGTGCGGCCGTTCGTGCTCGAGGGCCGCGAGTTTTTCGTCACCGCCAGTATCGGCATCGCCCTGAGTCCGCAGGACGGCAACGAACTCAGCCAGTTGATGAAGAACGCCGACACGGCGATGTACCATGCCAAGGAACGCGGCAAGAACAACTTCCAGTTCTATCAGGCCGACATGAACGCCAGTGCACTGGAACGTCTGGAACTGGAAAGCGACCTGCGTCATGCGCTGGAGCAGAACGAATTCGTCCTGTATTACCAGCCACAGTTCAGCGGCGACGGCAAACGTTTGACCGGCGCCGAAGCGCTGCTGCGCTGGCGCCATCCACGGCGTGGGCTGGTGCCGCCGGGGGATTTCATTCCGGTGCTGGAAGAGCTCGGTCTGGTGGTGGACGTTGGCGACTGGGTGATCGGCGAGGCCTGTCGGCAGCTGAAAACCTGGCACCAGCAGCGAGTGCGGGTACCGAAGGTCTCGGTGAACATCTCCGCACGGCAGTTCTCCGACGGCCAGTTGGGCACACGGATCGCCACGATCCTGCGCGAAACAGGCCTGCCCCCGGCGTGCCTGGAGCTGGAACTGACCGAAAGTATTCTGATGCGCGAAGTCAGCGAAGCGATGCAGATTCTCGCTGGGCTGAAAAACCTCGGCCTGAGCATCGCGGTCGATGACTTCGGCACCGGTTACTCATCGCTGAACTACCTCAAGCAATTCCCGATCGACGTGCTGAAGATCGACCGCACCTTCGTCGACGGCCTGCCGTCCGGCGAACAGGACGCGCAGATCGCCCGGGCGATCATCGCCATGGCCCACAGCCTGAATCTTGCGGTGATTGCCGAGGGTGTGGAGACCCACGAGCAACTGGACTTCCTGCGTGAGCATGGTTGCGATGAGGTGCAGGGATATCTGTTCGGCCGGCCGATGCCGGCGGGACGGTTTGAAGCGCAGTTCTGTAACGACGCGCTGTTCATGTTCGACTGAAGATTTGCGGCGCGGCCTTCGCGAGCAGGCTCGCTCCCACAGGGGAATGCATTTCACATGTGGGAGCGAGCCTGCTCGCGAAGGGGCCGGGAAAAGCACCGCACATCTGTCATGAACGCCACTTGTCTGCGACATGACGTCGTTTCATATGTCATCCAAAAGCGGTTGGGTTAGAATGCCCCCCTTTTCTGCCCCCGATCCTTGAGGACCGCCATGTTCAGCCGTGATTTGACTATTGCCAAGTACGACGCCGACCTTTTTGCCGCCATGGAGCAAGAAGCTCAGCGTCAGGAAGAACACATTGAGCTGATCGCTTCGGAAAACTACACCAGCCCAGCGGTGATGGAAGCTCAAGGCTCGGTCCTGACCAACAAGTACGCCGAAGGCTATCCGGGCAAGCGTTACTACGGTGGTTGCGAATACGTGGACGTGGTTGAACAACTGGCCATCGACCGCGCCAAGGAACTGTTCGGCGCCGATTACGCCAACGTTCAGCCGCACGCCGGTTCCCAGGCCAACGCCGCTGTTTACCTGGCTCTGCTGCAAGGTGGCGACACCATTCTGGGCATGAGCCTGGCCCATGGTGGTCACCTGACCCACGGCGCCAGCGTTTCCTCCTCGGGCAAGCTGTACAACGCCGTTCAATACGGCATCGACGCCAACGGTCTGATCGACTACGACGAAGTCGAGCGTCTGGCGGTCGAGCACAAGCCGAAAATGATCGTTGCCGGTTTCTCGGCCTACTCGCAGATCCTCGACTTCCCGCGCTTCCGCGAAATCGCTGACAAGGTCGGCGCTTACCTGTTCGTCGACATGGCTCACGTCGCCGGTCTGGTTGCCGCTGGTGTGTACCCGAACCCGGTGCCGTTCGCCGATGTCGTGACCACCACCACCCACAAGACCCTGCGCGGTCCACGTGGCGGTCTGATCCTGGCCCGTGCCAACGCCGAGATCGAGAAGAAGCTCAACTCCGCAGTATTCCCGGGCGCCCAGGGTGGCCCGCTGGAGCACGTGATCGCGGCCAAGGCGATCTGCTTCAAGGAAGCGCTGCAGCCTGAGTTCAAGGCTTACCAGCAACAAGTGGTGAAAAACGCTCAGGCCATGGCCGAAGTGTTCATCGAGCGCGGTTTCGACGTAGTGTCCGGCGGTACCAAGAACCACCTGTTCCTGCTGTCGCTGATCAAACAGGACATCTCCGGCAAAGACGCTGACGCCGCTCTGGGCAAAGCGTTCATCACCGTGAACAAGAACTCCGTGCCTAACGATCCACGCTCGCCGTTCGTCACCTCCGGCCTGCGCTTCGGTACTCCGGCTGTGACCACTCGCGGCTTCAAAGAGGCCGAGTGCAAAGAGCTGGCTGGCTGGATCTGCGACATCCTGGCTGACCTGAACAACGAAGCGGTGATCGACGCCGTTCGCGAGAAAGTCAAAGCCATCTGCAAGAAACTGCCGGTGTACGGCGCTTGATGCCTCGTTAATCCGCGATAAAAACCGGTCACTTATGGCCGGTTTTTTATTGCCATGAATTCAATATCAAAATACCACCTGAATAAAACTGCAATCTGCTAATCCCGTCCAGCAGGATTGTTCATCTCTTCGTTAAAACCAAACTCTTGCAACACACATGCAAACCGCCATAAATGAAAACCGCTTAGTCTGAAACCCGACTTGATAAATGGATTTCATCATGACGAGCAATATCGAAAAATCTTTCATCGCAACACTGAGAATGTTCGACCACAGGGTCGGCTTTCTTGAACAGCTATACGGCAAACCGGCGATGGCTACCATCAGTCTGTTCAGCGGCGGTTTCTATACCGGACGCCCGCAAACACGGGATCACTCCCACCTGCTCGGCATCCGGAACAACGAGCAGAGCGGCCGGATAAAACCGTTGAAGCTGCATTTCGGTCATACCCCTGACGGCTACATCCTCACCGTGAAAAACCAGGGCAACTATTTCAATCAGGTAATCAGCAATCACTGGCTGGACACCGTCGAGGCCGTCAAGCCAGACACTGACAACTTGACCACGTTTATTCTTGTCGACCGTAGCGGCACCGCTATTACGCTGGACAACTTAACGGGCGTACATACAGCTGTTTCTCTCAAACTGAAAAATCATGCCTATTTGGGCGGCATTAAAATCAGAAGTCTGCCTTACGTCTATCTGGGCAAAACCGAAGAACGTTCAAAGATCACGTTCATCCTGAGCATCGTCGAAAGACATGTACCAGTCATCAAAACGTGACTCACGCCCCGCCCAGAAAAAAGGCATAGCCGCCGATTTTTCTCAAATGCTCAAGACCGGGCCATCCAGACAACTGGTAAGACCGGTCATGCCAATTTCCTAATTTTCCCTTGCGGTCCGCGGAAACCTGCGCCTAGACTGCGCCTGCACTGGACATACCGGTAAGACCACAATAATTAAGTCCTGAATCCGCTGCGCCACGCGTACGGCAGCCAGGACACCGACCCAGGATTCCTCCCATGCTCAGATGGTGCTCGCGCTCAATCTTCCTTCAAGTGGTTCTCGGACTGATGCTCGGCATCGTCTGCGGGCTGACCCTTCCTGAATACTCCGCCCAGTTGAAACCGCTCGGCGATGGCTTCATCAAATTGATCAAGATGCTGATTGGCCTGATCGTGTTCTGTGTGGTGGTCAGCGGCATCAGCGGCGCGGGCGATCTGAAGAAGGTCGGGCGCATCGGCCTCAAGTCGGTGATCTACTTTGAAGTGCTGACCACCATCGCTCTGGTGATCGGTCTGGTATTCGCCTTCAGCACCGGCATTGGCAGCGGCGCGAACATTCATCTGGAGCAGCTCTCCAGCGCCGACATGGGCGACCTCGCCGAGCGCGGCCAGCACATGCACACCACCACGCAATTTCTGATGGACCTGATCCCGACCTCGGTGATCGGCGCCTTCGCTGACAACAATATTCTGCAAGTGCTGCTGTTTTCGGTGCTGTTCGGCAGTGCGCTGAATCTGGTCGGCGAAGCGGCTTCCGGGATTTCGCGATTGATCAACGAACTCAGCCACGTGATCTTCCGCATCATGGGCATGATCGTCCGTCTGGCGCCAATCGGCGTGTTCGGTGCCATCGCCTTCACCACCAGCAAATACGGTCTGGATTCGTTGCAGCACCTGGGCAGTCTGGTCGGTCTGTTCTACCTGACCTGCGTCGCCTTCGTCGCGCTGATCCTCGGTCTGGTGATGCGCGTTTCCGGCCTGCGCATGTGGCCGCTGCTCAAGTACCTGCGGGAAGAACTGCTGATCGTGATGGGCACCGCCTCTTCCGACGCCGTGCTGCCACAGATCATGCGCAAGCTCGAACACCTCGGTATCGGCAGTTCGACGGTCGGTCTGGTGATCCCGACCGGGTACTCGTTCAACCTCGACGGTTTCTCGATCTACCTGACCCTGGCCATCGTGTTCATCGCCAACGCTACCGGCACGCCACTGGCGATGACCGACTTGCTGACCATTCTGCTGGTGTCGCTGATCACCTCCAAAGGCGCCCACGGCATTCCCGGTTCGGCGCTGGTGATTCTCGCCGCGACGCTGACGGCGATCCCGGCGATTCCCGTAGTCGGTCTGGTGCTGGTGTTGGCCGTGGACTGGTTCATGGGCATCGGCCGCGCGCTGACCAATCTGATCGGCAACTGCGTCGCCACCGTGGCCATCGCCCGCTGGGAAAAGGACATCGACGTGCAGCGCGCGAACAAGGTGCTCAACGGCGAACAGGGCTATAACTTTCAACCGCGAAAAACCGTCGCTCCGGCGGCGGCCAAAGAATTCTGAATGAGTGCCGTGCCTGCCAATGCGCAGGCACGGCGCAGGGAGCCAATACGTGATTACAACGTCAACCGTCGTCAATTCAGTGGTGGAAAAACTCCGCGCCGCGTTGGCCCGAGGCCAGTGGCGCTCCGGCGACATGCTGCCGGGCCAGCGCGAACTGGCCGAACAGCTGGGCATCAGCCGGCCGAGCCTGCGCGAAGCGGTGATCGTCCTCGAAACCCTCGGCCTGGTGCGCTCGATGCCGGGCAAAGGCGTAGTCGTGCTCGACGCACAACTCAGCGACAGCCAGAGCCACGACAGCGCAGTCGCCGGCGCCAGTCTCGAAGACGTGCTGCAACTGCGCTACACCCTTGAGCCGTTCATCGTCGGGCTGGTCGCGCAATCGATCAGCAGCAAGGAAGTCGGCCAGTTGCGCCTGACCCTGATGGACATGCGCGAAGCCCTCGAGGCCGGTGACAGCGAAGCCGGGGTCAGCGCCTACATCGCCTTCCACGAAGAACTGTTCACGCTGACTTCGAACCCGATTTTCCAGAGCGTGGTGCAGCAGACCAGCAATGCCCTCAAGCAAAGCGCCGAAGTGTTGCGCAATTCCCCGGAACATCTGGCCGAACGTCTGGAAGAAAACGAAGCGGTGGTCCGCGCGATCCGCAGCAAGAACAGCGCTCAGGCCAGCGCCGAAATGCGTCGGCACATTCTGCGCGAAGGCCAGCGCATGGGCGTTGAGCTGAACATCCCGGACGACAACCTGCCCACCTGATTTGCCAGGAGAACGGCCATGAACAGTTTTGCTTCAGCCACGCATGCGCATTCGAGCGCCCTGCCCGTCTCTCGCCTGGGCACGCCGACGGAGGATCTGTATCCGCGACTGTTCGACGCGATCCTCGAACAGCGTATCGATGAAGACAGCCGGTTCACCGAGGACAGTCTGCAAGCAATGTTCGGCGCCGCCCGCGCCGATGTACGACGGGTGCTGACGCAGTTGTCCCATGAGCAGATCGTGGTGTTGCGCGCCAATCATCGACCACGAGTGGCCGCGCCTGATCGGGAACTGATCCGGCAGACCTTGCATGCGCGACGGCTGGCTGAAAACACCTTGGTGCGGTTGGCGTGTCAGCGTCCGCAGCCAGACGATCTGAAATGTTTGCGCACGTTGCTAGAGCGCGAGAAGCGCGCCGTCGAGCAGGATCGGCGCGGAGCGGCGATTCGATTGTCGGGGGAGTTTCATCTGCAGTTGGCGCAGATGGCGGGAAATTTGCCGTTGGCGCATTTTCTGCGCAGTCTGGTGCCGCTGACGTCGTTGGCGATTGCGCGAAGTCAGTGTTCGACGCGCAGTTGTTGCGCATGGCAGGAGCATTTGGCGTTGGTTGAGGTTGTGGAGCGAGGTGATGTTTCCAAGGCCGGCATGTTGATGGATCGGCATCTGGATCATCTTGAGCAGACACTGCTCGGTTCTGACCATGGGCATTGTGCTGTCGGCTAGATCGCCTTCGCGAGCAGGCTCGCTCCCACAGTAGAACGCATTCTGTCAGGAGGAATGCAGTCCACTGTGGGAGCGAGCCTGCTCGCGAAGAGGCCCTTTGAGCTATTGAAATTATCAGGCTTGTTGCGCTGCAACCCTGGCAAACCCCTCCCGAATCTTCTCTTCCGGCAAGTCATCGGCAATAAACACGATCACACTCTCCCGCGCCTCGCCCTCGGCCCATTCGGTGTCCCAGTCAAAACCATAGAGTTTCAGCACACCCTGAAATACCAAGCGCCGATCTTCGCCGGCAATGTTCAGCACGCCTTTGTAGCGCAGCAACTGCTTGCCGTGTTCTTCCAGCAGTTCGTTCATGAATTCGCTGAGCTGATCGATATCCAGCGCCTGATCGGTGCGCAACACCAGACTGGAGATGCGATCGATTGACGGTGCCTTGCTGACCGGACGAAGGCTCAGACCGCCGCCCAGGTCAGCATTGAGGTTGAAACCACGCACATCCAGCAATTCAGCCAGATCGATATTGCCATGCTCGACCACGCGGATCGGCGCGCGGCGGTTGATTCGCGTAAGGCGCTCGCTCAGCGCAGTGAACGTCGCCTCATCGACCAGGTCGGTCTTGCTCACCAGCAAGCGATCGGCGAAACCGATCTGCGCCTGGGCAATGGTCTGCGTCAGGTGCACGTCGGCGTGAGCGGCGTCGACCAGGGTGATGATGCCGTCGAGCAGATAACGCTCGCGCAGCTCTTCATCGATGAAAAAGGTCTGCGCCACCGGCGCCGGATCGGCCAGACCCGTGCACTCGATCACCAAACGGTCGAAGACGATCTCGCCACTTTCCAGGCGCTCAAGCAGCAAGTACAGCGCCTTGGTCAGATCGGTGTGAATGGTGCAGCAGACGCAGCCGTTAGCCAGGGTCATGACTTGCACCGGCTCATCACCCAACAGCTGGGTGTCGATGCCGGCGTCGCTGAATTCGTTTTCGATCACGGCGATTTTCAGACCGTGCTCGGCTTTCAATAAATGGCGCAGCAAGGTGGTCTTGCCGGCGCCGAGGAAACCGCTGAGAACCGTTACCGGAATGGGAGAAGACAAAACCCGATCTCCTGAAAAGAATACAAAAAACAAATGTGGGAGCGAGCCTGCTCGCGAAAGCGGTGTGTCAGTCAAATCCTTCATCAACTGACACTCCGTATTCGCGAGCAGGC
>Ga0308168_1003639_pt1 | contig 11639 bp, 16 predicted proteins | sample PhyCR2_FD_202133 | JGI IMG/M metagenome (GOLD analysis project Ga0308168, IMG submission 202133) | Phyllosphere microbial communities from UC Gill Tract Community Farm, Albany, California, United States - DLSLRC.R2 | ecosystem: Host-associated > Plants > Phyllosphere > Unclassified | place: USA... | reverse complement strand
ACTACCGACAAGGCGAAATGCTACGGGCGCGCAGGGGGCGAACTTTGACAATAAACAATCAGGCGGATCGAAGCCGGGAACGGACGAGCTTGCGTGCCGGGCCGTGCGGCAGATTGGCAACGTCGTGCGGATTCGCAATGAAACCGGCCAGTACCCGCTCATATAAATCCAGACTGTGCGCATAGCGGCGCTGGCGCATCACGCGCAGCTTGTGCATGGTCTTCAGCGCGAAATAATCGGCCAGCAGGTCGCGCCCTGCGCTTCCATGTTGTAGTCGGCCAGGGTGGCATCGCCGCGCAGGTCGTAGTGGTATGGAAGGCCGATGCGGAAGGCGCCGCGCAGCTTGACCGGATAGCCGAGCTGGTGCTGCCAGACGTGCACCGTCTTATGATACTCTGCACACCCATGAATAAAGCAATCAGCTACATACGTTTTTCCGATCCCTCCCAGGCTGAGGGCGATAGTTACCGTCGCCAGTTAGCAGCTACGCAAGCCTATTGCAAGGACAACGAGCTACAGCTTATGTCCGAATGGAGTACATGTTCTTCGACAAGGGCATCTCTGCCTTCTCTGGCAAGCTACGTGACGACACCACAGAACTGTCCCGCTTCATGTCGTTAGTGGAATCTGGCGACATTCGACCCGGTACAACACTCATTGTCGAATCGCTCGACAGGCTGAGCCGGGAACACGTACGAGCTGCACTGGTACAGTTCCTGAAACTGCTGGGCGCTGGTATTAACATCCACACACTCCAAAGCAAGAAGACCTACACGCACGACTCTAACGATGATATGGACTTGTTCGGTTCCATCCTCGAAATGAGTCGATCCCACCGAGAATCGCTTTGGAAGTCAGAACGCATCTTAGATAGTTGGAAGCAGAAGCAGGCGGAAGCCCGCAAGGGTTCCCCGATGGGCAAAACCCGTCCTGCATGGCTGGACGTTGAGTACGCCAACGGATCAACAGAGAAGCCCGCTAACGACCCGAAAGCGCTGCCTGTCAAATTCGTCCGTAACGAAGCCAACGTCGATGTTGTGCAGAAGATTTTCCAGTACACCATTGATGGGTACGGTCGAAACGTCGTCGCCCGCATGTTGAACGCCGAACGCATCCCAGCCTTCAGGACAAAAAACGGCTGGGGCGCTTCCACCATCAACCAAATTCTGAACAACATTGCTGTGCTGGGCCAGTACCAGCCATACACAAAGGGCAACGACGGCAAGCGGGTTCCACGCGGCGAACCAACCAAACTGTACCCACAGATCATCGACCAGGACACGTTTGAACGCGCCAGAGCCGCAGTAGCAGGCCGAGACGCCGCCAAGGCTCGGAAGCAAACGCCAGAGTTTCAGGTGTGGCAGGGCATCGCCAAGTGTGCCCTGTGTGGAAGCCCGCTGCACTCCTACTCTAATGGCAGGAAAAAGGAAGGCAAGCCCGCCCCTCGCTGGATGCGATGCTACGCTGCTAAGAAAGGGCTGTGCGAAGCCGGTAGCCTGTCGGTAGCCAAGCTGGAACCACTATTCAAGGAAATCTTAGCAAAACTGAACGTCCTTGCTCTGGTGCAGAGCAGCGCCAGCGCCATCAACACGAAGCTAGAAGTAGTCACAGGACAGCTTGTTGCCGAGCGGGCCAAGCTGGACGATTTTAAGACCGCATACGCCGCCCGGCGATCATCCACTGTCCTTGATCTAATCTACGAAACAGAAGCCGCTGTAGAGGCTCTAGAAGCGCAGGAACGCCAGCACCTGACCGACCTCGCCGCCGATCAGGTGATTGACAAGCAGGATTTTTTCGCCAAGCTCGATCTACACTCGTTTCCCGGCAGATCACGCGCTAACAGCATCTTGAAGCGTCTGAAGGTGGAAGTACGAATAAACCCTGCTGAACAGCGGTTTCAAGTGGTCAAGGCAGGAGAACCAGTGTTCGACATCCTCGATCATCCGATCCACGGTCTTCGTTCATTCCCAGCCACGGCAGAGCTTGGCGCTGTGATCCAGCTACAAGACCACAAGTTCATGCCAAAATTGAAGGACGACGCCGACTACATCCAACCGGACGACATCGAAGACTGGGAAGTACATCCAGACGTGCTGTAAAGTTGTAGAAACGACGAACTTGGTTCGTATACGTGTTGGTACGTCTGGTAGGACACCGGCTCCAGGGCGTTAGATTGCCCACCATTGCTCTATCGCTCCCATAGAGAAAAGGCTCGGTAGCTCAACAGCAGTATGTACGTTTTAGTGCATGCCACCCCGTGAATCCCATACGTTTGTATGCGACAGCACTATGTGCGCCACCAGATCGTCAAAAGGCCAAAGGGACGTTTAGCCTTTTGATGCACATTTAAAATTCACTGTCAACTTCTTTTTGACTCCGCAGTTCGACTGTGCGAGAATCCCGCCCTGAGTTCAGTAACGGCACGCCGTTGCCCTCGTACGCACCACGAACTGCTTCCCGCGACGGACAGTTCATTCTTTTTCACCCATAGGACAATTGTTATGCATAAGACAACAAAAGCCGTTCTCGGCTTTGATCGAAAGGATACCCATGACCTCTACCACCCAGCTCCACCCACCCGGCCGTAAGTTCCCACCGCTCCTTCCCAAGAACTTCTACGAAGCACCACAGTACAATTCGTACGCCCCAACACCTCTTGCTTCGATACCGTCACCCTCGTTAGCTGGAGCAGTGAAGGCCACAGCGAAACGCAGAGGCAGGCCACTGATACTTCACCCGAATTCACTGAAGCCCTACTTGGAGCGCTACAGCTCTCCAGGGCACGCGCTTACACAATTGCCGCACCTAGACAACATCGTTTCTGGGATGGTGAATTTGAACTTCGGCGAAAACACGAAGCCATTCTCAAAGAAACTCATGCTGGTCCTGCTACGGCGGCTGGACGTAATCTCGACAGCAAACGTAGAAGAGCATATGCTGCTCACCTTGCGGGAATGCTCCCCACGAAACGCCCAGAGAATCGCATCATGTCTACGGGTCATCGAACTTACCGCCGCAAAGCTAACGCGGACTATATGGGCGGAACTACAGCCGGTTGACGACGACCATATGTATGCACCGGTACAGGGCATCCCCCCCTGCGGGCAGCCGGGCTGTCCGATATGCTCAAGAACGGCAGCGCTGGCCGATAGCTGGACTTTGTTATCGTCTGACGACGAAGACAGCACTGACGACTTCGTAATCACAGGTAGTAGTTGCGAAACTGCGGACGTGTGACCGGTCCAGATTAAACGACACATATAAAGAGGCGTGCGTGAGCGAGCCTCGTGTACTACTCAAAGCTGTACCAGACTGCCGTGCGAAAGCGAGGCTGGGTACTTCCGTGGAAATCCTGCAAGGATCAATAGCGGGTCAAATGTACAGGTCAGTCGTGCGAAGCGAGACTGTGATTGTAGTTGGTAGGTCAGAAGCGGCTGAAGTCACTACGCTACCTTTACCGCCGCATTCCATGCGAACCCAGCCAATCTACAATTACTCTTCACTACACCTTTCAGTAGTCGTCTCGTACCAAGTATGGCGTAGCCATGTATTAGAACACGAGTTCTGTGAGAGCGGCAGCCGACAAAGCCGCAAGCATCGACCCTTCTGTTTGTCTGCGCTCGCACTTCCCTCGCAGTTGTCTTAGTGCTATCGTTACCGACTCAGCCAATCTCGGCATAATACGAAAGGCCCATTGATGAGCAAGTTCAAAGCTTCAGTTCAGTATGGCGACTGGAATGGCACAGCAGCAGCAGACGACGCCGATCAGATCAGCCTCTCTCGTTATCTGGAAACGAAGGGATTGGTAGATGAGAAGGAATTTCTAGTGGCTTCGTCGATCTTCATCGGCGAAAATCATGGCGGCAAACTCGGGGGTGTCTACATTAGTGCCTACTTGTTCACCCCGCCACCTGATACAACTGTTGATGTCGCCTTGGACGCGATAACGGGGCCGATCCCAGTACGTGAAGTGGAACTGCAAATAACGCTCGAAGAGTACCTGGGCTTCTTCAAGCGCTTCAAGGTCTTCCATACTAAACGCTATTTGAACCTCGAAGGCCGCGAGTACGAATCCATCTAGGTTCATCTAGGTTCATTAGCGGGGGCGCTGGACAGTCACCGACGCCCCAACAGGAGTACAACCGTAGAATCCACAACGAATGGAACAAGGCCTACAGCTGTCTGACGGGTTACTTCTACGGCACCGCCCCGGTTTCCTGAACGACCATACCTGTCTTCAAGGTAGTTGCCCGGCAAGCTCTGCACGGCTGGGGACGGTATGTGGTCTGCTTCAAGCGGAACCCGTTTGCTGCCGAATCCAAGCGGTACGCCGAAGCCGGGCTAGTCTTCTGCACCGAAGCCACGCTGGCCCAGATGCTCAGCATCATCGACCTTGCGTCCCACGGCTGTTCCTTCCCGTTCACGCTGCACGCACCACGCAGCGGCTACAGCATCACGATCAACCCGACCCCGAATCCAGAATACGAAGGCTACACGCCAGAGCAGATCACCGCCGCCAACCGAACCAAGTATGAAGCTGTAGTAGCCGCGCACCAAGCAGCAGCAGACGACCCAGAGCCATTCTGAACAGTCGCAAAATGGTGCCGCATGTCTTGGTTGCAAAAGAGATTGCCAACAACTAGCATGTTGCAAGTCAGACATCAAATGGTGGTTAAAATTGCGTAACAACCGTACATCACTTCGCCGCAACAGAATCGCCCCCCGTCAGCAACCACCGCAGACTGTCGTGTTGCAGACCCCAGCGCCCCACAAGCTCGACGTGTGGTTGCCGAGGCTGTCCAACATCGCTCAAGTCGTTCTCCTAGGACTAACGGCTGGCGCCTTCTACTTAACCGTGCTGCCGCTGTATCAAAAAGCGCTGTTGGACGAAGCGTTCGCCCGCAAAGAAATCGAACTGAAACAAGTAACCGCCACGCTTGATGCCAAGTACGCGAAACTGCGTGAAGTAGCTGTACGTGCTTTTGTAATCAACGCCGATGCGGACTGTTCAGGCTTCACGACCATGATGCGCAGAACACGGGACCGTACATACAGTGGGCCTAGTACATTCGACATCGACGTTAAAAAATGCCTTCTGGACCACGAGGAAAAAGCACCAAGTCTTTCTGAGTTGCGGCCATCCGACCGTGTCTTCTTCCGGGCTACGTTGGCAGTCATTGCAGATCAGATTGCCAAGCTTCAGTCTGACGCCGCAGCTAGCTACACTCGTGCAGAAACTGACATTAACGCCAGCAATATCGATGCGTACGCCAACAAGCAGGAATTTTCGGCCAGACTGATGTCCATACTTTCTCGACAGATAAAGCCAGAAGACCTTGCTATGTACAAGCGCAAACAAGCGATCGATGCATTGCGTGAAGAGCGAGTTAGCACTTATCACAGGGCACTGACTGCTCAGTTACGGTGCTTGATTACAATGAAGTGGCCGGATCAACAGCAAATCGATGCCACCATCAATAAGTGATCGCTGAATTCAGCGCCAGTATCGTTAGTGTCGGGGTGACGTGTCATTGCGGGCGTCAATCTCAGCACCTAGCACCGCCCGGCGTGCTAGTTCGTGCTTCTCGTGCAGTTCAAGGTAGCGGTCTGCCCTGTGGTGCCTCCAGCCTTGCCGGGTGTCATGTCCCTGACGTAGCGTAAATACTCCAGCGACTCTGCCAGCGTCAGCCCGACCAGCATTTCATTCCCTGCGCTGTCGGTTGTCAGCTTCCTGTTCTCGACAAAGAACACCCGTTCCCACTCGTCCAGTTCCAGCATCGTTTCCTCGCCATTCCATCTGCATAAACACAGCGGCCTACAAGCGTCACTGCTGGCTGTGTACGTACGACTAAAGCAGTCTAGCCTGGCGAGTAATTGAACAAGCCGGCTTGATGGAGCAGTCCTAGAGAAAGCACAGACTGTTCTGACCTGTCAATGCCGCCTTTCGCATAAAGGAGAAGACTCACAAACGAACTCAAGGCATCAGCTTTTTGGCGTTACACAGACGCGTGCAAACTGTTTTCCAAGCACCGATACAATAAGCGCTTTACGGTGAAGGACGCCTCGACGTTCCGGATTAGCATTCTCGATTGCCTGTACAACTGGCTGCATAGATTTCTCTAGCTCATCATATATGCCTGCTCCGGTGTATTTATAAATTTCCGGCACCTCTGCCAGCCCTAGCCTACAGAGATTGTCGATATACGTTGGCACCAATTCTGGATGATCACATCCAGCTTGCTGTCCAAGCGTTGAAACGTTAACCAGCACGTCAAAGCCACCGGTCTTGTTTGCCAATCCGGGCCGGTATTCGTTGCGGACAGTAAGCAACGGCAGTGGGATATCCAGAACGAAGAGGCTGATCAACTTTGCCTCATCTGGAGTTAGCTGCTTGATTATTTCGGCAAAAGCTGGATGGGCACTGCTTGCCGTGTTCTTGTCCATTGACGTAGCTAATAGGTTCGCGTACAGGTCGCTCAGCGATTCTTCGTGCCCTGTGTACCGCAATGCTTCAAGCACTGGCCCAGCTACATTTGGCTTCGGCGTAACGATATCTTCTGGTTTGACATTCTTCAGGCGGTCAGCGACCTTCGTAGAGACGAACTCCTTTACTTGGTCGTAGCCCCATACCAGCACGCTAACCGGGGCCAATGCAACATGGATTGATTTGGCAACTGTCTGAAGGCCCTTTCCGATCTCCTTCGCGGCAGGCTGCAAAACATCTTCATACACCGGAATTGCTTTAGCGACACCAGTAACGGCATCAACCACGTCCCGGATTTTGCTCTCGTCACTCATCGTTCGCGGTCACCAGAAAAAAGTTAATCAGTAGTGACAGATTGTAGCTTAGTACTGCTTACCGAGGTGCAATGAGAAAGTGACGGTTTAAAATTTCATTTTGACTATGCTTCAGCTAGACCGTGATCGCCAGCCAGCTCAGCCTCAAGTTAAATTAAAATGAACCATTCATAATAGACCGAAATTAATAGACCATGTATAATAGACTGATCAGCACAACACGCAAAGTGACCCACCATGTTTGTACGAGCCTACCTCCGCGCATCCACTGCTGAACAAGATGCTACCCGCGCCGAAGCGCAGCTCGAAGCCTTCGCCGCTGAACGCGGCCTCGTCATCGCCAAGTTCTACACTGAGAACGAATCCGGCGCATCGTTGAAGCGTCCGAAGCTGTTCGAGCTGATCGCAGACGCCAAGAAGGGGGACATCCTGCTGATCGAGCAAGTGGACCGCCTGTCCCGTCTGGACGAAGCAGATTGGGAAGCCCTGAAGGCCACGTTGAGGACCAAGGAAATCAAGGTAGTGGCGCTGGACCTGCCTACGTCTTGGATGATGACGACCAACGACCCGACTACCGCCCGTATGTTCTCGGCTATCAACGACATGATGCTCGACATGCTCGCCGCTATCGCCCGCAAGGACTACGAAGACCGCCGCCGCCGTGCTGCGCAGGGGATCGAGAAGGCGAAGGCGAAGGGCGTCTACAAGGGCCGCAAGGAAGACACGGAACGCAATGCCCTGATCCAGCGCCACCTGAAGGCAGGTCAATCGAGCTGGGCGGAAATCATGAAGCTGGTAGGTTGCAGCCGTGGGACAGTAGCAAAGCAGGCCGAGCTGCTGAAGGCCTCTCAGGCTGTCTGACAGCCCTACAAGCCCCGAACAGGCGCGGCGGGTGGTTTTCCCAGCCCCCAGCGCCAGCAACCGCCCGAGCAGATATTTTGCCAGCGCCAGCGCCGATAAACACCCGACCCGGCCCGCGTTAAATCACGCGTTCGACCCGGGTACGTTTCCAGTTCCGATCCCTTTTTATGTCCGTTCACTAGCACTTACTTTTTTTTATTTTTGTAAGTCACGGTGTACTACCCGCGTGGAAGCCGCTATGTGGCGACTTCCTGTCTACTGACTGAACTTTGTCAGCAAGAACTGTTCTACAAAGCCGAGAACGCTTGCAACGTCAGGCTCACCGATTTTTGCCCACTCTCCGTGCATTGCCATGTTGCGAATTCTTGGCATGGCGTCTAACAGCGACTTCTGTGCCCCTGCAACCAACCCTGCTGACTTCAACGCATTAACGATGTCAGCCATCGTCTTATCCGCGACACTCAGGTTGTTAGCTGCCGCATAGCGCTTCAGGGCATCCTCCAAAGCCGCGCAAGCGAGCACGGCTGCAACGTCTTTGTACCCCTCTCGCAAGCTTTGCTGAGCCAACGTCAAGAAGTCACTGAAGACCTCGCCCGAGACTCTCAGATCGACATCGAACACAAAGCCACCGTCGAAGTCTGCTTTTGCGCCTTCGAACAGATTGTATAGACCACGAACCTCATACCCATACCCACGACACTCTTTGTAAGCGGAAGTGAAATTTGAGTAATGCGGTCCCTCGGCACCGAATACCGCTGACAACAAGTTCATCACACTTGTAGCCCAGCCTTTCCATCCGCCATCCGGATAGTAGTCGCTCCCATCGTCGCTATCGATTTCTACACGGAGGTTCATGTACCTCTCTTGTAAGTCTATAAAGTTGCGCTGGAATAGTTCTTTCATGGTTCAGTCCGACTTGCAGGATGTTCAAGATTAGCACGGCTGACTCTGCTAAAGTAGACGTGAGTGCCAAAGCGCTAACGCCGCAGCCTTCGCCAGTAGGACAGTCCCAACCATCGAACAGCTGAAGGCGCAGAACATGACCCTCGACCAGATCGCCGCAGAGCTGACTAGTCGTAACGTCGCTACCCTGAACGGCGGCGAGTGGCACAAGTCCACTGTGTCTCGACTGCTAAAGGCCGCTCAAACGCCCTGACAGACACGCCCCATCCTTCAAACCGATATTGCCCGATGGACACCCTTTGTGCCAAAGGCTAAACTGGCGCGGTTGCCGTTGATCCCCACTGCCCAGAAGAAAGCCATGACTTCACAATCGTCTGTAGCCCAGCACCAGCAGCGCACCTCGTCCATCGCTTTGAAGGTCGTCGTATCCGCTCTTGCCGTCACGTCCGTGGCGCTGGGCGCACTCTACTACCAAGCTACGCGCGATATCGAAATCCAGAAAGCAACTGTCGCCGGTTTGCAGTTGGAGCTTGCCAAGGAAGTTGCACGCGCTGCCGAGCTGAAGTCAGACCTGAACACTGCACATACCGAGGCCCAGACGCTTGCGGTGAAATCGGCCCAGCTTTCATCCGAAGTGGAAAGCAAAGAACAAGCCCTAGCAGCGGAGAAGTCCAAAGCAGAGTCTGTGCAAGCAGCGCTCGATCAAGAGAAGGCCCGTCTGCCCCCTGTACCAGTCCGAATCGAGATGCGCCGGTCCGCCGTTGGCCGTGGCCTCGTCGCAATGTTCACGAACACGTCAGCCATGCAACTGTCCGTTTTGATGGCAACGCGTAACCCGACAACCCAAGTTGTGAACCAAAAATCGCTTCAAGTACCACCGGGCAGGAAGGTTGAGATCGGGTATCTCGAAGGCGTCCAGTTCGCATCGGGCGATCAAGTGCTGTTGCGAAGTGCGGGATTTGAAGACCTGCGCTACACAGTCCAGTAAATGCGCCTTCTAATCACTTTAAACGGTCTGTAAGGCGCATCCGTGCGCGGTAACTGCCCATCCCCAGCGATACCGCGAAAACCGCCCTACAGATATTTCATAGCGCCAGAGCACCATTCCGTCAGATCACTTTCTAAAAGCTGCCCGTGTTATGAACCGGCCCAGTCACTCGGAATTGCTAGGTCAGCATACTTGGCTAAATGCTTGATAGCACCCGGTTGTGTAGTTTTTACTGGAGTCGCAGGAAACAAGGACTTATCCGCAGCGTATTTCTTGACTGCAGTCACTACCAAGGCCTGAACAGCCCTCTCAGCGACATTAACAAATCGTGCAACTGCTCGATGAGACTCTTCGGTTATCGGCGAACTAGCGATGTGCGCGCTATCTAACTCGTTACGTAGGTATTTAAGACTAGCGAAAATTTCGGCTTCAGTTTTATTAAGCCCCCATCCACGAAGGTATTTACGAATGCCATCAACGTCGTTCGTTATCTCATTTGGTACAAGCGCTTCTAGTGCTTTACATAAGTTGAGAAGGCGCTCCCCAGTGAACTCATATGAGAACTCTGATGCAGCTTCAAGCAGAAAGCTCTGCGCAAGGTACCGGTGAGCTGAAATAATCTTCCTTGGCATGTCGAGCAACATTGGCAATACAACATTAAGATACGCTGCCACTTCGGGGTTAATTTCGTTGACTGAGAACGATTCGCCACCCGGTGCGTTACCAGTGAAACGTACGTCGAACGGTACCCCGTTAATTGTACCGTCCATCGAAACAATGGAAACGGCACAAGTCGACACCGCCGCAAATGAGGCGGGAAGGAACTCGATGATGCGCTGAACGATGCCTCCGATAATCTCTTGTTTATCGACAGCGAATTCAATTGTTGCAATGCTCCCTTCCATCGAAAACACTGCCCACGAAGTGCGCTCGGAATATTTGAACTTCTGTAACGTCGTGCCTTCAGGGGTCTTCATCCGGCGGATGCCACCGAAAAACGTTCCATTAAACTGAAGGTCGCAATTGGGCGGAAATATCCTTAACCGACCGGTTAGCGGCGCACTGCCAAAATACTCATCAGGCGCTAGCTTAGCATTTAGGCGGATGTCGAAGCGCGTAGCACCGGTCAACGCTGGTGATTCGATGCCGTTAATAAAGAATGTGCGATAAGGGAGCTGGAACAAAACCATCGCGCGCCTCCGAAATGTATTTCATGAACAATAACATCATTTTGCTCATGACAGCTCGGAATTTTTCATGCCTGTAGACTAGCCCCTGCGTCTTGCAATGTGCTTCAGATGCAGTAAGCAGCGGCCATAATCGCGGGGCAGATTCTCCACGCTGGCTGGATCGGCATGAAAGCCCGCCAGCACCTCTTCATACAGGTCCAACTGTCCTGCATAGCGGCGCTGGCGCATCACGCGCGGCTTGCACATGAACTTCAGTGCAAAGTAATCGGCCAGCAGGTCACCTTGCGCTTCCATGTTGAAGTCCGCCAGCGTCTTATCCGGTGCCAGATCGTAGTCATATGACAGCCCGATACGCACCCCCCCTCGCAGGCGTACCGCGTACCCCAGTTGAAATTGCCAGACATGGGCCATCTCATGAAGGAACCAGTGCACGACCAGCGGATCGCCACGGGTGTAATCAGGAAGGAAACAGGACCGATGGAAGTACATACTGCCGTTGGGCGTCATGCAGCAGTTCTTCGGTTGGAAGGGCATATAACGGCGAGCATGGATGCGCACGCGCGCATAGTCGATTGAGCCGCCAAACAGCAGCGTCGCCATTGTTATTTCGTTCGATGTAAGCGGGCGAGAACGTCCTGATCCATAACGCAGGCTGTTACGGCTTCCCCGCGTGTGCTGTGTGATTTCCTCGTCCATCCACGCATCGTACAGCAGCGACAGTGAAACGATCGGACCAGATCATGCTTCGTGGTGTGCAAACCCACATAAGAGGACCATCTCGTGCATGAACCAGTGGATGGTGAGCGGGTCGCCCGCGGTGTAGTCGGGCAGGAAGCAGGAATGATGAAAATAGATGCTGCCGTTGGGCGTCATCGCGCAGTTCCTGGGCTGCAGGCCGA
>Ga0308168_1003636_pt1 | contig 11642 bp, 11 predicted proteins | sample PhyCR2_FD_202133 | JGI IMG/M metagenome (GOLD analysis project Ga0308168, IMG submission 202133) | Phyllosphere microbial communities from UC Gill Tract Community Farm, Albany, California, United States - DLSLRC.R2 | ecosystem: Host-associated > Plants > Phyllosphere > Unclassified | place: USA... | reverse complement strand
AGGCTTCCCATGAGAAGCTGGAACGCTTGACGCGCGACAAGGTCGGCAAAAAGACGGGTTATTTCAACAGCCCAGCCAGCTCGACGGCGGTCTTGACCTGCATCTTGTCGAAGATATGGGCCCGGTGCACCTCGACCGTGCGCATGCTGATGCCCAGTTTATCGGCCACGACCTTGTTCATCATGCCGGCCAGGATCAGGTCGAGCACTTCGCGTTCGCGCGCCGACAGGGTGGCCAGGCGCGCCTGCACGCCGGCCGAGGCGGCCGCCTTGCGCGAGGCGGCGAGGGCTTCCTCGACCCGGTCCATCAGCTGGTTGTCGTTGAAGGGTTTCTCGAAGAAATCGAAAGCGCCGCGCTTGAGCGAGTCGACCGCCATCGGCACGTCGCCGTGGCCGGTGAGAAAGATCACGGGCAGGCGCGGCAGCAGGCCGCGGCCGATCAGCGCGTCGAATACGGCGATGCCGTTCATGCCGGGCATGCGCACGTCGAGCAGGAGGCAGTCGCCGCTGACGTCGAGGTCTTGCAGGGCGTCGAGGAATTCCTGGCCGCCCGCGTAACCGCGCGCGGGCAGGCCGCGCGATTGCGCCAGCCAGGCGAGCGAGTCGCGAATGACTTCTTCGTCGTCGACGATGTGCAGCATGCAGGTCTCCGTAGTGGCGGGATGGGCTTCCCGCCTTGTTGCTTTTCTCGTAAAGATGGCGCATCCAGGATAGCCCTGCGCGCCGCAGACCGAATTTTAGCCCAGCGCCCGGCTGGCCGCTTGGGCCGGCAGCGAAAATGTGAACACGGTGCCGCCGGCCGGATGCGGCGCATGGCTCAGGGTGCCGCCATGGAACTCGATCGCGGTGCGGCAGATCGACAAGCCCATTCCCATGCCCTCGGCCCGGGTCGAGTAGAACGGAGAAAACAGCCGCTCGGCCACTTCGGGCGCGATGCCGTGGCCGCGGTCGATCACCGACACCGCCACCTGCTCGTCCGCGTGTACTGCCTCGATGCGCAGCACACGCTGGTCCGGCGCCGTGTCCTGCATGGCCTGGATCGCATTGCGGGTCAGGTTGAGCAGCACCTGTTCCAGCATCACGCGGTCGGCCAGCACCGTTGGCAAGCCGGGCGGCAATTGCACGCGCAGCGCCACGCCGGCCTGGCGCGCCTGCAGCTCGATCAGGGCATGCACGCTGGAAATGACACTGCGGATCGTCACCTCCTGGCGCAGCGGCTCGCGCTTCTTGACGAACTCGTGCACGCTGCGGATGATCTGGCCGGCGCGCTGGGCTTGCTGGCGCGCCTGTTCCAGCGCATGGCGCAGCATGCCCGGCTTGAGGTCGTCGCCGGTGCCGGCGGCGCGCTCGAGCATGTTCAGGGCGCCCACCGTGTAGCTGGAAATCGCCGCCAACGGCTGGTTCAGCTCGTGCGCCAGCATCGACGACAGTTCGCCCATGGTGGCCAGGCGCGCGCTGGCCTGCAGCTTTTCTTCCTGCTGGCGGTTGAGCTCTTCGACCCGCTTGCGGTCGGTGATGTCGAGCACCGAGCTCATCCAGCCGGTATGGCGGCCATCGACGTCCACCAGCGGCGCTTCGAACACCAGCACCGGCACCCGGGTGCCGTCCGGACGCTGGAACACGGTCTCGAATTGCGGCGTGATCTTGCCCGACAGGATGCCCTGGAAGCGTTCCTCGTATTCGGCGGTCGCTTCCGGCGCCCAGTAGGCCATCGGCGGCTTCTTGCCGATCAATTCTTCCGGCGGATGGCCGACGATCTGGCAGAAGGCGCGGTTCACATAAGTGACGCGGCCCTCCAGGTCGCGCGCGCGCAGGCCGGTGAGCAGCGAGTTTTCCATCGCCGTGCGAAACGCCATCTGCTGGCGCAGCGCGCTTTCCGCCGCCAGCGTGCGCGAGATGTGGCGCCACAGCGCGGCCAGGCTGGACAACAGGCCCAGGGCCAGCACGATCACCGAGCCTACCAGCAGGTTCGGCAGCAGCTGCGGCGCGCGCTTGACGCTGTTGGTCGACAGCACCAGCTGGGCGCCCGGCAGGTCGAGCTCGCGCTGGTGGGTGTACACGCCGCGTCCCGGGCCGCCGGCGGCGCGCCGCGCCACCGCCTGTTCGTCGCGGTCGATCAGGGCCAGCGCATTATCCTGGGCAAACCACCAGGGCACGGTCTCGTCGAGCAGCACCTGCAGGCTGTAGGTCGCGACCAGGCTGCCCATGAACTGGCCATTGCGAAACAGCGGCAGGTAGAAATCGATCAGGCCATGGGTCGATGGCGTGGCGCCATACGGTTCGCTGTAGCGGCCGCGCCGGATCGAGCGCGCCATTTCTCCAGCCAGGGCCGTGGTCCCGGGCAGGCCGGCGGCGGGCAGGTCGGCGCCATGGCTGGCCAGCACCGCGCCGGCGGCGTCGCTCCACACCACGCGCACCAGTTCCGGGCCGTTGACGAACATCTGGCGGAAGCGCGCCTGCAATTTCTCCGGCGGCAGCGGCGCGACCACCAGGTCGGCGCCGAGGGCGCTGAGCGCATCCTCGCTGCGCGCCAGCTCGAAGCGCAAGGTCTGCTCGACCCACAGCGTGTCTGCAATCAATTGCTCTTGGCGCTCGGTGCTTTCCATCTGGCGCGCCTGCCAGGGCAGCCAGATCAGCACGGCGAGGAACAGCAGCACCAGCAGCATCGGCACCAGCCAGCGCCAGAACCGCCAGGCGCGGATGCGCGCGCGCGGTTCCGACATGGGCTGGGCGAACGGATTTTTCATGCAAGAGTCCTGTATTGGTTAAACTGTCCAGCTGTTGTGGAAGTCCACGATGGCGGTCGACATGGGCACGGCACAGACTTGCGTGCGGCAGTGCATCCGCCAGTGTAAGGTTTCATTAGAAAGAATTAAACCGTCATGCAGATCAAGACCCTGGCCGCCAAAGCGCTCTTCGTGCTGGCGGCGGCCGCGAGTGTCGACGCCCTGGCGCAGGGGCCGATCGTCATCAAGTTCAGCCACGTGGTGGCGCCCGACACGCCCAAGGGCCGGGCCGCCGAGCGTTTCAAGGAGTTGGCCGAGCAAATGACGGGCGGCCAGGTCAAGGTAGAAGTGTATCCGAACAGCCAGCTGTACAAGGACCGCGAGGAGCTCGAGGCCCTGCAACTGGGCGCGGTGCAGATGCTGGCGCCGTCGCTGGCCAAGTTCTCGCCGCTGGGCGTGCGCGACTTCGAGGCGTTCGACTTGCCATATATCTTCCCGGACCGGGCGGCGCTGTACAAGGTGACCGAAGGCCGCATCGGCCGCAATCTGTTGCGCAAGCTCGAGCCCAAGGGCATTACCGGCTTGGCGTTCTGGCATAACGGCTTCAAGATCATGTCGGCCAACCAACCCTTGACCTCGCCCAAGGATTTCGAGGGATTGCGCATGCGTATCCAGGCGTCCAAGGTACTGGATGCGCAGATGCGTGCGCTGGGCGCCCAGCCTCTGGCGCTGGCCTTTTCCGAAGCCGCACCTGCCCTGCGCGATGGGGTGGTGGCCGGCACCGAGAACACGCCGTCGAATATGTACACTCAGCGCATGCACGAGACGCAAAGCCACCTGACGCTGTCCAACCACGGCTATCTGGGGTACGCGGTGATCGTTAACAAAAAATTCTGGGATGGACTGCCGGCCGACACCCGCAACACCCTGGCGCGCGCCATGCGCGAGGCCACGCTGTACGAAAAAAAGATCGCCCAACGCGCCAATGACGACGCCATCGAAGCCATCCGCCAGGCCGGCACCACGACGATCCACACGCTCACGCCGGCCCAGCAGGCCGAATGGCGGCGTGCGATGCAGCCGGTGTATGGACAGATGGAAGGTCGAATCGGCAAGGAAACCGTGCGCGCCATCCTGCGCGAAGTGGGGCGCTGACGTAAGGCAGGGATCGGCGATGCGGGAGGGCGCGCTGACATGCGCCTACAGCATGTCGACAATCACGTTTTGTTTATAAGTAAAATAATTTTCCAAATTTGTGGCCGAAAAGATACATTTTCTATAAGAACTTGCGTTATCATGGGGCTCATGCGCACTGGGATGGTGCGCGGCAGTGCCAAGAACAAGCAATAGAAGCGGCATGCAAGGTTTTTGGGGGAGCATTGATAAAAGCACGGTAATCCATACCGGAGACATTCGAGGAGACACCACGTTTGACAGAAGTCGCTGGCAAGACCCGGCGGCCGGAAACGTGACCCGAATTGGAGCGCACCCGAGGGTGCGCTTTTTTTTCGTTCGAATCGTCCAATCGCTGGCCCGCATGGGCGCTGCCCGGTTAAGATGCCTGGGCAACACATTGCTCAGTCGCCCCCACTATGAAGCCCGATCCTGCCAGCCAGATTTTCAATGCCATCGTGCCCGCTCCCTTCGGCGCGCTGGGCATCCGCACCGCCGACGACAAGCTGCGCGAAGTGGTGTATTTACCGCCTTCGTTCGCCGAAAAAAGCGCGGACAGCGCCATCGCGCAGCGCAGCGCCGAGCAGCTCGCGCGCTACCTGGACGACCCGGATTTCAGCTTCGACCTGCCGTTGATGGACGCCGGCACCGAGTTCCAGCGCAAGGTGTGGCAAGAGATCAGCGCCATCCCGCGCGGCGCCGTGCGCACCTATGGCCACCTGGCCAAGGTGATCGGCTCGCATCCGCGCGCCGTGGGCCAGGCCTGCGGCGCCAATTGGTTCCCATTGGTCATTCCCTGCCATCGGGTCACGGCATCCGGCGGTCTGGGCGGCTTCTCGAACCAGAACGACGAGAACGGTTTCCATCTTTCGGTCAAGCGCTGGTTGCTGCGGCACGAAGGCGCCACCGCCGCTCCATGGCAGCAGCAGTCGATCTGGCCCTGATCGACGAGTTCTGCGACACGCTCTGGCTGGAACAGGGCCTGGCGAAGAACTCGCTCGACGCTTACCGGCGCGACCTGCGCCTGTTCGCCGGTTGGCTGGACGCCAAGCGCCCGGGGCGCGGCCTGCTGGCCGTGGGGGCGGAAGATCTCAGCGCCTATTTCGCCGACCGCCATCCGGAATCGCGGCCGAGCACGGCCAACCGCCGGCTGTCGGTGTTCAAGCGCTTCTATGGCCTGCTGCTGCGCCGCGGACAGATATCGACCGACCCCTGCCTCAAGATGCCGTCGGCGCGCCAGCCGACCCGTTTCGTGCATACCCTGACCGAGGACCAGGTCGAGGCCCTGTTGGCCGCCCCCGATATTTCGACGCCGTTGGGTTTGCGCGAGCGCACGATGCTGGAGCTGATGTATGCCAGCGGCTTGCGGGTATCGGAACTGGTGGCCCTGAAACTGGTCGAAGTGAGCCTGAACGATGGCGTGCTGCGCGTGACCGGCAAGGGCAGCAAGACGCGCCTGGTGCCGTTCGGCGAAGAGGCGCGGCGCTGGCTCGAACGCTACCTGAAGGATGCGCGCGGCATCATCCTCAACGGCCAGGTCGACGACGCCTTGTTCGTCACTGGCCGCGGTGGCCCGATGACGCGCCAGATGTTCTGGATCCTGATCAAGAAACACGCGTCGAAGGCCGGCGTCACCGGTCCGCTGTCGCCGCATACGCTGCGCCACGCCTTTGCCACGCATTTGCTGAACCACGGGGCCGATCTGCGGGTGGTGCAATTATTGCTGGGTCACGCCGATATTTCGACGACCCAGATCTACACCCACGTGGCGCGCGAACGCCTGAAACGGCTGCACGCGCAGCATCACCCACGTGGCTAGCGCAAGAACCTATCCCGGTAGGTGAGAGTCGTTTCTGCCGCGCCTGGCAAGCGTGTGCTGCGTTGCTCGTCGTTGCATGGCTCGCCATGCGGCCTCCTCGCGCCTTGCTCACGCTCGCCATGCATCGCCTACGCGCATGTCGCCATGAACTTCCTCCCACCTACCGGGATAGGTTCAAAGTCGGGAAGCGCGAAGTAGTCCATAATGGCTGTGCAGGTGCAGCATTTTCCTTGAATTAAACACGTCGAGGTGACTATGGCACGGAACAATTTTTCTTACGAAAAGCGGCAGCGGGAACTCGAAAAGAAGCGCAAGGCGGAAGAAAAAGCCAAGCGCAAGCTGGAAGCGAAGAACGCGCCGGCCGACGGCGCCGGGGCCGTGCAGCCGGACGGCGCTGCGAACGGCGAGGACGGCGAACAGCGCACCCCTGCCGCGGCGCCGCCGAGCCTGGCCTGAGCGGCCAGCCCATCAAAAGGATTGCGCGCGTGCTCCGTCGACATCGATGGAGCCCCTGGCGCATGATGGAACTATAAGCATCCACAACGGTCTGAGCCATCTGAATGCGACAAGCTGTCAGTTGGCCGGTGTGAATGGCGGTATGGCGTGACAAAGCGCATGCCGCCCGCCGTTTGCGAGCTCGCAAACGGCATGGCCCGCCACGGCATGACAATGTCGGTGTTGTCTACCTGCTTATTGTCGTTTCCATAGCGAAAGGCCATTGCTGTGAGCGAACCACCGCCGAATTCCGCGGCGCACCCGTCCGCGCCGTCGGCCGCGCCCTCCCTCGATTCTCCACTTGCCGGGGATGGGCAAGCCAGTCCCGCAGGCGACCTCCCGGGACGTGGCGACGGTGGGGCCGAAGCCTTCGGCTGGCTCCACCATTTCGTCACGGCGCTCGAGCTGGCGCCGGCGGTCGCCGTGCATTCGATGGACCAGGCCGGCGCCATCCGTTTCTGGAACCGCGCCAGCGAAGAACTGTACGGCATCCCGTCCAACGAGGCGGTCGGCAAGCCCTTCCGCGAGCTGGTGTGCCACCTCGACCGTCAGGCCGAGTTCGGGGACGCGATCGCCGCGATCTGGCGCAGCGGCCACGCGCCGCCGGCGCGCGACTGGCAGGTGCAATCGCGCACCGGCCGCCGCCACTGGGTCTATTCCTGCCACTACCCGGTCAGGCACGACAGCGTGATGCAAGAGATCTTCTGCATGGAAGTCGACATCACGGCGCGTAAAGAGGCCGAGAGCAACCTGGCGCAGGCGGCCCAGGTGTTCCAGAACGCGCGCGACGCCATCATCATGATGGATGCCGACTACCGCGTGCGCGCCGTCAATGGCGCCTTCACCAGCATCACCGGCCACGTCCCCGAGCACATCCTCGGCCAGTCGCTGGCCAGCCTGGGCTGGGATGCCGCCGACGGCTTCTACGAGCGCATCTGGTCCGAACTCGACGGCCACGACCACTGGGAAGGCGAACTGGCCAGCGTGCGCAGCAATGGCGAGCGCTATCCGGTGCGGGTGGCGTTGACGGCGATCCGCGACGCCCACGGCGACGTGTCCAGCTATATGGCGATGCTGTCCGACATCAGCGAGCGCAAGCGGCTCGAGGAGCAGGTGCGGCACCAGGCCGAGCACGATGCCCTGACCGGCTTGCCCAACCGCATCCTGTTCCTCGACCGCCTGCACCAGGCGCTGGCCACCTGGCGCCGCCAGCGCGACCGCTGCGCCGTGATGTTCCTCGACCTCGATAAATTCAAGCCGATCAACGATCACCACGGCCACCAGGCCGGCGACGCCGTGCTGCGCGAGGTCGCCGCGCGCCTGCGCGCCTGCGTGCGCCGGGTCGACACCATCAGCCGACTGGGCGGCGACGAATTCGTGGTGCTGCTGGGCGACATCAAGGGCGCCGACCAGGCCGCGCACGTGGCCGGCGCCGTCACCCAGGCGGTGGCGCGGCCCATCGACGTTGGCGGGCAGCAGGTGGCGCTGTCGGTCTCGATCGGCATCGCGCTGTGCCCCGACGACGGCGACGAGGTGGAGGCCCTGCTGCACCATGCCGACGTCGCGATGTACCACGCCAAGCAGGACGGACGCGACACCTTCCGTTTCTTCGATCCGGCCATGAACGCCCATGTGATCGAGCGGGTCGAGCTCGAGAACCGGCTGCGCCAGGCGATCGAGAGCCATGAATTCGTGCTCGAATACCAGCCCGAGGTCGAGGTGGCAAGCGGCCGCGTCGGCACGGTCGAGGCCTTGCTGCGCTGGCGCCATCCCGAGCGCGGCCTGCTGCTGCCGCAGCACTTCTTGCCGGTGGCCGAGGAATCCGGCCTGATCGTCCCGATCGGCGAGTGGGTATTGAAGGAAGCCTGCCGCCAGGCGCGCGCCTGGGGCGATGCGGGGTTTCCGGTCACGGTCGCGGTCAACCTGTCCGCCGCCCAGCTCGCGCATGCGGGGCTGCTGGCGGCGGTCGACGCCGCCTTGCAGGACGCCGGCCTGGCGCCGGGAGCGCTCGAGCTCGAGATCGCCGAAGAGGCGCTGGTGCGCGGCGAGCCGGCTTTCGAGACGGCGATGGCGCTGCGCGCACGCGGTGTGCAGCTGAGCATCGACCGCTTCGGCACCGGCCTGTCGAGCCTGGAGGCGCTGCGCCGCTTCCCGCTCACCAAGCTCAAGATCGACCGCAGCTATGTGGGCAACGTCGGCCACGACCCGGTCGATGCGGCCATGGTGCCGGCCATCATTTCGGTGGCGCGCAGCCTGGGCTTGCGGGTGGTGGGAGAGGGCGTGGAGACGGCCGAGCAGCTGGATTTCCTGCGCCGGCATGGCTGTGACGATTACCAGGGGTTTTATGCCAGCGCGGCCATGGCGACACCCGACCTGTCACCGCATCCTGGCTGATACGTTGTTGGACGTTCACGTCAAATCACGTTGCCCGAACAACCGTATCCTGGCCAGCACCTGCCCATGATCCGACGCCTCGGGCAGCGCCAGATTCAGGTGATCGTTCAGGTACACCACGTCCACCACTTCCCCGATCGCGCCCGGCAGCGCCGGGTTGAATTCGGGCGACACCAGGATGTGGTCGATGGTCGAATGGCGCGTGTCGTGCAGGATCGAGAAGCCGACGTGGCGCTGGTGGTCGAGCCGGCGCTGCACCTGGCTGGCGTCGAACATGCGCTCGCCGACCGGCGTGCCTTCGCCCAGCACGATCTCGGTGGTCACCGAATCGGCCACGTCGTTGAAGTCGCCCAGCACGATGCGCGGGCGCCGGTTGGCGTGGGCCATGTCGGTCAAGAGCACGCGCAGCGCGGTGGCCTCGGTGCCGCGCCGGATCAGCGAGCGCAGGCAGGCCAGCGCATACAGGTGCGGGTCGGCGCCGCTGTCGCTCGAACGGTAGTCGGGCCGGCGCGACTTGAGATGGACCACGATCACGTCGATCACCACCCCCGACGCCGCGATCACGCCCGCATGCAGCGGCGCGCGGGTGAAGCGGTCCGGGTCGCGGCTGCCGGGCGGCATCGTGACGTTAGCCGGGAACATCGGCAGCTGCGATCCGGGCTCGGCCAGCGGCAGGCGCGAGACCAGGGCCACGCTCGGGGTCAGGCGCGGGGCGGCCGGGTCGGGGTCGAAGCCGATGTGGTGGGCGTCGCGATAGCGCCGGCTGCGCCGCAGCACTTCCTTCAGCACGCTCTGCGAAAAGATCTCCTGGAAGCCGATCACGTCGGCATTGATCAGGTCGAGCTGGTGCGCGGTCCAGTCGAGCTTGGCCTCGTACTCGGCGGCCGTGGTGGGCGCGAGATTGTCGTACAGGCGGGCGCCGGGCGGGGCCAGGTTGAAAGTGTTGAAGGTGGCAAACCGAAGTTCTTCCTGCATAATAGAAACCCCTATTGTTCGTCTTTAGCGTAACACGCATGGCCAAGAAAGAGCACGTCTCAGAGACACCCGCCACCCAATTCCTGCGCAAGCATGCCGTCGCATTTTCCGAGCATCCTTATGAGTACGAAGAGCATGGCGGCACGGCGGTGTCCTCGAGCGCGCTCGGCGTGCCCGAACACGACGTGGTCAAGACCCTGGTGATGCAGGACGAGGCCGCCAAGCCGCTCATCGTGCTGATGCATGGCGACTGCAAGGTGTCGACCAAGAACCTGGCGCGCGCCATTCCCTGCAAATCGGTCGAGCCGTGCAAGCCGGACGTCGCCCAGCGCCACTCAGGGTATCTGGTCGGCGGCACCTCGCCCTTCGGCATCCGCAAGGCGATGCCGGTCTACGTCGAGGAAAGCATCCTGGCGCTGGACAAGATCTACATCAATGGTGGACGCCGCGGCTACCTGGTCGGCATCGACCCGAAGGTGCTGGTCGACGTGCTGAAGGCGCGTCCCGTGCAGTGCGCCCTGGCCGAGTAGCTTTTCCCACCAGCGGCCGATGGTGTATATTCACGACCGATTTCCGGTAATGACATCGGCCGGAACCCACTGAGAGAGTAGATGAACACCCTGATTGCCACCATTGCCGCCTATTTGCTCGGCTCGATTTCCTTCGCGGTCGTGATGAGCCGCGTCTTTGGCCTGTCCGACCCGCGCACCTATGGCTCCAAGAATCCCGGCGCCACCAATGTGCTGCGCAGCGGCAGCAAGAAGGCCGCGATCGCCACCCTGGTCGGCGACGCCGCCAAGGGCTGGCTGGCGGTCTGGCTGGCGATGCGGTTCGGCCCCGATGTCGGCCTGGATGACACCGGCATCGCCCTGGTCGCGATCGCCGTCTTCATCCGCTTCGTGGGCGGCAAGGGCGTGGCCACCGCGCTGGGCGTCCTGCTCGGCATCAATCCATGGCTCGGCCTGGCGACCCTGGCGACCTGGCTGATCGTCGCCTACGCCTTCCGCTATTCCTCGCTGGCGGCCCTGGTCGCCGCGATCTTCGCGCCGTTCTACTATGGCCTGCTGTTCGGCGTCGATGCAATCCTGTTCGCCGTGTTCGTGATGAGCGCGCTGCTGCTGTGGCGTCACAGCAGCAATATCGGCAACCTGATCGCCGGCAAGGAATCGAAGATCGGCAGCAAGTCGGCCGGGGCCAAGAAAGCCAAGTAAGCGAAACGGGCCGCCGCGCGCCGGATTTTCTTGCAGGCGTTACCATTCGTCTTGAACAGCGGCGCACCCGCGCCGCGCCGGACAGAAAGGTGGTACCCCGTGAGCAAGCAACTCAGGATCGATTTTGTGTCGGACGTCTCGTGCCCCTGGTGCGCGATCGGCCTGAAATCGCTGGAACAGGCCCTGTTGAAGGTCGGCGACGAAGTGCGCGTCGACCTGCATTTCCAGCCCTTCGAGCTGAACCCCGACATGGGCCCGGATGGCCAGGACATCGTCGAGCACGTGACGCAGAAATATGGCGCCACGGCCGAGCAGCAAGCCGCCACCCGCGAGACGATCCGCGCACGCGGCGCCGCCGTCGGTTTTACCTTCGACATGGAGCGGCGCGGCCGCATCTACAACACCTTCGACGCCCACCGCCTGCTGGCCTGGGCCGAGGACGAGGGCATGCAACGCCAGCTCAAGACCGCGCTGCTGGAAGCCTATTTCACCCGCTGCGAAGACCCGAGCAACCATGAGGTGCTGCTGCGCACGGCCGAAAGCGTCGGCCTGGACCGTGAGCGGGCAGCCATCATCCTGGGCTCCAATGAATATGCGGAAGACGTGCGCACGCGCGAACAATTCTTCCAGCGCGCCGGCGTCAAGTCGGTGCCGGCGATCATCATCAACCAGCGCCACTTGATTTCCGGCGGCCAGCCGCCGGAAGTGTTCGAGCGGGCGCTGCGCGAGATTCCGGGGTTGGAGCCGGAAACCACGGCGTGATTCAGGCGTTGGGTTGGCGGCAAGCCGCCAACCCAACGGTGTCGATCAAGTGAGTTCCAGTACCACCGGCTGATGATCCGACGCCGCC
>Ga0308168_1003635_pt1 | contig 11643 bp, 9 predicted proteins | sample PhyCR2_FD_202133 | JGI IMG/M metagenome (GOLD analysis project Ga0308168, IMG submission 202133) | Phyllosphere microbial communities from UC Gill Tract Community Farm, Albany, California, United States - DLSLRC.R2 | ecosystem: Host-associated > Plants > Phyllosphere > Unclassified | place: USA... | reverse complement strand
GCGCGGCCCGGATGGCCCGGCCCGGATCGCGTTCGAGCCCGCGCTGCGGCTGTCGTCGCTCGTGATGGTGCGCGACGCCGTGCGGGCGGGCGTCGGGGCGGGCTGCCTGCCGGTGTCGCTCGTCAGCCGCGACATTGCGAACGGCGTATTGGCGCACTGGGGCGACGTCGACGGCCCCGAGATCGCGTTGTGGGCGCTGTATCCATCGCGGCGGCTGCTCAGTACCCGGGTATCGGCATTCCTGGATTTCCTGAGGGCAGCATTTCCGCAGGGAACGCCAGATGAGCTGGCGGGCTACCTGGCCGGCTGACGGTCACCATTGTGACATCCGGCGTTGCGCTGTTGCGCCTTTGCCCAGGTTGCATATGTAGTCTTGCATATTTGGCAAGTACTTGATATGCAACGGAAAATGCTGTTCATGAATGCATTGGGGGCAATGGATTTGTTACGTCTACCGCGTTCCGTTGCAACCTCACAACCATTCCCAAAAGATCTTCAGAGAAACATCGCGCACCGTTGAAATCGCTCGACCGTTACACGAAACTCGGCGATGATTAACACAATGTAGGACTGATCCTACGTTATGAATCTGTCAACCGACAATCTCAAGTGGAACACGAAGTGCACAACTACCGCAAGCAAATGCTCATGGATCCGACCCCTTTTGTTGCGGGCGCGCTCCCGGTCGAAGGAATCAAGATGGCGAATTTCGGAAGTACGCCGGCGGGCAGCGGACTGCCGCAGCGTCCGGGCTGGATCGTGCCGGCGCGTGGCGCCGGGAAGGGCATTGCGGCCGGTGCACTGGTGCTGGCCGAGGACACCGGACGCGTGCTCGTGCGGCAGTGTGCCGTCGAGGGCGGCGAGCGGCTCGAATGGAGCACTTGGAGCGCGGCCGTGCCGGAAGGTCAGTCGCCGCTGCAGGTCGCGATCGATACCATCGCGGCATGCTGCACGTACGACGGCGACCTCGCGTTGTCGCGCCTGACGCCGTTCTGCGACGCGAGCGGCTTCGTGCAGCATCATTACGTGGCCGTCGTGCCGCGCGAATTCGAGCCGCGCATCGGCAGCGGTTGCATCGGTTTCCAGTGGTGCGACGTGGACGCGCTGCCGCAGCCGATGTCGCCCGTGCTGGGCCACCTGGTCGAGACGTCGGGCGCCGACCTGCGTGCGCTGTCGGATATGTACAAGGCGATCCTGCGCCTGCAGGGGGCGTTCGACACCGACTGGCTCGAAGACTGAGATTACGTTTCGGTAAGGTCGGTCAACGGTATGGTCCGCCGGGCGTTACCTCCTCATGATCATTCGAGGACAACGCATCCGCATTCGTAGCGGCGCGGCCGTGACGCTGGCCGCGGCGCTGCTGGCCGGCTGCGCGAACACGGCCGGGACGGCACCGCATGACGGCGAGGGCGCAGCGCCGTCCCGCTTCGGTTTTGCGGCCGCCGACGTGCTGCCGGTCGTCAACCGTGTCACGTGGGGCGCCAGCACGTCGTCGTACCGCGAGGCGAAGGCGGTCTCGCTGGACCATTATCTGACCGGCCAGCTGCATCCGGGCGACGCGCGCCTGCCGGCTCCGATTGCCGCGCGGATTGCGGCAATGACGATCACGCAGCAGCCGCTGGACCGGCTCGTGCTCGGGCTGGACGGACAGCGCAAGGAGGTCGAGGCGCTCGCCGATCCGGACGCGAAGCAGGCCGCACAAAAAGCCTACCAGGAAGAGCTGACCCGCCTGGCGCGCGAAGCGGCTGCCCGCTCCCTGCTGCGCGACGTGTATTCCCACAACGGCCTGCAGGAGCAGATGACGTGGTTCTGGATGAACCACTTCAGCATCCACCAGGGCAAGGCCAACCTGCGGGCCATGATCGGCGACTACGAGGAAACGGCGATCCGCCCGCACGCCCTCGGCCGGTTCCGCGACCTGTTGCGCGCCACCGTCTTCCATCCTGCCATGCTGCGCTACCTCGACAACGAGCACAACGCGGCCGGCCGCATCAACGAGAACTACGCGCGCGAACTCATGGAGCTGCACACCATGGGCGTCGGCAGCGGCTACACGCAGGCCGACGTGCAGGAACTGGCGCGGATCCTGACCGGTCTCGGCATCAACATCGGCAAGCCGCCGCCGAAAGTGAAGGCCGAGCTGCGGGGCCAGTACGTGCAGCACGGCCTGTTCGAATTCAATCCGATGCGCCACGACTACAAGGACAAGGTCCTGCTCGGGCAGCCGATCCGCGGCCGCGGCCTGGCCGAAGTCGACGAGGCGCTCGACCGCATCTGCCGCAACCCGGCCACGGCCCACACCATCAGCCGCAAGCTCGCCGTCTACTTCACGGGCAGCGAACCGGCGCCACGGCTCGCGCAGCAGCTGGCGGACACCTTCGCGCGCACCGACGGCGACATCGCGGCAGTGCTCGCGACCCTGTTCGCCGCGCCCGAGTTCCGGCAGTCGCTGGGCCATGCGTTCAAGGACCCGATGCATTACGTCGTCTCCGCCGTGCGCATTGCCTACGACAACCGGCCGATCGTGAACGCGGGGCCCATGCTGGGCTGGCTGAACCGCATGGGCGAGCCGTTGTACGGACGCCAGACGCCGGACGGCTATCCGCTCGCCGCCGCGGCGTGGAACAGCTCGGGACAGATGGCGGCGCGCTTCGACGTCGCCAAGGCGATCGGCTCGGGCGGTGCGGGCCTGTTCAAGGAAGACGGCGAGGGAGGGCCGGGGCGTCCCGCCTTTCCGCAGCTGGCCAATCCGCTGTACTACGACGCGCTGCAAACGACATTGAGCCCGGCGACCCGCCAGGCCCTCGACCAGGCGACGACGCCGCTGGAATGGAACGTGTTCCTGCTGTCGTCGCCCGAATTCATGTTCCGCTGAGGGGGGCACATGCAACGACGCGATCTGCTCAAATGGCTCGGCGCCGCGCCGCTGGCCGCCACCTGCGCCGGCGGCCTGCTCGCCGCACCGGCCGCGCCGGCAAAACTGCTGGTGGTGTTCCTGCGCGGCGGCTACGATGCCGCCAGCCTGCTGGTGCCGTCCGCCAGCGATTTCTACTACCAGGTGCGGCCGAAGATCGCGATCCCGAAGCCGTCCGGCGCTGCCGGCGCGGGCATCGCGCTGTCGTCCGACTGGGCCCTGCATCCGGCGCTGAAGGACAGCGTGTTCCCGCTGTTCCAGGCCGGCCAGGCGGCGTTCGTGCCGTTCGCCGGCACCGACGACCTGACCCGCAGCCACTTCGAGACGCAGGACACGATCGAGCTGGGCCAGGGCGGCGGCCACCGCAACTACCGGTCCGGTTTCCTGAACCGGCTCGCGGCCGTCCTGAACGGGAGCGGGGCGCTCGCCTGCACGCCGATCGCGTTCACCGACCAGCTGCCGACGATCTTCCAGGGTGATGTGGACGTGCCGAACGTGGCTTTGCGCACTGTCGGCAAGCCCGCGCTCGACGAACGCCAGAGCCGCATCGTGGCCGCCATGTACGGTGGCCACGGCACGCTGGGCCGGCAGGTCGAGGAAGGCTTTGCCACGCGCGGCGAGATCGCCCGCAACCTCATCGGCGAAATGGCGGCCGCGAATCGCAACGCCGTCAGCACGAAGGGGTTCGAGCTGGAAGCGCATCGCATCGCCGCGCTGATGCGCGACAAATACCAGATCGGCTTCGTCGACGTCGGCGGCTGGGACACGCACGTGGGGCAGGGCGCGGCGGGCGGCTACCTGGCCGGCCGCTTCGAGGAGCTGGGCCGCGGCCTGGCGCGGTTCGCGAACGAGATGGGCGCGGACTGGCACCGCACCGTCGTCGTCGTGGTGAGCGAATTCGGCCGCACGTTCCGCGAAAACGGCAACGCCGGCACCGACCACGGGCACGGCACTGTGTTCTGGGTACTGGGCGGCGGCATCAAGGGCGGCACCGTTGCCGGCGACCAGGTCGCGGTAAGCGCGGCGACGCTGTTCCAGAACCGCGACTATCCGGTGCTGAACGAATACCGCGCCGTGCTGGGCGGCCTGTTCGCCCGGATGTACGGGCTGAGTGCGCGCCAGCTCGACGCGGTCTTTCCCGGCACGGCGCCGAAGGGCCTCGGGCTGGTCTAGGATGACCCCCCGGCGCCGTCACGGGATCGGTGGCGGTGGACTGCTTTTCTTCACGTCGAAGGTGTGGTCGAACAGGATAGCGCAGGCGCACTCGCCGGTTTCCACCACGTTCGCCGAGTCGACGATGCCGCCGAGGCGTCGGGCGGCCTGGATCGGATCGCCGCCGGTTGGCGTGAGGTCGAGCGATTGCGTGACGACGACCACCGCCCATTTTCCGTCCGGTTCGTTCGACGGCAAGGTGAACGTGCCGGTGTACCAGGTCGAGACGCCTTTCCACGGGGCCACGTCGAGGTGGCGCTTGTCGACGCAGACGCCCGCAATCCAGCCGGGCTCCTTTCCAGCCTTCAGCACGACGCGCACGATTTCGGGACCGCGCAGCGCGACGGTGTGGACGACGCCGGGTGCGGCCGGCGAATCGGCCTGGTCGACGGTGGCGCCGTTCGCGCTGACCGCCTCGACGTGGATGGGTGCACCCGCATGGAACACGCTCACCTCGACGTGCGTGCTCGGCGGGCAGGCGAACGACAGGGGCCGCGCCGGCAGGCGCAGCGCCGTCACGCCGGACGGGTTGCCTGGGCCGGGATCGAGCAGTGTCGACGCATCCTCGCCGATGAACACGAACGGCGCGGCGACGATCGGAAAATTGATCTGGGCGATGCCCGGCACCTGGTGCGCGAACCCCCGGATGCAGGTCTGGCTGCGCTGGCGGTCCTGGCTGGCGTCGATGCGCCTGCAGATGGCGCCTTCGCGCAGCACGCGCTGGACGACCCGGCCGGGGTCGGCGATCGGGAAGCTGTGGGCGACGACGAAGCGCTCCGGATGGCGGTCGTCCGCCAGCGGCCAGATCTCGGCGCAGATGCGCACGGTCTGGCCGCCGCTGTAGACGTCGCGCTCGGTGAATACGCGTTTGCCCACGAGGACGTGTTCGTTGGGCCGTGCCTGTTCGTCGGATGCGCTGGTGTCGCCGGCGCTCGTCGAGCGGGTGTAGTCCCAGCGCGTGCGCGCGGTCCAGTGGCGTCCCGGGAACGGGATGCGCGGTACGTCGGCCTCAAGGCGGATCCGTTCGCGCGACGTCGTGACGCCCGGTGCGGGCACCGGCGTCACGCGCTGGCCCCAGCGGTTCGGATCTTCGGCATCGGACGCGGCGGCCGCGACCCACGCCGCCGCCGCGGCCGTCGTGAGGATGCCGGTCAGCGGCGACGGCGCGGTCCAGAAGAACAGGTGCGACAGCGGCCCGCCGCAGGCCAGCCATTCGATGGCGGCGCCGACGTAGTCGCCGGCGGGCGTAAAGGGCTGGATCGCATCGTGGCCGGTGTCGGTGCCGTACACGTGCGCGTTGGACAGTGCCATCGACGCGCCGCTCGCGGTGTCGAAGCAGATGCCGCCCAGCGTGCCGTAGGCGGTGACGAACGACGTGAAATCGCCCAGGATCGACGTGGAGGTGCCGCCCACGAGCGGATCTTCGATGCGCGCGCCGCGGTCGCCCGTCGGACGGTGCGCGTCCGGACAGGCCGAGGCGCGCGCGATTTCCCGGGGCAGCACGTCGGTCTTGTAGCCGCCCACGTCGGCGGCGATCGGTTCGCTGCCCAGGCGGCGGATCGCGTCCGCGGAGTCGAGCTTCGTGCGGACGTGGTACTGGAGGGCCGCGGTCAGCGTCGCCCGGCCGCCGGTGTGCTTCAGGCCATACCCGACCCCGACGATGTTCGGGTCATTGGCCAGGCGCCGCGCCTCGGCGGCGGCGACTTCCTCGAGCGTGGCGCGCTTCTGCGTGGATGGCGTCATGACGCTTTCTCCTCAGGCGAAACGGATCGACATCGCGGCGAGCACGTCCTCGATGCGGGTGGCGAACCCGCGCTCGCCCTCGTGGCCGGCATGGTTCAGGCCGAGGACGGCGTGGCTGCCCTTCTGGAACCACAGCGAGCCCGAATCGCCCGGACATGAGACGGCGGCGCCCGTTTCATCCGTCACGAACTTGAGCTGGTTCAGGAAGAACACGGTGCTGCCGTCGTGCTCGGGACCGCGCGGCATGACCGGCTGGAGACCCGACAGCAGCGCCGTGCTGGTCCCGCTGCGGGCGCCGGACTTGAACGCGCGCACCCCGTCCTGCGCGGCGGGATCGTCGGGGTGGTCCGCCAGGTTCTGGAAAATCGCCGCGATCTGGGCATTGGTCAGGATCGTTCCCGGTGTGTCGATATGTCCGCCCAGCGTCACGATCGGCACGGTGGCGGCTTCGCCCGAGGCCGCGTCGAGCACGGTGAAGATGGCCGATGTCAGCCCGCGGTTGCCGTTCAGGGTCACGACGGCCGCGTCGACGGAGCCCGTGTCGGCGGGCGCCGGATTCGTGGCCGGTTCGGCCGCCAGCGGATTCAGGACGGCGCGGGTGAGCGTGCCGATCACCCGTTCGTCGCTGCGGTTCACGAGGTCGGCGCCGCCGGAGGCCGCCGCGGCGATCGACAGGATGATGGCAATGATGATCAGGAGGATCTTCCACCACGGGTCCTGGAACGGGATGGGGCCGTACTGGCCCCCGAACGGATGGGTGTAGTCGACGGCGTAGTCGACGTCGGATGGCCAGGCAAAGAAGCTCAGGCCCTGGTCGAGGTTGCCGGTCCAGTTGCCGCCACCGTCGTTGCCGTCCTTGCCGTGGCCACCGCCGCCCGCGCAGCAGCAGGCGACCAGGCGCCAGACGGCGCACAGGTCCACGTCCTTGCCGTCGAGGAAAGCACGCAACCCGTCGCGCGCCTGGGCGAGAGCACGGGGGTCGCATCCGCCCGGACGGCCGCCGCCACTGCCGCCGCTGCCGCCACTACCCCCGCTACCGCCGCTGCTCCACGTGCGCCGCGCCAGGTCGACGGCGCGCCGGAACGTGCCCAGGTCGACGGTCATGCGCCGGATCGACGCCGTCATGACGCCTTCGTCGCAGCGGGACACGAACGCAGCGCGCACGGCGTCGTAGGTCGTCCTCGTCACCGACATGGGCGCGCGCGCCGCCCGGTTGACGAGTGCGAGGTCTTCGGCGCCCTGGTCGGTGAACACCTGCAATTCGACGAGATGCTTGCGCACGGCGGCGCCCGCGACGTCGACCTTGAAGTAGATGCGCCGCTGTTCCCACGGCGCCAGCCCGCCCGCCGCGACGCGCCCGCCGGTGACGGACTGGCCCAGCGCTTCCTGGTCATGCGCCGACCAGGCGTCGATCACGTTCACGCCCGCGGCCGCGAGCCAGGCGCGGGAACGGTCGGTCAGCCCGACGCGGGCGCTCGCGGGCCACGGCAGCGTCCAGATGTTCTGCACCTGCACCGCCATGAAGTAGCGGCCGAGCGTCGCTTCGAACACGCCTTCGGGCATCGCCTGCAGCGTACCCGGCAGGATGGCGAACGGCGGGACCGGCTGGGCCGCCATCCCGAGCTTGCTCAGCTCGACCACGAGGTCGTTGAAGTCGCGGTCGCTCGCGGGCGTCGTATTGTCCTCGGACCCGATGCGCCATCCGTAATGCGGGCCGGCGATGGCCGTCGTGCCCAGCAGCCAGCTCGGCTGCCATCCGTGCTGGCCGTCGTCGTGTTCGATGCGGAGCGTCCAGGGCGCCGGCCCGTTGCCGTGAATGTCCAGCATTGCGCCAGGGATGCCGCCCAGCGTTTGCGTGCCGCCCGCGGCACCTTGCACGACCACGCGCTGGCCCCAGTCCGCGTCGCGGCTCGCTACCCTGATCCGCCAGTCGCCCGTGAACGTCAACTCCGTCACATCCGCCATCTCAGCCCCCGTTTTGGAACGGCTTCAGCCTGTCGGTGCGAGTATGTTCCGGATTGCCTGTAAATACAAACGTAGCCGTGCCAAATTTATGACACTTTTTGTGCACGATCAATGTTTCGCGCGAATGGCAGCCATTATGGTTGATTCAGGTCCAGGGGGCACGGGCGATCAGTCGTCGAATTCCTCGGCCAGGTTCTTCCAGCCGCGGCGCTTGGCGAATGCCGCGAATTCCTCCGGCGCCTCCAGCACGATCAGCCGGCTTTCCTGCAGCCCCGGATCGCTGTGGCCGAAATCCGGGCCCTGGTAGCCGACGGCGCGCAGGCGGTCGATGATCTGGCGCACGAGCACATCGTCCCGGTACGCGCCCGGATCGAGCTGCGCCTTGAATTCGACGTAGACGTCGATGATGCCGTAGCCCTCGTCGAAGATGCGGATGGCCTTGACGTCGTGGGTACGCCCGTTGCCGTCCTTGGCCTGGAACGGGCCGGACAGCTCGATGGTGGAGTCGGTAGTCATGGCCGCAGCATACCACCGGCGCCCGGGATCCGTCGCGTCCTGCCGCCGCAGTCCGGGTATTGTTGTAGAGGATTTAATCAATATTTCCCTGTGGAATTTCGCACGATCGTTCTATATGATGCCCATGATCCGATTGTCCAAAAGGCACGGAGTGTTGCCATCACCGATCGAACCACGATCTTCGCTACCTACGTCATGACCCACAACGCATCCGGCGCCGTCGTCAACGAACACTACCTGAACAAGGTGCTCGCGCTCTCCGAGGAGATGGGCGTCACCGCCACCGAGGACATCTACGACGCCGCCGGCACAAAGCTGCTGGCGAAGGGGGCGCAGGTGACGCCGCGCCTGCAGGAGCGGTTGATCGTGCACCGGCTGCGCAAGCCGATCGAATCGTGCATCGCCGTCGACGGCAGCGTCGGCGCGCGCCAGCTGGCCGACTGCGCCGAGCGCGCGTGCGCCGAATCGCCGGCCCTGGCCGCGCTGCTCGCCGCATCCGGCACGACGGCCGGCGCCGTGCGGCGCGAACTGGAAGCGCTAGCCTTCGGGCCGGCGATGGCGATGATGCTGACCATGATCGACCGCGGCGGCAGACACGGCCTGCGCCACGTCGTCGAGGTCGCGGCGCTGGCGCTGGCGTTCGCCACGCACGCGGGTCTGGCCCCGGACGCCCGGCGCATCGCCTGCCTGGCCGGCGTCCTGCACGACATCGGCGAGCTGTACATCGACCCGGCCCTCGTCGACGCGACCCACGTGCTGACGCCGCAGGAGTGGGCGCACGTGATCGTGCATCCGCATATCGGCCGGCTGCTGATCCAGGACCTGGAAGACTGTCCGCCGGCCGTCGGCATCGCGGTGGCCGAGCACCACGAGCGCCTGAACGGCACCGGCTACCCGCGCGCGATGATCGCCGGCCAGAGCAGCACGGCGGGCCAGCTCGTGGCCAGCGCGGAACTGATCGCGGGTCTGCTGCACAAGCCGAACGCGCTCGAGCGCGCCGCGCTGGCACTGAAGATCGTCGGCGGCGAACACCCGCGCGCCGTGACGGCCCTCGTGTCGCAGGCAAGCCGCAGGCTGGGGCCGCCGTCGATCGACATCGGTGCGGCCACCCTCGACGAGGGGGCGATCGTGCAGCTGTCGGGGCGGCTGGCCGATGCGTCCGCGCTGAGCGCGGAGCTGGCGCGCGCCGGCACGCTCGCGCCGCGCCACGCGGACCTGATGCTGCGCACGCGCGACCGCCTGGCACTCGCGCAGCGTGCGTTCATGTCGACGGGACTCGACATGCACGTGGCCGCGCTGGCGGGCGACCTGTCCGCGCCGTCGTCCGGCGAAGTGTTCGAGAGCGACCTGGCGCTGCGCGAAATCGCCTGGCGCGTGCGCGACATCGGCCGCGACCTCGCCATCCAGCTCGGCACGGCTGCGACGTCGGTCCGTCACGCCGACCGCCTGTTGGCGTTGTTGTGCGCGTGAGGCAGGGCGCAATGCTTTCATGCGCGCGCCATCATCCGGGGCCAGGGGTGCCCTTGCGGTCCACAACATGATAAATTGTTATGTCCAGGCGCCGCTGACGGCCGCCGCCACGACCTCGACCCCAGCATGCACCGAAGCCGCATCCGTACCCGCACGATCGCCAAGGCCGGCGCCGCGTGCATGGCAGCCTTCGCCGCCGCGTATCTGCTCCTGATCGTCTGGCCGCAGCCGTTCTTCGCGCACCGGACCGCCTACGGCATCTACCATGTCTGGTCCGACGCGCCGATCCCGCCGCAGATCCGTCCCGTGCTGGATGACGTGACGCGGCGCCTGCGCGCCTCCCCGCTGCACGATCCGAACCGGCCGGTCGAGATCTACATCTGCAACGCGCCGTGGCGCATGTGGGTGTACGGGATGCAGTTCAGCACGCGCTACGGCGGCATCGCCGACGTATGGCTGACGCGGCACGTGGTCATCCGCGCGTCCGACGTCGCCGCCAACCGCATCGTGCCGCCGGGCCCGGGGCCGATCGCGGACGAGCAGCACCGCCCGCTGTCGTACTTCATCGCGCACGAGATCACGCACGTCGACGTCTCGCTTCGGTATGGCCGTGCGATGAATATCCGCTATCCGCAGTGGCTGATGGAAGGCTATCCCGACTACGTGGGCAAGGCCGGGGACTTCGATTTCGACGCCAACCGCGCGCGCTTCCTGGCCGGCGAAGCCGCCCTCGACCCGGCGCGCAGCACGCTGTATCTTCGCTACCACCTGCGCGTCGCCTACCTGCTCGACCGGCGCCACTGGACGCTGGACCAGCTGTTCGACCATCCGCCGGCCGAAGCCGAGCTGGACGGCTGGCTGAGCGCACTGCGATGAGACCCGCGCCGCTGATCCTGCCCGCGGCCGCGCTGCAGGGCCGCCACGTCCGCCTCGAGCCGTACGGCGAACACCTGCGCGAGCCCGTCCGGGCCGCGCTCGACTGCGATCCGGATGCATGGCAGCTGTTCGCAATGAACGGACGGGGCGCCGATTTCGACGTCTGGTGGACGAACCTGGCCGCGACGATCGCGCAGGGCGCGTGGGTCGCCTACGCGATCCGCGACATGGCATCGGAACGCATCGTCGGCACGACGAGCTTCCTGCACATCAAGGCGGAGCGCCAGTGCGTCGAGATCGGCGCCACGTTCCTGCATCCGCACGCGCGGTCCACGCTCGTCAATGCCGAATCGAAGTACCTGATGCTGGCACACGCGTTCGGGTCGGGCGCACGCCGCGTCGAACTGCTGACGGACGTGCGCAACGTGCGCAGCCAGGCCGCGATCACCAAGCTGGGCGCGGTGCGCGAAGGGGTGCTGCGGCGCGATCGCGTCACGTGGACGGGGCATGTGCGCGACAGCGTGCTGTATGCGGTGACGGATCTCGACTGGCCGGAGGTCAGGGCGAGGCTGGAGCGGCGGCTGGGCGGAGTAGGGAGCGACAGCGATTGACGTCAACCCCTGCGGGTATGACCTTGATCTGGCGCCTGTGCATCGGTGTGTCATACCGACATCGGCCCCGAATCGGATGCTCTGCCCAGCCATTGACTGAAGCGGCCAATGTAGCGAAATCCGGACGGTCGAACTGAAAAGCTTGTCGCTGGAGTCGACGTTTCGAACCTTCTTGAAATTTAAGTCAGGGCGCCATCCCTTTGGTTAGCATCGCTGATGCTGACCAATTTCCATGCATTCCCGGATTTATGCCAGACTTGCGTGCCGCCGCCCGATTGTTGACCGGTGCTTGTATCCTTGAGACGAACGGACTGTTTGTATTCGTTCAATAAGATG
>Ga0308168_1003629_pt1 | contig 11661 bp, 10 predicted proteins | sample PhyCR2_FD_202133 | JGI IMG/M metagenome (GOLD analysis project Ga0308168, IMG submission 202133) | Phyllosphere microbial communities from UC Gill Tract Community Farm, Albany, California, United States - DLSLRC.R2 | ecosystem: Host-associated > Plants > Phyllosphere > Unclassified | place: USA... | reverse complement strand
ATAACGCCGTTGACAAATTTATCTGGGACTAAACCAACAGCTAAACTTCAAAAGAATCTTGTGCTTTGGCACATTATTATTATTGGTTTAGCTTATATTCAGCCATTAACGTTATTCGATACTTTTGGTTTAGTATCAGAGCGAAGTGGCGGTCATGTACCAACTTCCTACATCTTTGCATTAGTCGCAATTTTATTAACATCGATCAGTTATGGACATATGATTAAACGCTACCCTTCTTCTGGGTCAGCTTATACGTATGCTCAAAAATCAATTCACCCTAATGTTGGTTTTATGGTGGGTTGGTCTTCTTGGTTAGACTATTTACTGTCACCGCTTGTTAATATTATTTTGGCAGATATTTATCTAAGAGCTCTTTTTCCAGAGGTAAATAACTGGTTATGGGTGATTGGTTTAACCACCCTAATGACTGTTATTAACTTATTTGGTGCACGATTTGTCGCACGCTTTAACAGTACGATCGTTATTATTCAGCTTGGCGTAATTTTTTATTTCGTTTATCAGGTATACATTTTACTTACTCAAGGTGTATATGCAGATGGAACTTTAAATCCAGATAAAGCTGCCTTGTGGTCACTAACTCCTTTTTGGAACGACATGACATCCGTAAGTGCTTTAATTGCTGGTGCAACTGTACTCTGCTTCTCTTTCACAGGGTTTGATGCTTTATCTTCTCTTGCTGAAGAAACAAAAGATGCAGAGAAAACGCTTCCAAAAGCTATTTTTACGACAGCATTACTTGCAGGTATTATTTTCATTGTAAGTACTTACTTCATCCAATTATATTTCCCTAGTAACCCAAATACTTATTTTAATCCTCTCGATGAATCACAGCCTGTGATGGTTGCTGCGATTGGTAGTATTGCGTTTAAAACTTTGGTTTTATATTTTGCTGTAGTTGCTGTTATGGCATCAGGTATTTCTGCTCATGCTGGTGTATCTCGTTTAATGTATGTAATGGGACGTGACGGCGTAATCAATAAGAAATTATTTGGTCATATTAGTCCAAAATTGCATACTCCAACTTACAACATTCTTATTGTGGGAGTAGTTGCTTTATCTGCTGGTTTCTTAGATCTTGAGCATATTGTCAACTTGATTAGTTTTGGTGCTTTAACTGCTTTTAGTTTTGTTAACTTCTCTGTTATTTCTCGCTATGCATTAAGAGATGGCAAGAACAAAACGTTTAAAGACATCATCAACTATATTGTTATACCAACACTTGGTTTTGCCAGTGTGTTTATGATGTGGCTAGAAATTGATAAGCTTGCCTTACAAATTGGCTTAGCTTGGGCCGTTATTGGTGTAGGTTATTTGGCCTACAAAACCAAAGGTTTCAAATATAATGCTCCACAGCATAATGAACACGAATAATAAAAAAGGCGCTTAAAGCGCCTTTTTTTATGGTCAAATTAACCAAAAATTTTGTTCACAATATTTTGTACACGTTGAGCATAGAGTTTCGCTGTTTCAAGGTCTCCAGCAGGGACTTCCTCTACACTTGCATCAGAAGGTGATTGAACTAAAAGTCCAACTGAACCACCTAAGTTATTTACATCTTCACGTGTTGCATCTTTTGTATTCGCTGGTAATAAACCAAGGCTTACCCAAATTCCACCATGTTGCGATGCTAAAGTCTGTAATTGAATAAGCGTAACCTGCTTATCCCCATTTAAGCTCGCGCTGTTTGTGAAGCCTGCAAATACTTTATCTTGCCAACCACGTGTAAACCAAACTTTTGAAGTTGCATCAGCAAACTTTTTAAACTGCCATGGTGCTGTACCCATATAAGTCGGAGCACCAAATACAATCCCCTTCGCATCATTTAATGTCTGCCAATCTTGCTCAGTAATATTACCTTCTTGATCAATTTGGATGAGCTGAGCATTAATTTCGTTTGCAAACGTTTCAGCCACTACTTTAGTGTGGCCATAACCAGAGAAATATACAACCGCGATATTAGAGTTAGACATGGGAGCAAACCTTTGTTTTATTAAATTCCACTTTATGATATATTTTAGAAACTAGGTGTCAATTAGTTACTAACTGGTAACTATGGTAATTTTTTAAGAAATTAGCAGGTAAATAGTATGAATGAATGTCTAAAATATAATGTTTTTCAACAACATTGCCCTGCTCGTTTATTTTTTGAAAAAATTGCAGATAAGTGGGTTTTATTAATTTTAAATGTGCTTGAAGAGGAAACTCAGCACTTCAACTTGCTCAAAAAGAATATTCAAGGTATTTCACCTAAAGTCTTATCACAGAAGTTAAAAATGCTGGAAAGAGACGGTTTTATCGAACGTAAAATCCAAAATACTTCTCCTATTCGTGTTGATTACTCACTAACTTCTCTGGGGCAAAATGTCGCTTCAATGGCGTTCCAATTAAAAGAATGGGCCGAAACCAATATTGAACAGGTTTTAGCAGCCCAAATGACTTATGATGAAAAAGTGCTAGAGCAAGCTTAACTCATACTTCCCTTAAAATTTTATCGTTCATGAGTGGCTCAACTTAATTAATTTTAATCGGCTCAGGTGGTGCACTTATTTTAAATTGGATAGTTAAAGGTTCACATTGTTTTAACTCTTGATCACTCTTCAAATAAGTGCTTTCTAGACCATATTTCCAAGTACCATTCATGACGTCAAATGCTGGATAATTGACAATAAAAGTTTTTGTTTCACCTGGCAGATATTCGTAAGTTTGAGTCTCTTTACACTCATTTTCTGGATAGGAACGCTTTGTGTTTCCAAGTAAATAGAGCTCTAAAGGTACATAACAAGCAGGTTGTTTTTCTTGTATTTTCTCTAATCCCTTATTAGTTTGAGTAATCTGCAAAGCCAGAGTACCGTTTAGAGTTAACTGCTGTGCATATTTAAAAACAGTTTCTTTTTCTATGGGTTCACGCGTTACATTATTGAGAAACTGTAGTTTGCGATGTAAGCCATTACAGCCATCTTCGACAGGTGCAGGCAACCAAATTTCATTATCTTTTGAGTCGCCTTTCTCTCCATCGGCCGGTGTTTCAAAATCACCCGGTTTACCAGGTTTAGTCGGATATCCTGATCCCCCTAAACTTGCACCACCTGCGAATAAATCCTCTCCACAAGCGGTTAAAAGACCACTTGTCAAAATGAAGCTCATGGATATTATTAATTTTTTATAAGTTGTTTTCATCATATTGATAAGCTCCGAAACGGAAAGTTTTAGTTGCACCCTCTTTTCCTTCATCTAGTGCACAACGTTCAACAGCTAATTTAAGTACTTGTAGTGATAAATCTTCCCATAAGCGCAAACTTGCTTCTTTGAGTAAAGTAATCGATTCATCTGTTAGTTCATCAGCAAAAATTGCTTGTTCTAAATAGGGTTCTTTTTCTGGCTGAAATAAATTATGAACTCCAGCAGCTAAATGTGCTTCTAAATTACTCGTTAATAATTTTCGAACCTCAAATTGCTCTACATCAGGCATAAAACTACGCTGCTGCAACATCACAAGGCCATCTTCTTCTTTCACAATATTTAGGCGTTCGAGTTCATTCAAAATAGATCTTGGATGCTTTTCAGTTGAGACTTTCTTTACTAAATTTTCAAAACAAATCTGGTCATTACTTACAAATGGAATTTTTTCTGCCAATCCCTCTGCAAGCCACAAACCAATCACCCGAGCAGGAACACTTACTGGCTCTGCTACTTTTGCTTCTGTTAAAGGCTGCCCAGCCTGCATCGCCTTTTTAAATGCATTCACGTCTTTGCGATGTAACCCTGAAAGTAAACTGACCGCTGAATCAGTTGGCTTTTGCTCTATACGCTCTAGCTCAGTTAAAGCTTGTTGATAGAAAACAGGTTTTAAAGCAGTTACAAAGTCGTTATATCCAACTCCCGAACGAATTAACCATTGCGTCAGGTATTCCATTAACATTAATACCTGCTTTTGATTAAGTTCTGCATTGTTCGTTTGGAGTGTGGTCATAGGGTAACAATTTTCCTTCATATTTGAAAAACAGTATGGGCCGAGCAATTGTCACACTGAACGGTTTAAGATGCAATTTTCATTCTTAGACCTCTTTGGGAAACCGATCTACATAATGATTTGGTGCATTAAAATGGGTAAAAGAAATACTAATTGAGACATCCAAACTTTCTACGCTATGCCACCAACCAATCGGGATGAATAGAGCTTCCCCTGCATTCAAAATACATTCAACTGGAGTAATTGATTCTGCTAAAGGATATTTTTCAAAATCAATTTTATTTGTATTACTCAACTCACTAAATACCCAATGATCGTTATATAGATGAGGAACTTGCAATGCAGGAATTAAAGTTACTTTTTTGCTCCCATAAATTTGAACTAACATATTATTCGTTAAATCATGGTGTAAGGGTGTAAAAGTTCCTTTAGGTCCAAACCATAAAAAACTACGGTCATCCTTTAAAGCCAAATCACAGTAACCATCTGCAAAATCCTCTATATCTGAAAATAATTCTTGAAGCATCTGGTGACTATTTGATGCATTATTTGCAGTCATATAAAAATCATTACTAGCATCAACTGACATAACTTTTGATACAAACTCTGCCATCTTCATTTTTTGTTTTAGTGATGGAGAATGTCTTTCAAACTGTTCATCTAAATTTCTATTCATCTGAACTTCAACTAAATGATGACCAAATTTAGAAGCAAAATATTGCGGAGACCATTTGTGCAAAGCTGGCCAATGTTCTATTCCTTTTTTTAAAATCACAGGGCGATGTTGACTATAGTAATCCTTTATAAAACCAGAGAACCGTGGAACAGTAATTGAAGGAATTTCTTTACTATAGTCAGAGTTTAGCTGTGCTAATTGATCTACAGTTTCTATTAACCATTCACGTTTTTTAAGTTGATGATGCTTTTTCTTCAAAATTTTATATAACTTATTATTTTCTAAATTATTTAAATATTCTTTTACTTTTAAACCATCATACCCCTGCTCTATTAATATTTTTATAATTTCCGAAGACGTTACCTCATTTAAAACTTGTTCAATTATCCACTCTTGATCATGATGCAATAAATTCTGAAATTTCAAATCATTCATTTCAAACTTTGGTTCAAATCCATTTGCTTTTAATACATCGACTAATTGTTCAACTCCACACCCTTTTTCTAAGTTTTCTTCAAGCCAGTTTTTCCACTCTAATGGCAACTGGTCAAACCATTTTTGGCTTTGTTCGAATATTTCAATTTGATTATAAGCTGCCATGTTGAACCTTTTTTCAAATTTGATCTTTACAACTGCATTATAATTGATCTATTTTAAAAATGTTAAATTTTCACATTTTTAATAAAAAAAGGGTTCATGTGATGAATAACATAGTAAAAGGAAGCAGCATTGCTTTGATTTTTATAGCTTTAAGTGGCTGTGGGTCTGACGATAATGATTCGACACCGACACCGACACCGACACCGACACCGACACCGACACCAACACCAACACCAACACCAACACCAACACCAACACCAACACCAACACCAACACCAACACCAACACCAACACCAACACCAACACCAACACCAACACCAACACCAACACCAACACCAACACCAACAAGTGTAGCGGATCGCTTTGTTGGAAGTTGGTTAGCAGGCAAAGGAGGTTGTATTAACGGCTCTGCTCTAAAAATGAATGTCATTAAGGTTTCTGATAACAGCGTTCGATTTGCCAGTGAAACAGTACGTTATGAGAATGAATCGAACTGTACAGGTAACATTGTTGCAAGTTACCGCCAAGCTGAAGATTTTAGTCTGGTTTCAAATATTGGAGCACCTCAGACAGTACAAACCTCAAGCTATAACAAAGTAGATTGGCAGCTTGTAGTAGCAGGAAAGCTAACGCAGAAACAGCCAGCTATTCTAGGGTTTAAAAATGCAAACCAATTCTGTCTAGTTCCTACAGATGAGCCAAATGCGATACATAATTATTTGCAGCAAGCAAACTTTGATCTCACAAATACCTGCTTCACAAAAACAACTCCACCAGCAAGCATGCAAAAGCCAACTCAAGTATTGGCAACAGCAAGTTTTAGACTAGGAGATAATAAGGAATCTTGGGCAGACGTATTAAGTCAACTTAATGACCAAGGACGCCAAGGCTACGCTCTTCTCACGCCATCTGTAAGATTAGATAATCCGGATGGAAGCTTTGCGCTGTATAAAAATTTATATGTTAAAAACAATAAATCTACTGATACATACACCTATAAAACAGTTGATGTTAAAACTAATTCAGTAGCAAACCGTTATTTACTATGGGTGAATGAGTTAAATAAACAAGGTAGCTTAGGCTATATATATAAGCTTTCATTTGGTGAGGTTACATCTGATACAGATAAATATTTATTTGTGAAAAATGATAAGAAACCTGCAACCTATTCGTATTCTAATCGCTTCTTAACCAACACTTCTCGCACAAGTATTCTAAATGCCTTCAATGAACTTGGTGCACAAGGTTGTAAGCTAATTTACGCAAACTCAGAATTCACTAATAATGGCACAACGAATGGAACCTTCTATGTACCTACTTGCGTAAATAGCAGTACCCATAACGGAACCTATGCATATCGTTATTTTGAAGTTCCACAACATATTCCTTTCAACAAGGATGATGCAATTAAACTTGAAAAACTTCTTAAAGAACAAGCGGCTGAAGGTTATAGGTTAGTCGACGCGAACAATAACCTAGGCTTCTTTAATATTGATGGTTATCTATTTGAGCGCGACAGTGAAAATACAGGACCTATTGAATATAAAGTATTTATTGAAGATGCTGCATCCGAAACAGATGAGCCTTATATCTTTGAAAATCGGATTCAAGACCAAGGTACATTAGGCTGGTTCTTTGCAGTTCGACTTGGATCGGTCTATACCAACTCACCAACAAATTATGATTTAGCAAGTGGTGTTGTTTTCCCTAAATAAGACATCTAAAAACAAATAAGGCCACAACTGTGGCCTTATTTTTATTTAAAAACTATTAACTTATCCTAAGTCTTTAAAACCCTGCTGACGCCATGCTTCATAAACAATCACAGCCGTTGCATTAGATAAATTTAAACTTCTTGAGTTTTCAGCCATTGGCAAACGAATCCACTGTTCTTGTGGAAACATCAAGCGAACATGCTCAGGCAAACCGCGTGTTTCCGGCCCCATCAGTAAAGCCACAGGTCGATTCAAATCAACTGTATGCGGAGTTGCAGAACCTTTAGTGGTGAGTGGAAAAACATGCTCAACCCCTTTAGCTTTCAAGTCGGCAAGGCAAAGTTCTATGTTGTCCCAAATTTGCATACGTGCCCATTCATGATAATCAAGACCTGCTCGTTTGAGCTTTTTATCATCCAATTCAAAACCTAAAGGTTTGACTAAATGTAACTGTGCACCAGTATTAGCACATAAACGAATGATATTGCCTGTATTGGCAGGAATTTCAGGCTCGTATAGGACAACATGAATCACAAATTTTCTCGACTTTAATAACCAGCAATAAACTCAAATGAACTTATTGCCATTTTAACTGTTCACGTAAATTCACCACTTCACCAATAATGGTTAAAGTCGGTGCTACGATATGATGTTCAGACACTTTTGTTGCGATATCAGCTAATGTTCCAACTACAACTTTCTGGTCTGGTGTGGTTCCCTTAGAGATTAAAGCTACCGGCATATCAGCACGTTGACCATGAGCAATAAGTTGCTCACAAATGCGTTCTAAACCAACTAGCCCCATATATAAAACCAAAGTTTGATTTTCATAAACCAACTCATTCCAAGGAAGTTCAGGTGAACCTTCCTTTAAATGCCCAGTCAAGAAACGAACACTTTGTGCATAATCACGATGTGTTAATGGGATACCCGCATAAGCTGAACAGCCTGATGCTGCTGTTATACCTGGTACAACTTGGAAAGTGACATTCGCCTCAACGAGCTCTTGAATCTCTTCACCACCACGTCCAAAGATAAATGGATCACCACCCTTTAAACGACAAACACGCTTTCCTTTTTGAGCATATTCAACTAGTAAAGCATTAATACCATCTTGGGGAACGGAGTGATTTGAACGCGCTTTACCTACATAAATTTTAGTCGCATCACGACGGCAAAGCTCTAAAATGGGTGCAGAAACAAGACGATCATAAATCACAACATCAGCTTGCTGCATAAGACGTAATGCTTTTAGTGTCAGTAACTCTGGATCACCCGGTCCAGCGCCTACCAAATAAACTTCACCTTTAGGTGCAGTCCATTCTGTTAAGGCTTGCTGAATCAAACCATTTGCAACTTCTAAATTGTCATTGAAAACTTGTTCTTTCAATGGGCTAGCATAGAGGTTTTCCCAAAAAATCCGACGCTCATCTGGATTGGGAATTTTTTCTTTTACCTGCTTACGCCACTGACCAGAAAACTCAGCCAACTTACCCATGCCATGCGGCACAATTGTTTCTATTTGAGTACGAAGTTGTCTTGATAAAACTGGTGATGCACCATTTGAAGCGACAGAAATAATTAACGGAGAACGATCAATAATAGCTGGAACCATAAAGCGGCAATGTGGAATATCATCAACACTATTGACCAATAAATTACGCGCTTCACATTGTTCAAAAACAGCTTTATTCACTTGTGCATCATTAGTTGCAGCAATCACTAATCGATATGGTGTATTTAATATTTTTTCAGCAAAGGACTCGGCAAAATACTCTCCGCCTGTCGTTTTGACTAACTGTAAAAGCTGCTCTTCAATTGCAGGAGCAATAATATCGATTACTGCTCCCGCTTTGGCTAAAAGGTTTGCTTTGCGCAATGCAATATGCCCACCACCTACAATCAGACAATGTTGCTGTTGCAACTTTAAAGAGATTGGAAAAATATCCACCTTAAACCTCTACATTAATCATCTGATTTGGATTAAGCAAAAACCGTGCACAATTTAGATGCAAAGCTTAGTCAATAAACGTTGCACCACCCATATATGGGCGTAATACTTCTGGAATCTCGATAGAACCGTCTTCACGTTGGTAATTTTCCATTACAGCAAGCAAAGTACGTCCAACTGCCAGACCAGAACCATTTAGTGTGTGCACCAATTCGGTCTTCTTTTGATCCATTCTGTAGCGTGCTTTCATGCGGCGTGCCTGAAAATCACCCATATTAGAGCAACTAGAGATTTCACGATAAGTATTTTGGCTTGGAACCCAAACTTCTAAGTCGTAAGTCTTAGTTGCACCAAAGCCCATGTCACCACCACAAAGCAAAATCTTGCGGTATGGCAAACCTAGTGCCTGCAAAATGCCCTCAGCATGTGCAGTAAGCTCTTCAAGTGCTTGCATAGATGTTTCAGGTTTAACGATTTGCACCATCTCAACTTTATCAAATTGATGCTGACGAATTAAACCACGGGTATCACGACCATAAGAACCAGCTTCACTACGGAAACATGGCGTATGCGCTGCATATTTTAAAGGCAAACGTTCGGTATCAATAATCTCATCGCGAACGAAGTTAGTAACTGGAACTTCTGCTGTAGGGATGAGGTAATATTCTTTTTCACCTTGAAGTTTGAATAAATCTTCTTCAAATTTTGGCAACTGACCAGTACCACGAAGTGAATCAGCATTGACCAAATAAGGCACGTAAGCTTCTGTATAGCCATTCTTTAAAGTATGGGTATCAAGCATGAACTGTGTTAATGCACGTTGTAGGCGTGCTAAAGAACCTTTCAATACGCTAAAACGTGAACCAGTCAATTTAGTAGCGGTTTCAAACTCTAAACCACCCATCCACTCACCTAAATCAGTATGATCTTTGATTTCAAAATCAAACTGACGAGGCGTACCCCATTTTGAGATTTCAACGTTATCATCTTCATCTTTACCAGCAGGAACAGACTCATCTGGTAAGTTAGGAATACTCAGCGCTTTTTGTTCAATCTCGTTTTGTAACTCTGACAAAGCAACTTCAGCAGCTTTGATTTCGTCGCCAATGGCTTGCATACGCGCCATGATTTCAGAAGCATCACCACCGGATTTTTTAATCTGACCCACTTGTTTTGCACCGGCATCATAATCAATCATAATATGGGTAAAAAACTGGCTATAGTGTAAGGCCTTAACACTAAAAAATATAGTGATCATCTTCATAACGAATAGCTTTCACACAATTGTTAGAATAGATCACCAGTTTTACAAGTTATAGTTTGGCACACTTGGTAAGTACTCAGGTTTAATGAACTTATTCGCCTCAAAATACGGCAGCGTTAATTCAGACATTCCCTCTGCATATGAAGCTAGCTCATAAATTGGATAGACAAATACAATGCCATTAGCACCATAGTAAAAATTATCGCTTAGCTGAAGTTTTTCACGGCTAATATTATGTGCTTGAAGCCAATTTGTATTTGCTTCAAAAAGTGCATCAACCAACTGTTTTTCAACATCTGGCTTTATAAGCTCTTCAACAGTAATGTGCTTTTTATTTAACAAATCAAAATTTACAAATTCTTGATGAGACATGCCGTGTGCAGCACCAGCTGAGTATGAATAAGTCTGTAATGCAAAGGTGGCAAGATTATAGTTTTGCCCTAAATAGCGAACATAAATTGCACTTTGACTTGAATTTGGTTCACCTTCAGGTACTTCAACTGGTTGATCAGCTAAATTTGCAAAAGCATTCGGATCTGCTTTCTTTATACGATTGGTGAAGTAATCATTAATCCATTTTTGATTGGTCTGTACTGTTTGAAAATCATACTCAGTACAACCATCTTCTAAGCAAACTTTTGATTTTGGCAATTTTACTGGGATTACTTTTGCTTGAATTACAGGAACACCAGCCTCTTTCGTTTCTTTAACTTTTGCAGTCGAAGCAGCCTGCTCTTCTTTGGCTGCCGACTTTGGTTGACAACCAGTTACCATTGCCATTGCAGCCATTAATGGAAGAATAAAAATAATTTTCTTATCGTAAAGTCGCATAATAATCCCCATGAATTTACCTCTAACACTATACAAAGCGTAAGAATAAGACGGGGTTAAAAAATGTATCTGCCTCTCTTATATAAAAAAAAGCTACCTTTTACGGTAGCTTTTTTGAAGAGGCTTTAATTATTGGTCAATAACATCTGTACCTTTTGGCGGTGTAAAGTTAAAGACTGATGCCGGAATTGAAGCATTTACTTTAACGTTCTTAAAGCGTACATAGGTGGTTTGACCTAATGAGTCTTGTAATACCATAAGTGTAGGCGCTTTATTTGCTCCGAAGCTAATCGTTAAGCTTTGGAACGCCCCATCTTCTTTTTTAGGGAATAATGTGAAATAGAGTTTAGATTTATCGGGTTGTGTTACACGATAAGACTTCATGATTTGATTGGTATTACCAGAGAGTAATAATGCTGGTGTATCTGCAACCTGATCATCTAAGCTTTGGCGGACAGCTTGTTGTAAATCCGGATCATAGATCCAAACTGTTTTTCCGCTCGTTACGATAGTTTGTTTAGCAGGACTTACTGTTTCCCAATAAAATTTCCCCGGACGCTCAACTTTCATTGAGCCTTTAAATGTCTGGTTCATATGCTGTGCACTTAAACTCTTTTTCTGTGCCACAGT
>Ga0308168_1003628_pt1 | contig 11662 bp, 10 predicted proteins | sample PhyCR2_FD_202133 | JGI IMG/M metagenome (GOLD analysis project Ga0308168, IMG submission 202133) | Phyllosphere microbial communities from UC Gill Tract Community Farm, Albany, California, United States - DLSLRC.R2 | ecosystem: Host-associated > Plants > Phyllosphere > Unclassified | place: USA... | reverse complement strand
GGAAGCGATGAACGTGGCCGTGATGGGCTGCATCGTCAACGGACCAGGCGAATCGAAGCACGCGAATATCGGCATCAGCCTGCCGGGTACGGGCGAATCGCCGGCGGCGCCGGTGTTCGTCGACGGGCAGAAGGTGGCGACGCTGCGCGGCGAGCGGATCGTCGACGAGTTCCAGAACATCGTTTTGGAATACGTGAAAAAGAATTACGGAAAACAGACTGAAGTCGCGTAGGGTGGGCACTCTGTGCCCACGCGGTCGTACGCATGCGTACCGTACCGCGTGATACGGCCCGATTAATCGCATGGCGTACCGCGTGGGCATGGAATGCCCACCCTACGAAAACCGAGCAAGCAAAACCGGAACAACCGCCACCGGCGGAAAGCAAAAAACAATGTCCAAACCAGAAAAAATCGTCGCCATCAAAGGCATGAACGACATCCTCCCCAGCGATGCACCAATGTGGGAGCTGTTCGAAAACACCGCCGAAACGATCCTGAAGAGCTACGGCTACCAGAAAATCGTCACCCCGATCGTCGAGGAAACCGGCCTCTTCAAGCGCGCCATCGGCGCCGTCACCGACATCGTCGAAAAGGAAATGTATTCCTTCACCGACTCGATGAACGGCGACGAGCTGACCCTGCGCCCTGAAGGCACGGCCGGCGTCGTCCGTGCGGTGCTCGAACACAACATGGTCTACGACGGTCCGAAACGCCTCTGGTACAAGGGCCCGATGTTCCGCCACGAGCGTCCGCAGCGCGGCCGCTATCGCCAGTTCTTCCAGTTCGGTGCGGAAGCCGTCGGCTTCACCGGCCCGGACATCGACGCCGAACTGATCATGCTGTGCCGCCGCCTGTGGGACGACCTGGGCCTGCAGAACGTGCGCCTGGAACTGAACTCGATCGGTAACGCGGAAGAGCGCCTGCGCCATCGCGCCGACCTGATCGCCTACTTCGAGCAACACGCCGACATCCTCGACGCCGAAGCGCAGCGCCGCCTGCACAGCAACCCGCTGCGCATCCTCGACACCAAGAACCCGACCATGCAGGAGATGGTGAACGGCGCGCCGCAGCTGCTGGCCTACCTGGGCGAGGAGTCGCTGGCGCACTTCGAAGGCGTGAAAAAGCTGCTCGACCGCAACAACGTGCAGTACACCGTCAACCCGCGCCTGGTGCGCGGCCTCGATTACTACAACCGCACCGTGTTCGAATGGGTCACCGAGGAGCTCGGCTCGCAGGGCACGATCTGCGCAGGCGGCCGCTACGATCCGCTGATCGAGCAGTTCGGCGGCAAGGCGACCCCGGGCGTCGGCTTCGCGATGGGTATCGAGCGCATCATCGAGCTGATGAAGGGCCTGGGCGAACCGGCGCAGCCGAGCCAGTGCGACGTCTACATGGTGCACCAGGGAGAAGAAGCGCAGGTGCAGGCCTTCATCTTGGCCGAGCGCCTGCGTGATGCCGGCCTCGACGTTGTGTTACATTGCGCAACGCCAACGGGTGCGGGCAGCTTCAAGAGCCAGATGAAGAAGGCCGACGGTAGCGGCGCCTCCTTCGCCGTGATCCTGGGCGAGGACGAAGTGGCGAACAACGTGGCGGCGGTGAAATCGCTGCGCTCAGTTGATGGCCAGGCGGGCGAGCAGCAGCAGGCGACTGTCGCCTTCGACGCCGTGGTCGACCACATCGTCGACGCCATCGTGGGTGACCACGATCACGACCACGATCACGTGCATTACCATCCGTGAGTAAGTAAAAGCAGGCAAGAGACCGATTCACCTTATAACGACTAGACGAACGACATGGCATACGACCTCGAAGAACAGGAACAGATAGCGACTTTCAAGGCTTTCTGGTCCAAGTACGGCAACCTGATCACCTGGGTGCTGATCCTCGCCCTGGGCGCCTTTGCCGCCTACAACTTCTGGAACAAGCACCAGCGCGACCAGGCGGTGGCTGCCTCCGGCCTGTACGACGAGCTGACCGATGCCGTGACCGCCAAGGACAATGCCAAGAGCCAGCGCATCGCCGCCGACATCCAGGCCAAGTACAAGCGCACCAGCTACGCCCAGATGAGCGCCCTGGCCGCGGCCAAGACCGCCTTCGAAGCGAACGACCTCAACACCGCGAAGGCCCAGCTGCAATGGGTGATCGACAACGGCAACGACGAGTACAAGTCGGTGGCCCAGCTGCGCCTGGCCGGCGTCCTGCTCGACGAGAAAAACTTCGATGGCGCGATGAAGCTGCTGAACGGCACTTACCTGCCGCAGTTCTCGGCCGAGGTGTCGGACCGCAAGGGCGACGTGCTGGTTGCGCAGAACAAGATCGTCGACGCCCGCGCCGCCTACGTCGCCGCGCTCGCCGCCATGGGTCCGAAGCACCCGGGCAGCCAGCTGGTGCGCATCAAGCTCGAAGCCATCGGCGGTACCGCGCCGGCCGTAGCGGATGCAGCGAAAAAAGCCGCTTAAACTGATCATTACGTAAGGGCCCACGCTTGCCGCAAGGCGGGCGTGGGCTTTGCCTCTCTACGACTTGGAACAAGGTAAAAGAAAAATGCGTATTACCCGTAAGCTGGTTGGTGTCGGTGTCCTGGCCCTGATGACGGGCTGCTCGACCTTGAGCTCGCTCAATCCATTCGGATCGAAATCGAAGGGCAACGAGCCCGCCAAGCTGGTCGAACTGAAGGGCACGATGGCCGTGCGCACCGCCTGGAAGCTCGACATCGGCAAGGCGCACGGCAACCAGTTCTCGCCTGCGCTGGCCGGCAATACCGTGATCGTCGCCGGCGGCGACGGCAGCATCGCCCGGGTCGAAGCGGCGGACGGCCGCCAGGTCTGGCGCATCAAGGCGGGCAGCGACCTGACCGCCGGCGTCGGTACCGACGGCAACGTGATCGCCGTCGGCGCCGCCGACGGCGTCCTGATGGCCTTCGACATGGACGGCAAGCCGCTCTGGAAGAGCCAGTTGTCGAGTGAAATCCTCTCAGCGCCGGCCGTGGCGCAGGGCGTCGTCGTGGCGCGTTCGATCGACAACCGCATCGTCGGTTTCGACGCCGCTACCGGCCAGAAAAAATGGACCGTCCAGCGCGCCGCGCCGCCGCTGACCCTGCGCACCGCGCCGGGCATGGCCGTGTACGACAAGGATGTGATCGTGGCCCAGCCGGCCGGCAAGCTCGGCTCCTTCCTGCTCGCCACCGGCGCGCCGCGCTGGGAAGTCGAAGTCGCACCGGCGCGCGGCGCCACCGAACTGGAGCGCGTGACCGACATCGGCGGCGCCCCGAGCATCTTCGAATCGGATGTCTGCGCCGTCGCCTACCAGGGCCGCGTCGCCTGCTACGACATCGCCAGCGGCTCGCCGCGCTGGACCCGCGACCTGTCCTCGCTCGTGGGCGTGGCGGTCGACCAGCGCTTCGTGTTCGCTGCCGACGACAAGGGCGCCCTGAACGCCTTCAACCGCGACGGCGGCGCCAGCGCCTGGAAGAACGACAAGCTGGCCTTCCGCGGCCTGTCGACGCCGGTCTCCTACGGCCGTGCCGTTGCAGTCGGCGACTTCGAAGGCTATGTGCACTTCCTCTCGCGCGAGGATGGCAGCTTCCTCGCCCGCGCCCGTACCGACGGCAGCGCGATTACGGGTACCCCGCTGGTTGCGGGGTCGAACCTGATTTTTCAAACACAAAATGGAACTGTGACCGCCATCGCGGTCGAATAGAATAACTACATGAAGCCGGTAATTGCACTCGTTGGTCGCCCGAACGTCGGGAAGTCGACCCTATTCAACCGCCTGACCCGTTCGCGCGACGCGTTGGTGGCCGACCTCCCTGGCCTGACGCGCGACCGCCACTACGGCGAGGGGCGCATCGGCGAGCGGCCGTTCCTGGTCATCGACACGGGCGGTTTCGAGCCGGTCGCCAAGGAAGGCATCATGCACGAGATGGCGCTGCAGACGAAGCAGGCGGTGGCGGAAGCCGACATCGTCGTCTTCATCGTCGACGGCCGCCAGGGCCTGACCCCGCACGACAAGACCATCACCGACTTCCTGCGCAAGTCCGGCCGCCCGGTCATGCTGGTCATTAACAAGTCGGAGGGCATGAAGTACACCTCCGTCACCGCCGAGTTCTATGAACTGGGCATGGGCGACCCGTATGTCATTTCCGCCGCCCACGGCGACGGCGTGCACGACCTCGTCAACGAGGCGCTCGACCAGGCCTTCGCTTCGCGTCCGCACGAGGAAGACGAACTGGAAAACCAGGACCACGGCGTGAAAATCGCCCTGGTCGGCCGTCCGAACGTCGGCAAGTCCACCCTGATCAACACCCTGGTCGGCGAGCAGCGCGTGATCGCCTTTGACATGCCGGGCACCACCCGCGATTCGATCGAAGTGCCGTTCGAGCGCGACGGCAAGCAGTACACGCTGATCGACACGGCCGGTATCCGCCGCCGCGGCAAGGTGTTCGAAGCGATCGAGAAGTTCTCGGTCGTCAAGACCCTGCAGTCGGTGTCGGAAGCCAACGTGGTCGTGCTGATGCTGGACGCCCAGCAGGATATCTCCGAGCAGGACGCCCACATCGCCGGCTTCATCCTCGAGTCCGGCCGCGCCCTGGTGGTGGCGGTCAACAAGTGGGATGGCTTGACCAGCGACCAGCGCGACGAGGTCAAGAACACCATGGACCGCAAGCTCAACTTCCTCGACTTTGCCGAAACGCGCTTCATTTCGGCGCTGAAGGGCACCGGCATCAAGCAGCTGATGACCTCGGTCGATGCAGCCTACAAGGCGGCCACCGCCAACCTCTCGACGCCGCGCCTGACGCGCGCGCTGCAGGAAGCGATCGAGAAGCAGGAACCGAAGCGCAAGGGCAGCAGCCGTCCGAAGATGCGCTACGCCCACCAGGGCGGCCAGAATCCGCCGGTCATCGTCATCCACGGCAATGCACTGGATGGCGTCACCGAGCCGTACAAGCGCTACCTGGAGAAGCATTTCCGCGACACCTTCAGCCTGATCGGTACGCCGCTGCGGATCGAGCTGCGCAGCGGTAAGAATCCGTTCGACAAGAACCGCGAATAAGAGGGCGCCTGATCGGCTTTGCTCGACTGTCTTAATTGTTTCTTAAGCGTAGCAGTACGACAAAAACCATTAAAACAGGTTACAGTAACTACAAGGCCTCGTTCGCAAAGCTGAATCTTGCCCCGTCCACTTGAAATGGGGGCGCACGCCTCCAACTTTTAAACTACAACAACATTACGGAGCTGTTATGAGCAACAAAGGGCAACTGTTACAAGACCCATTCCTCAATGCCTTGCGCAAAGAGCACGTCCCAGTCTCGATCTACCTCGTCAACGGGATCAAGCTGCAGGGCCATATCGAGTCGTTCGACCAATATGTCGTCCTGCTCCGCAACACCGTGACCCAGATGGTGTACAAGCATGCCATTTCCACTGTCGTACCGGCTCGCGCCGTCAATCTCAACCTCGAATCCGAAGCTGAGTAAGGCCGATGGCTGACGCCCCCGGCACTCCCAACATGCGCGCCGCGCTGGTCGGCGTCGATTTTGGCGCGGTCGATTTCTCGGCCAGCCTCGAAGAGCTGGCCTTGCTGGCCAGCTCTGCCGGCGCCGAGCCGATCGATACGATCACGGCTAAGCGCAATGCTCCCGATCCCGCTTACTTCGTCGGCAGCGGCAAGGCCGACGAAATCGGCGTCGCCGCCAAGGCCGCCGGCGCGGAACTCGTCATTTTCAACCACGCCTTATCGCCTGCGCAGCAGCGTAACCTCGAGCGCCGCCTCGAACTGCGCGTCATCGATCGTACCAGCCTGATCCTCGATATCTTCGCCCAGCGCGCCAAGAGCCACGAGGGCAAGCTGCAAGTCGAACTGGCGCAGCTGCAGCACCTGGCCACGCGCCTGATCCGCGGCTGGACCCACCTTGAACGCCAGAAGGGCGGTATCGGCCTGCGTGGTCCCGGCGAAACCCAGCTCGAGACCGACCGCCGCCTGATCGGCGAGCGCGTCAAGGCCTTGCGCACGCGCCTGGCCAAGCTGCGCAAGCAGCACGAAACCCAGCGCCGCCAGCGCGGCCGCAACAATACCTTCTCGGTGTCCCTGGTCGGCTATACCAACGCCGGCAAGTCGACCCTGTTCAACACGCTGACCAAGGCCGGCGTCTACGTCGCGAACCAGCTGTTCGCCACCCTGGACACCACCAGCCGCCGCATGTACCTGGGCGACGAGACCGGCAGCGTCGTCATCTCCGACACGGTCGGTTTCGTGCGCGAGTTGCCGCACCAGCTGGTGGCGGCGTTCCGCGCCACCCTGGAAGAAACCATCCACGCCGATTTGCTGCTGCACGTGGTCGACGGTTCGTCGCCGGTGCGCATGGAGCAGATCGAGCAGGTCAACGAGGTCTTGCGCGAAATCGGCGCCGACCACATTCCGCAGATCCTCGTGTGGAACAAGATTGATGCGGCCGACCTCCAGCCTGGGGTCGAACGTGATGAACATGATAAAATCAGCCGCGTTTTTATCAGCGCCAGGAGCGGCGCCGGCCTCGATCTGTTGCGCGAAGCCATTGTCGAGGCAGCAAGCTCGGCGGACCGTTATCCACCGAGCGCTGTGCCAGGCTCGAACCCTGAAAACGATGAGCAGGACGATGCAGCGCCGGACGACGACTTTGATGACGCCGGCGAAAGTATTCCAACCTCCACCCATGTCGGGCCACACTGAAGCCTATGCTTGTTTCCTTAATAAAAAAATTCGGCGTCAAACTGTCGCTGAACGATCCACGCTGGGGCAAAAACCCTCAAGGCGATAACAGCAAGGCCCAGGAGGGCCGCCGTCCGGGTGAGGGTCCACCCGATCTCGATCAGATGTGGCGCGACTTCAATGCGCGCCTGAACCGCCTGTTCGGCAGCCGCGGCAACAACGGCGGCGACGCCGGCGGCCCTTACCGCAGCGAAGGCCGCGGCGCCGGCATCACGGCTTCCGTGATCGGCTTCATCGTCTTGCTGATCTGGCTCGCCAGCGGCGCCTTCATCGTGCAGGAAGGGCAGGTCGGCGTGGTCACCACCTTCGGCCGCCTCTCGCATACCACCGGCGCCGGTTTCAACTGGCGCTGGCCGGCCCCGATCCAGGCCCACGAGACCGTCAACGTCTCGCAGGTGCGCACGGCCGAAATCGGCTACCGCGACAACGTGCGCAACAAGCAGGGCGCCGAGTCGCTGATGCTGACCGACGACGAGAACATCATCGACATCCAGTTCGCGGTGCAGTACACGCTGAAGGATCCGGTCGCCTGGGTCTTCAACAACCGCGACCAGGACACCACCGTGCACCAGGTGGCCGAGACGGCCATCCGCGAAGTGGTCGGCAAGAGCAAGATGGACTTCGTGCTGTACGAGGGCCGCGAGAAGGTCGCGCTCGACGTGCACAACATGATCCAGCAGATCATCGACCGCTACAAGCTGGGCGCCCTGATCACCAACGTCACCATGCAGAACGTGCAGCCGCCGGAGCAGGTGCAGAGCGCCTTCGACGATGCCGTGAAAGCCGGCCAGGACCGCGCCCGCGCCCGTAATGAGGGTGAAGCGTATGCCAACGACGTGATCCCGCGTGCACGCGGCGCCGCCTTCCGCCTGCTGCAGGACGCCGAAGCCTATCGCTCGATGGTGGTCGAGAACGCAACCGGTAACGCGGCCCGCTTCAACCAGGTCGTGACCGAGTACGCCAAGGCCCCGGGCGTGACCCGCGACCGCATGTATCTCGACACCATGCAGTCGATCTTCAGCAGCACCAGCAAGGTGATGGTCGACGCCAAGTCGGGCTCCAACCTGCTGTACCTGCCGCTCGATAAACTGATCGCCCAGGTTGCCGCCAACGATGCCGCCACCGGCGCCAGCCGCTCGGGCGCGGTGCAGCAATCGCAAAACCAGCAGGAGCAGGCGGCGACGCCGACGCAGGAAGTGATGCAGACCATCGAACAAGTACGCCAGCGCGACAGCCGTTCGCGCGATTCCTCACGTGACCGGGAGAGCCGCTGATGAACCGCCTCGTAACCATTTTCGTGGCGGGCTTCATTGCCCTGATGCTGCTGTCCTCGACCGTCTTCGTCGTCGACCAGCGCCGCTTCGCCATCGTCTTCGCACTGGGCGAAGTGCGCGAAGTCATCGCCGAACCGGGCCTGCACTTCAAGCTGCCGCCGCCTTTCCAGAACGTGATCTATCTCGACAAGCGCATCCTGACCCTGGATACGCCGGACGCCGACCGCTTCATCACGGCCGAGAAGAAGAACATCCTGGTCGACGCTTTCGTGAAATGGCGCATCGTCGAGCCGCGCCTGTACTACGTTTCCTTCAGCGGCGACGAGCGCGCCGCCGCCAACCGCATGTCGCAGATCATCAAGGCGGCCCTGAACGACGAGATCACCAAGCGCACCGTGCGCGAAGTGATTTCCGGCGAGCGTGGGCGCGTGATGGAAGCGGTGAAGGAGAAGGTCGTGGCCGAGGCCAAGCAGATCGGCGTCGGCATCGTCGACGTGCGCCTCAAGCGCGTCGACTACATCGACCAGATCAACGCATCGGTCTATGACCGCATGCGCGCCGAGCGCGTGCGCGTGGCGAACGAGCTGCGTTCGACCGGTTCGGCCGAGAGCGAAAAGATCCGCGCCGACGCCGACCGCCAGCGCACCGTGATCCTGGCCGAAGCCTTCCGCGAAGCCGAGAAGGTCAAGGGCGAGGGCGATGCCAAGGCGTCGGCGATCTATGCCGAGTCCTTCGGCAAGAATCCGGAGTTCTACAAGTTCTATCGGTCGCTCGAGGCCTACCGCGCCAGCTTCAAGGCGCATGGCGATGTGATGGTGATCGATTCGAATTCGGAGTTCTTCAAGTACTTCAGGAATCCCGGAAGCAAATAAGCGATCTGCAAACGCCGCGTATATCGCGGCGTTTTTTCTTTGCGAATGCCGTACGCGTGGAGTCCGGACTCCACGCGGTCGGACGCAAGCACAGCCGCGCCGCTTGTCTATGCAGATTTAAGTGGCAACCCGGCAACTTCTAAGCTCATCGGCAAGCATCCACCCCCAGCCCCGCCGCATTTTCGGGTAAAATTGCCGATTCGGCGCCGCCTTCGTCTCGCACCGGCGCGCCATGTTGCCTCATTCCTAACAATTCCCAACGCTGTCGCCCATGCCGAACTGGCTTTTGCCTGAGAATATCGCCGACGTATTGCCGTCGGAAGCGCGCAAGATCGAAGACCTGCGCCGCCAGATGCTCGACACCTTCCGCCTGTACGGCTACGAACTGGTCATGCCGCCGCTGCTCGAATACGTCGAGTCGCTGCTGGCCGGCGCCGGCCAGGATACCGACCTGCGCACTTTCAAGCTGGTCGACCAGCTGTCGGGCCGCCTGCTCGGCCTGCGCGCCGACATGACGACGCAGGTGGCGCGCATCGACGCCCACCTCCTCAATCGTGATTCGATCACCCGCCTGTGCTATGCCGGCAGCGTCCTGCATACCCGTCCGTCGGGCCTGCACGCCACGCGCGAGCCGATCCAGATCGGCGCCGAGATCTACGGCCACGCCGGCCTGGAAGCCGACGCCGAGATCCAGGAGCTGGCGCTGGCCTCGGTCGCCCTCGCAGGCTTCTCCGAAGTGCGCCTCGACATGGCCCACGTCGGCGTGCTGCGCGCGCTGCTCAACGAAGACGCGCTGGCCAGCAAGGACGAAGCCCGGATCACCGCGCTGCTGCGCGCGAAGGACGTGCCCGGCCTGAACGAGATCACCCGCGCTTACGCTCCCGCCACCCGTGCCGCCCTGATGGCGCTGCCGAACCTGTACGGCGACGTCGAAGTGCTGGCGCGCGCGAAAGAGGTGCTGCCGGCGCTGCCGGGCATTACGCGCGCCCTGGCGGAACTGGCGGCGCTGGCTGCCGGCGCCATCGGCCGTGCGCAGGTGGCGATCGACCTGGCCGACCTGCGCGGCTACCAATACGAAAGCGGCGCCATGTTCGCGCTGTATGTCCCCGGCCTGCCGAACGCGGTGGCGCGGGGAGGGCGCTACGACCACGTCGGCGAAGCCTTCGGACGCGCGCGTCCGGCGACCGGCTTCTCGCTCGACCTGCGCGAGCTGGCGCGCCTGTTGCCGACGGCCGAGCGCAAGCATTCGATCCGCGCCCCCTGGGGCAACGCGCCGGAGCTGCGCGAAAAAATCGCTGACCTGCGCAAGGCAGGCGAAGTCGTGATCCAGTCCATGCCGGGTCACGACAATGTTCAGGACGAGTTCGAGTGCGACCGTGTGCTCGTCCTCGAAGATGGAAATTGGATTCTCAAAAACTTAGGTTAAGTGATGTCAAATACAAACGTGGCAAAGAACGTCGTTGTCATCGGCACCCAGTGGGGCGATGAAGGCAAGGGTAAGATCGTCGACTGGCTGACCGATCACGCAGCGGGCGTCGTCCGTTTCCAGGGCGGCCATAACGCCGGCCATACCCTGGTCATCAAGGGTCAGAAGACCGCACTGCAGCTGATCCCGTCGGGCATCATGCGCGAAGGCGTGGCCTGCTACATCGGCAACGGCGTCGTCGTCTCGGTGCCGGACGTGATGCGCGAAATCGACAAACTGCAGGCGGCCGGCATCGAAGTCGTGTCGCGCCTGAAGATCTCGGAAGCGTGCCCGATCATCCTGCCTTACCACGTCGCCATCGACAAGGCGCGTGAAGCCAAGCGCGGAGAAAACAAGATCGGCACCACCGGCAAGGGCATCGGCCCGGCCTATGAAGACAAGGTCGCGCGCCGCGCGATCCGCATCGCCGACCTGCTCAACGAAGAGCGTTTCGCCGAGAAGCTGCGCGAAAACCTCGAATACCACAACCACGTGCTGGTCAACTACCTGGGCGGCGAAGCGATCGACTTCCAGCAGACCTACGACGACGCCATGGCCCTGGTGCCGCGCCTGCGTCCGATGGTCGGCGACGTGTCGTCCCAGCTGTACGCCGCCCACAAGGCCGGCGGCAGCCTGCTGTTCGAAGGCGCACAGGGTTCGCTGCTCGACGTCGATCACGGCACCTACCCGTTCGTCACCTCGTCGAACTGCGTGGCCGGTAACGCCGCCGCCGGCGCCGGCGTCGGCCCGGGCATGCTGCACTACATCCTCGGCATCACCAAGGCTTACACGACCCGCGTCGGTTCGGGCCCGTTCCCGGCCGAACTGCCGACCGACGCAGGCGTCGGCGAGCACCTGTCGCGCGTGGGCCACGAGTTCGGCACGGTCACCGGCCGCGCCCGCCGCTGCGGCTGGTTCGATGCCGCGCTGCTGCGCCGCTCGGTCCAGATCAACGGCGTCTCGGGCATGTGCCTGACCAAGCTCGACGTGCTGGACGGCATCGAGTCGCTGAAGCTGTGCACCGGCTACAAGATCGATGGCCGCAACGTCGACATCTTCCCGGTCGGCGCAGAAGAAGCGGCACTGTGCGAGCCGGTCTACGAAGAAATGCCTGGCTGGACCGAATCGACCGTCGGCGCCAAGTCGATGGAAGACCTGCCGGCCAACGCCCGCGCCTACATCAAGCGCATCGAAGAGCTGGTCGGTGTGCCGATTGACATGGTGTCGACCGGTCCGGACCGCGAAGAAACCATCGTGCTGCGTCACCCGTTTGCCGCATAAGAAAAATAGGAAAGTCTGAAACT
>Ga0308168_1003624_pt1 | contig 11666 bp, 11 predicted proteins | sample PhyCR2_FD_202133 | JGI IMG/M metagenome (GOLD analysis project Ga0308168, IMG submission 202133) | Phyllosphere microbial communities from UC Gill Tract Community Farm, Albany, California, United States - DLSLRC.R2 | ecosystem: Host-associated > Plants > Phyllosphere > Unclassified | place: USA... | reverse complement strand
TGATCGAGGGCCGCTGCCCGCCCCTGCTGCAGAACCTGCTGGAAGTGCGCGGCCTGGGCCTGCTGGACATCAAGGCGATCTTCGGCGAGACCGCCGTGCGCCGCAAGATGCGCCTGAAACTGATCGTGCACCTCGTCAAACGCGGCGTGCTGGACGAGGAAGTCGAGCGCCTGCCCTTCCACTTCCCGACCGAGGAAGTGCTGGGCCTGCCGATCCGCAAGGTCGTAATTCCCGTCGCGGCCGGCCGCAACATCGCGGTGCTGCTCGAGGCCGCGGTGCGCAACACGATCCTGCAGCTGCGCGGGATCGATACACTGCAGGAGTTCATGGAGCGGCAGAGACAGGCAATGAGCGGGGATTGACGGCGATTGAAACCGCGCATTCTCTGCTAACTGGCGCGATCGGAACGTATGCACGCCTAACCGGTCAACATTGGAACGATCGGCGACAAAGCGGCAACGGTTGCGGTATCATCGGGCCATGCACATTGTTCTCATCACCGGTATCTCCGGTTCGGGCAAATCGGTTGCCCTGAACGTTCTCGAAGACGCGGGTTACTACTGCGTCGACAACCTGCCGCCGGCCCTGCTGCCGCAGCTGGTGAAGGCCGTCTCGAACGAAGGTACGGCCAAGCTCGGTGTTGCGGTCGACGCCCGCAGCGCCGAATCGCTGGCCGGATTGCCGCATACCGTGCGCACGCTGAAGGAAGAAGGCCACCAGGTCAAGGTGCTGTTCCTGACGTCCAGCACCCATTCCCTGGTCGCCCGTTTTTCCGAAACGCGGCGCAGCCACCCGCTCTCGCACACGCTGCGTCCCGGCGAAAACCCGGCCTCGCGCCGTACCCTGATCGAGTGCATTGCCGAAGAGCGCGAGCGCCTCGGCGCCATCGAACAGCTGGGCCACGTGATCGACACCTCGGAAGCCTCGGCGAATAAACTGCGCGCCTGGATCAAGGAGCTGGCCGAAGTCCAGCACGCGCCGCTGACCCTGTTCTTCGAATCCTTCGCCTTCAAGGTCGGCGTGCCGCTCGATGCCGACTTCGTGTTCGACGTGCGCGCCATCCCGAATCCCTACTACGACCTGGCCCTGCGTCCGCTGACCGGCAAGGATGCTCCCGTGATCGCCTTCCTCGATGCCCAGCCGAGCGCGACCGAGATGCTGCACGACATCTGCAAGTTCGTCGAAAAATGGCTGCCGTCGTTCAAGACGGATAACCGCAGCTACCTGACGGTGGCGGTGGGCTGCACGGGCGGGCAGCATCGCTCGGTGTACATGGCGGAGAGACTGGCGGCCTATTTTAACGAGACCGAACGGGTCGTGCTGCGGCATCGCGAGCAGTCGTAACATTGTAGGGTGGACGGCTCCACCCTGCACATCTGCGTGAATGCGACGTAAGTGCCGTCCACGCGTTCAACGACCGCGTGAGACGCGCAACGTTTTAAAGACGAGATAGGTACGCGAGCGGTTGTATTGAAAAGTCAGCTGCTCTCGACGCATTCAGCGCAGAGGCTAGGGAATTTCTGTCGGGCCGGATGAAGCTTCGCGCTTCTGGATCAAAGAATTGGCTGTCGAGCGCAATGGCGAAGGAACAAACGGCATCAATTTGCGCTTCGCTTGCCAAGGCATCCAGACGAACCTGAACCTCGACCTCGTCCGCGTTATCAAAAAGAAGATCGACGCGCGTGCCGTTTTCCAGGCCGAATACCACCCAGTCGTCCATCATCAGCCATGGGCAGCCAATCGATTCCACCAGGCCACGCTGGGCTGCCAAGGTCGAATCAGCCGGCATAAGAGGAAGTGTCCAGCTGTCTTCGGATAAGCACGGCAGCGTGCCTTCCCGGGGAACGATGAACAAGTCAAACTGCCAGATAGCCATCGATTAATGCTTTCTCTAGCCGCGCTCGGGATGCATCATCAACGCATACAACTCAGCGACGCGCTGCACCGAAATGCCTGCCCGCTGTTCGATTGCCAGCGGGTGATCCGTCGGTTCGAGTTCGATGTAGGGGCGAATTCCGTTGTCCCGAATATGCACCATCGCCTTCAGGTTTACCGTATCAGGATAGGGGCTGATCCAGGCGCTAAGCCAGCCGAAATAAGGACCGATGTGGGCGCGCGATACCTCGTCGTAGTGTTTCGCCCACTCGACATAGCTTTGCTCGCTGAGCGAAACCCAGACCCCCCACACGAACGGATCAGCTTCGCCGATTACCGGAATCTCCAGGCATCCGCGCACAAAGAACCATTTGTCATCGATGACGCAATCGTCGCTGCCCAGAACGCATCGGGTGGCGCGCTCACCTTCAGGTATCTCGTAATAGCTCAGCGGGGCGGAGGCGCCGAAGGTAGGCATTCCTTCGTGGATTTCATCGCAAGAGGCGCACCGGAACGAAAACACCATGTATGGTCCTTGAAGTTGAACGCGTGGGCGGCGCCAGAGTCACCGCGTGCTCGAACACCCGGGTGGAGCCGACCACCCCACATCACCCCAGATGCCGCAGCGGATGCGCGTGATCGGGCCACACCGGCGCGAAGAAGGCATCCACCATCTCCGGCGTCACCGCCTCCAGCGAAGGCGGATTCCACGCAGGCGCATTGTCCTTGTCGATCACCAGCGCGCGCACGCCTTCCAGCACTTCGCCGTGTTCGAAATTGCGGCGCACCAGCGAACGCTCCATGCGCAGGCAGTCGGCCACGTCGAGCGAGGCGCCACGCTGCAGCATCTCCCAGGTCACGCACATCATCAGCGGCGAGCGCTGGCGCATCGCCCCCAAAGCCTTCTGCAGGAACGGGTTCTCGTCCTTTTCCAATGACGCCATGATCGCGGTCACCGAGCCGGCGCCGAAGTGCTGGTCGATCGCGGCACGCTGGGTTTCCAGCACGCTCTGGCCCGCGTCAAGCGCGAAGCGCGCAGCGAACGAACGGATCGCTTCAGCCAGCTGCGCGCCCGGCGTCGCGTCGATCAGCGCGTTCAGTTCGCCCAGCTGCGCGCTCGGGATGAACACGTCGGCCAGGCCGACATACAGCGCATCGGCGGCGCCGATCGTCAATCCGGTCAGGCCCAGGTAATTTCCCAGCTGTCCAGGCGCGTGCGAGAGGAAATGGCTTCCGCCCACATCCGGGAACAGACCGATGTTCACTTCCGGCATCGCCATCTTCGTGCGCTCGGTCACGATGCGCAGGCCGGTTTCCGGGCCGCCCTGGGCGATGCCCATGCCGCCGCCCATCACGACGCCGTCCATGATCGCGATGTAGGGCTTCGGATAGAAGTGGATCAGGTGATTCAGCGCATATTCCTCGGTGAAGAAATCTTCCAGCAATGCGCTGCCGCCCGTTGGCGTGGCGTGACCCGCTTCGTGGAAGAAGCGGATGTCGCCGCCCGCGCACAGGGCTTTTTCGCTGCTGCTGGTGAGCACTACTGCGGATACGCTGGCGTCGTCGCGCCAGGCCAGCAGGATGTCGGTCAGGCGGCGCACCATCGCCAGGGAAAGGGAGTTCAGGGCCTTCGGGCGATCGAGCGTGATGACGCCGGTGCCGTTGGCAACGCGGGTGAGGACATGGTCGGTCATGGTCAATAGGCTTATGGGAAAGACATGCATTTTACCCAAGCCTGCGCCCGACGGACAAAATGAAAAGGGCGCCCTTGCGGCGCCCTCGTTCAGACGGTGCTCGATGCGCGATTACATCGCGGCAGCAGCCTCTCCGCCTTCAGGCAGGCGCTTGAGCGCCTCGCGACTATGGTCTTTCAACATCGTTTTGTATTTCATTACCTGGCGATCGAGCCGGTCCATCAGGAGGTCGATCGCTGCGTACAGGTCTTGCGCCACACTTTCCACGTGCACGGTCTTGCCCGAGACGCGCAGGTTGATCTCGGCCTTTTGTCGTTTGTCTTTTTCAGTGAGATTGTCGATCGCGAGGATGACATGGGAATCGATCACTTGATCGAAATGGCGGGTGATGCGTTCAAGCTTGTTCTGTACGTATTCACGGATGGCAGGGGTGACGTCGAGGTGGTGACCGCTGATAGTGAGATTCATACACACTCCTTTGAAAAGAGCGCGGCGCCCGCGCCGCGCAAGGAGTGCGCGTGGGTGCCGCTGTTACAAGGATTTGCGGAGACTGACGGGAGGTATTTTGAGTGCCTCTCGGTATTTTGCAACCGTGCGGCGCGCAATGACCATGCCTTGTTCACCGAGCATTTCCGCGATCTTGCTGTCGGATAATGGGTTCTTTGGGTCCTCTGCTCCTGTCAGTTGCGCAATGAGCGCCCGTATCGCCGTGGACGATGCTTCGCCCCCCGCTTCGGTGGCGACATGGCTTCCGAAGAAATACTTCAGCTCAAACATGCCGTGCGGGGTCAGCATGAATTTCTGAGTTGTTACCCGAGAAATAGTGCTCTCGTGTAGACCTAGTGTATCAGCTATCTCGCGAAGCACAAGGGGACGCATGGCAACCGCGCCATGGCTGAAAAAGTTCTTCTGGCGCTCCACAATTGCCTGCGAAACACGCAGGATCGTATCGAAGCGCTGGCGCATATTCTTGATCAGCCACTTCGCTTCCTGCAGCTGCGCGCCCATCTGGCTTTCGCCCTTGCCCTGCTTGAGCAGGTTGGCATAGACGTTGTTCACGCGCAGGCGCGGCATCACGTCGTTGTTCAGCGAGACGGTCCAGCCGTTCTTCGATTTGCGGACAATAACGTCCGGTACGACATAGTCCGAGACGCTCGATGCGAAAGCCGAGCCGGGATGCGGATTGCACTGGCGGATCACGGCCTGCGCTTCGCGCAGGTCTTCGTCGTCGCAGTCGAGCGCCTTTTTCAGCTTGGTGAATTCGCGCTGCGCGAACCAGCTCAGGTAACCCTCGACGATTTTCAAGGCCATGCGCCGCGTCACCAGCGGCACGCCCGGCATCGCGCGGATCTGCAGCGCCAGGCACTCGGCCGCGCTGCGCGCACCGACGCCGACCGGGTCCAGGCTCTGCACCAGCGCCAGCGCGCAGCGCAGTTCGTCCATCTCGACTTCCAGCTCGCCCGGCAGGCGCGCGTGGATCTCGTCGAGTTGCTCTTCCAGGTAGCCGTTGTCGTCGATGGCGTCGATTACCAGTTCGGCCAGCGCGCGGTCGCGCGGCGAGACGGCGGTAACGCGGATCTGCTCGCACAGGTGCTCGCGCAGGGTCACGCCCATCGCGCCCAGCTGCGGACGGCCGTCGTCGTCGCCTTCGGCATTGCTGCCGCGCGACAGGTCGCCCCACTCTCCCTCGCTGTCGCCGCGTTCGACGTCGCCGCCCTCGCCGCCGTCAAGTGCCTCGGGTGCGGGCGCGCCGTCTTCGCCGTTGGTTGCCGGCGCTTCGCTCGGCGCCGGCGCGGCGTTGATGGCGCCGTCGGCCAGCAGGCGCACCGAGTGGTCGAGCGGATCGTCGAGCCGCTCGAGCAGCGGATTATCCGACAGGATCTGCTCGATCTCCTGGTGCAGTTCGAGTGTGGACAGCTGCAGCAGTCGGATCGACTGCTGAAGCTGCGGCGTGAGCGCCAGGTGCTGCGAAGTCCGGAGTTGCAGGGATTGTTTCATGGTGCCGCTCAGGTTCTCATCCGTTACTACATGCGGAAATGTTCGCCCAGGTAGACGCGCCGCACCGACTCGTCGGCGATGATGTCGTCGGGACGGCCCGACGCCAGCACGGCGCCCTGGTTGATGATGTAGGCGCGATCGCAGATGCCGAGCGTCTCGCGCACGTTGTGGTCGGTGATCAGGACGCCGATGCCGCGCTCCTTCAGGAAGCGCACGATGCGCTGGATCTCGATCACGGCGATCGGGTCGACGCCGGCGAAGGGTTCGTCCAGCAGCACGAAGCGCGGATTGGTGGCCAGCGCGCGCGCGATCTCGACGCGGCGGCGCTCGCCGCCCGACAACGACAGCGCCGGGTTCTCGCGCAGCTTCTCGATCTGCAGTTCGGCCAGCAGCGAATCGAGGCGCTCGTCGATGGCGGCGCGGCTCAACGACTTGCCGTTCTCGTCGTGCTGCAGTTCGAGCACGGCGCGGATGTTGTCCTCGACCGTCAGCTTGCGGAATACCGAGGCCTCCTGCGGCAGGTACGAGAGGCCCAGCACCGCGCGGCGGTGGATCGGCAGACTCGAAATGTCGGTGCCGTTGATCTCGATGGAACCGGCATCAAGCGGCACCAGGCCGACGATCATGTAGAACGAGGTGGTCTTGCCGGCGCCGTTCGGGCCGAGCAAACCAACCACTTCGCCGCAGCCGACCTCCAGCGACACGTCGCGCACGACCAGGCGCTTGCCGTAACTTTTTTGCAGGCCCTTGACGACCAGGGTACTGCGCTTGTCGCGTGCATCCTTCATTATTTCTTTCCTGCCGCTGCCGGCGTTGCTGCAGGCGCCGTTGCTGCACCGGGAGATGCGGCCGCGGGCGTGCCGGTTGCGGTACGGCGCGGCGCGATGATCAGGGTGCCGCGGCCGCCGCCGACCTTGCTTTCGCCGCTGGCGTCGTTGCGCACGGTGGCCACTTCGCGCCGGCTGTCATACGAGATGAAGGCGCCGTCGATCTGGTTGGTCAGGCGCCCGCCTTCGAGCTCCTTGACGATCGCTTTCGAGAACAGCTTCACCACTTCCACACGCTCGTCGTATTCGATGCGTTCGGCCTGGCCTTCCATCCACAGGTCGGGTCCGCCGTCGCGCTTCTGGCGGAAAGTCGCCACGCGGCCGGGGCCCGTGGTGAGCGTCACGCTCATGTAGCCTTCCGGCGTTTCCTTGACCAGCGCGCGGTCGGACTTCATGACCAGCGTGCCGCGCGTGAGGACCACGTTGCCGGTCAGGATGCGGGTCTGCGTGACTTCGTCGACGTCGAGCGAATCGAAATTGATGACGGCCTGCTTGAGCGAGTCGGCGCGCTCGGCGGAGGCGGACAGCGAGAGCAGCGAAAGGAAGGCGGCGACTAGGATTTTTTTCATTGGAGCTCGTTCCTGTTATTGGGGTGATGCGCCTTGCTGGCGCGGCGGATAGACGATCGTGCCGCGCCCGCCCAGATGCAGCTTCTGCGTCGGGTTCTCGGCCACCAGGCCGACGGCGTCGACCGAGGAGGCGCCGAGCGTCATTCGGACCGGGCGGCTGGTCTTGACGATCTCGTCGTCGGCCAGCACGGTCAGGGCCTCGGTCCTGGCGCGCAGCGCTTCGCTGTGCGGCGTGGCGGGACGCGCGATGTCGACGTTGTCCATCAACTCGACGCGGTTCTCGCGGTGATACACCTGGCCGCGCTCGGCATGCATGGTCATGCGCGGACGTCCGGGCGCAATGCTTTCGACGACCGGCTTCGTCACTTCCGAAACGTCGTTGTCCGGATGATGCGCGAGGCGCTCGCCCGACATCACGTAGCGCGGCACGCCGTTCTCCGTCATGCGCACGAAGCTGAAGTTCTCGACGATGTAGTCCGGCTCGTTCAGGTTGTTGCCGGCCCGTGTCGGATCCTCGGCCTGGATCGCCTGCAGCAGCCAGAAGCTGCCGAAGGCGAAAAAGACAGCCGTCAGCATCAGCGCCAGCAGGCGCCAGCGGTGCGCGGTCCGTTTGTTCACGTAGGTCGCCATGTGTTCTTGTTCATGCGAATTCGGTTGAACTCATTTGAAATACGGCGCAAGCGCCTGCTCGTAGGTGCCCTGGGCGCGCATCACCATGTCGCAGACTTCGCGCACGGCGCCGCGTCCGCCGCCGGCCTTCGTCACGTAGTGCGCACGGTACTGCACTTCCGGATGGCCGGTCGGCACCGTCACCGCGAAGCCGACTTGGGTCAACAGCGGCAGGTCGATCACGTCGTCGCCGATGTAGCCGCACTGCTCGGCCGTGACGCCGGTTTTCTCCAGCAGCTCGGCGAACGCGACGCGCTTGTCGTGGTGGCCCTGCCAGACGTGGTTGATGCCGAGATCGCGCGCACGCGCGAGCACGATCGGCGACTTCCTCGCGCTGATGATGGCGGTGATCACGCCCGTCTTCTGCAGCAGCTGGATGCCCAAGCCGTCGAGGACGTTGAAGGTCTTGGTGATCTCGCCGTCGGCGCCGTAGGTCAGGCTGCCGTCGGTCAGGATGCCGTCGACGTCGAAGATCATGACTTTGATGCGCGCGGCGCGCTCCATGTGTGCCAGGGGAGTCATTAGATCACCTTTGCCCGCGTCAGGTCGTGGATGTGCAGCGCGCCGACCAGCACGCCCGCGGCATCGACCACCAGCATCTGGTTGATGCGGAATTCTTCCATGATCGCCACCGCGTCCACCGCCAGCTGCTCCGGCTGCACGGTGCGCGCGCCGACGTGCATGACGTCGCGGATGGTGAGGTTCGAGAAGTCCTGCACGCGCTCGATCAGGCGGCGCAAGTCGCCGTCGGTGAACACGCCCAGCGGCTTGAAGGCCTCGTCGACCACGGCCGTCATGCCCATGCCCTTCTGGCTCACTTCCAGCAGCGCGCGCGTGAGCGGCGTGTCGGGGGTAACGCTTGGAATGGCGTCGCCGCTGCGCATCACGTCGCGCACATGGGTCAGCAGGCGCCGGCCCAGGGCGCCGCCCGGATGCGAGCGCGCGAAGTCTTCTTCACGGAAGCCACGCGCATCCAGCAGCGCCACGGCCAGCGCATCGCCCAGCGCCAGGGTGACCGTGGTGCTGGCGGTCGGCGCCAGGTTCATCGGGCAGGCTTCCTTGCTGACCGAGACGTCGAGGTGGACGTCGGCAAGCTGCGCCAGGCGCGACTTCGGCTTGCCGGTCATCGCGATCAGGGGCGTGCCCATGCGCTTTACCACCGGCAGGATGTCCATCAGTTCCGACGATTCGCCCGAATACGAGATGGCGATGAAGACGTCCTTCTCGGTCACCATGCCCAGGTCGCCGTGGGCGGCTTCGCCCGGGTGCACGAACATGGCCGGGGTGCCGGTCGAGGCCAGGGTCGCGGCGATCTTGCGCGCGATGTGGCCGGACTTGCCCATGCCCGACACCACCACGCGGCCGCTGCAGGCGTACATCAGGGCCACCGCACGGGCGACGCTGTCGTCGGCGTCCAGCCGTGCGTGCAGCGCCGAAATCGCATCGGCTTCGATGGTCAGGGTTTCGCGCGCCAGTGCCAGTACGCGGCGCGACTGGTTCTCGTCAAAACTGTTCAGCATTGTTTTTTCATCGGTTACACTCATTCTGGAAGTATAAACGAATTGGGAAAGCAAAAAACTTGCCAGACGTATCAAACAGCGCCCGACTTACACAATGTAACCAAACTGCATGGCATCCGGACTCGAACTGACCCTGCTGCTCCTCGGCAGCGCCGTCCTCGGCGTGGTCGTGTTCCGCAGCCTGCATTTGCCGCCGATGCTGGGCTACCTGGCCGTCGGCGTGCTGATCGGCCCGCACGCCCTGGGCCTGGCCGCCGAAACCCACTCCACCCACGCGCTGGCCGAATTCGGCGTCGTCTTCCTGATGTTCTCGATCGGCCTCGAGTTCTCGCTGGGGCAATTGCGGGCGATGCGCCGGATCGTGTTCGGCCTCGGACTGGCGCAGGTGGTGCTGACCATCGTCGCCACCGTGCTCGGGGGACTATTCATCTCGATGTGGGCGCCGCAGCTGCACATCAGCTGGCAGGCCGCCTTTGCACTGGGCGGCGCGCTGGCGATGTCGTCGACCGCCATCGTCGTCAAACTGCTGACCGAGCGCCTCGAGCTGGAAAGCGAGCATGGCCGGCGCATCATCGGCATCCTGCTGTTCCAGGACCTGGCCGTGGTGCCGCTCCTGATCCTGATTCCGGCGCTGGCGAAAGACCCGGAAAACCTGGTCAGGACGCTGACCTGGGCGGGCGTCAAAGCGGCGGCGGTGCTGGCCCTGCTGCTGTTCTTCGGCCAGAAGCTGATGCGCAGCTGGTTCACGATCGTCGCCAAGCGCCGCTCGCAGGAGCTGTTCATGCTCAACCTGCTGCTGGTGACGCTGGGCGCGGCCTGGATCACCGAACGCGCCGGGCTGTCGCTGGCGCTGGGCGCCTTCGTGGCGGGCATGCTCATTTCGGAGACCCAGTTCAAGCACCAGGTCGAGGAGGACATCAAACCCTTCCGCGACGTGCTGCTCGGCCTGTTCTTCATCACGATCGGCATGCTGCTTAACCTGCGGCTGGTCCTCGAACACTGGTGGCTGGTGCTGCTATTGCTCTTTATTCCTGTCCTGCTGAAATTCGCGCTGATCGCGGCGCTGGCGAAAGCCTTCGGTTCCTCGGACGGGGTCGCGATGCGCACCGGCCTGGCGCTGGCGCAGGCCGGCGAATTCGGTTTCGTGCTGCTGAACCTGGCCTCGGGCTCGGAGCTGATCGACCCGTTCCTGATCCAGCTGGTGCTGGCCTCGATGGTGCTGTCGATGCTGGTCGCGCCTTTTGTCATCGCCAAGTCCGACCAGATCGTGATGAAGATCGCCTCCAACGAATGGATGATGCAGTCGCTCCAGCTGACCCAGCTGGCGAGCCGCACGATGGCGGCGCAGAAGCACGTGATCCTGGCCGGTTTCGGGCGTAGCGGCCAGAGCGTGGCGACCCTGCTGTCCGACGAAAAGCTGCCCTGGTATGCGCTCGACCTCGATCCGGAACGGGTGCAGGAAGCGCAGGCGGCCGGCTCCAGCGTCTCGTATGGCGACGCCGGCCGGCGCGAAGCCCTGATCGCGGCCGGCATCAACCGCGCGAGCGCCCTGGTCATCACCTTCGCCGACACCCGCGCGGCGCTGAAAGTGCTGCACCTGGTGCACGAGCTGGCGCCTTCTCTGCCGGTGATCGTGCGCAGCCACGACGACAGCGACCTGGAACTGCTGCGCCAGGCCGGCGCAACCGAGGTGGTGCCGGAGGCGCTGGAGAGCAGCCTGATGCTGGCTTCGCACGCGCTGGTCGTGGTCGGCGTGCCGCTGCGCCGCGTCGTGCACCGCGTGCAGAGCGCGCGCGACGAACGCTACGCCTCGCTGCGCGGCTACTTTCACGGCGCCAGCGACCTGATCGAGGATCCCGAGCACACCTATGTGCGCCTGCATTCGGTGGTGTTGAACGAGGATGCGCAGGCGGTCGGACGTCGTATCGACGAGCTCGGGCTGGATGAACTGGGGGCCGAGGTCAGCGGCATCCGGCGTGCACGGGTGCGGATCGAGCCGATGGCGGAGACGGAGCTGAAGGCGGGGGATGTGGTGGTACTGCGAGGGTCGGGCGATGCGGTGACGCGGGCCGAAGGACGTTTGCTGTAAGGTGGGCGGGTCCCCCGCCCACGCGTTCAACGAACGGATGAATATCGCAACGCGGCTGCGCATCTGCTGGTTGAACGCGTGGGCGGCACTAACGCGAACGATGTTCGACTACCAAGGTATAGCCGCCCACCCTACGGGTCTGCTCGTCAATCCGCCGTAACGACGCGATTGCGCCCTGCTTCCTTCGCCTGGTACAAGGCGGCATCGGCAGAGGCCACCAGCTGCTGCGCCACACCCTCGATTGCATGGTCGCGCGCATAGTCGTCGAGCACGGCCACGCCGATCGAGACCGACACGTCCAGGCACTGCCCGCTCGCCAGATCGAAGGGCTTGTCGGCGACGCCGGCGCGGATGCGGTCGGCGACGATCGCCGCAGCGGGCAAGTCGGCGTTGATCAGCAGGACCACGAATTCCTCGCCGCCGAA
>Ga0308168_1003618_pt1 | contig 11674 bp, 9 predicted proteins | sample PhyCR2_FD_202133 | JGI IMG/M metagenome (GOLD analysis project Ga0308168, IMG submission 202133) | Phyllosphere microbial communities from UC Gill Tract Community Farm, Albany, California, United States - DLSLRC.R2 | ecosystem: Host-associated > Plants > Phyllosphere > Unclassified | place: USA... | reverse complement strand
TCGACAAGTACCACCCGGAAGTCGTGCGTTACCTGCTGGTATCGAGCCACTACCGCAGCGCGATCAACTATTCGGAAGACAACCTCAAGGACGCCAAGGGCGCACTGGAGCGTTTCTACCATGCCCTGAAAGGCCTGCCGAGCGTGGCGCCGGCCGGTGGCGAAGCGTTTGTCGAGCGTTTCACCACGGTGATGAACGACGACTTCGGCACCCCTGAAGCCTGCGCCGTGCTGTTCGAGATGGTGCGCGAGATCAACCGTCTGCGTGAGAGCGATCTCGATGCAGCGGCGGGGCTGGCGGCACGTCTGAAAGAACTGGCGAGTGTGCTGGGTGTGTTGCAGTTGGAGGCGGATGACTTCCTGCAGGCCGGCGCTGAGGGGCGGGTCGATGCGGCTGAAGTCGATGCACTGATTGCGGCGCGCCTGGCAGCTCGGGCGGCGAAAGACTGGGCCGAGTCGGACCGGATTCGTGATCAGCTGACGGCGATGGGCGTGGTGCTGGAAGATGGCAAGGGTGGGACTACCTGGCGTCTGGCTGACTGATAGCCTTACCTGTTACAGACAAAACCCGCCTTGTGCGGGTTTTGTTTTTTCTTCCTCCGGACCAGCGTTGACCGGGCGGACGCCTTCGCGAGCAGGCTCGCTCCCACAGTGGATTTTCGCCATGTCCGTTTTCCGTGCACGACACGAATCCCCTGTGGGAGCGAGCCTGCTCGCGAAGAGGCCCGTCCAGACAACTTGTCATTCAGCCTGCCGCAACCGCTTGTAAAGCGTATTCCGACTCACCCCCAACCGCCGCGCCAGATGCGAAATATTCCCCCCGGCCGCCTTCAACTCCCTGTTCAAAGCCTCAACATCATTCAAATCCAGCCCCAGCGGCGCCGCTGTCTCCACCGGTTCCATCTCCAGGTCGACAAAAAAATCATCCGGCAAATGCTCAGGCCGCACCGGTTGTTCCTCGGCCATGGCCAGCGCCACCTGCATCACGCTGCTGACCTGACGCAAATTCCCCGGCCACGGATGCTTTTCAAACAGCTCCAACACCTCCGGGCTCAGCCCTGCCCATTGCGTCGGCTCGCGATGTTGCTCCCACAGCCGTTTGAACAGCGCCTGCTTGTCACTGCGTTCGCGTAACGGCGGCAGCTCCAGGGTCAGGCCGCCGATGCGGTAGTACAAGTCTTCGCGAAAGCGGCCCAGTTGTACCTGCTCGCGCAATGATCGGTTGGTCGCGGAAATGATCCGCAAGTCCACCGGAAACAACTCGCTGCTGCCCACCGGCTGCACGCAGCGCTCCTGCAACACGCGCAACAAACGCGCCTGAGTTGGCAGCGGCATGTCACCGATCTCGTCGAGAAACAGCGTGCCTTTGTCGGCCTTGCGGATCAGGCCGATGCTGCCTTTCTGGTTGGCCCCGGTGAACGCGCCTTTCTCGTAACCGAACAACTCGGACTCGACCAGTTCAGCGGGGATCGCCGCGCAGTTCACCGCGATGAACGCCTGTTTTTGTCGAGAGCTGGCTTGGTGCAACGCTTTGACGAAGACTTCCTTGCCGACCCCGGTTTCGCCGTGGATCAGTAATGGAATGTCCTTCTCCAGCAAGCGCTCGGCCTGGCGCACGGCTTTTTCCACGCGACTGTCGCCGAAATGCAGCGTATTGAGGCTGATCCCACTGGCCGGCGCAGGCTTGTCCTCGGCGACAAACACCCGCGCCTGCACCGGTGCCTGTTTCGGCCGTTTCAGCAAGCACTGGAAACGGTTGCGTCCGGAGGTCTGCAAGGCAAACGGCAGACCCTCGGGCTGGTTGATCAGCTCCAGCAGCGACACCTTGAACAGGCTTTCAACGCTGACGCGGGACAAACGCACACCGAGCAGATTGTCGGCGCGGCGATTGGCCGACAGCACCTGTCCGCTCTCATCGAAAATCAACAACCCGGCCCACTGGCTGTCGAGGTTGTTCAACCCGGTGTTGAAGGTCAGTTGAAAATGCTGGCCATGGAACAGGTTGAGGATCAGCCGGTTCTCCACGGTCTGGCTCATCATCTTGACCATGCCCAGGGTGTGCGAGGGCGGCAGGTAGCTGTCGCTTGAGACATCCAGCACGGCGATGACCTTGCGCTCGGCGTCGAAAATCGGCGCGGCGGAGCCGGTCATGAAGCGGTTGGCCTTGAGAAAGTGTTCGTCGTGTTCGATGTGCACCGCTTGCTCGCAAGCCAGTGCGGTGCCGATCGCGTTGGTGCCGCTGCTGCGCTCCATCCAGCTCGCCCCGGCCTGAAAGCCCCTGGCCAGATTCGGCTCGATAAAGCGCTGCGTACCCCACGAGGTCAGCACCTGGCCCTGATTGTCGGCGAGCATGATCAGGCAGTTGGAGTTGCTGAGGATGTTTTCGTAGTAGGGCAGCACTTCCTGATGCGTGGTCTGCACCAGCGAGTGATGGCTGTCGAGCAAACGCGCAATGCCGGCGGCGGGCAATTGATCGAAGGCCGGTGCGCTCTGGTGGTCGAGGCCGAACGCGCGGCAACGTTGCCAGGAGGTCTGGACGATTGCGTCGTGGGACAGCGGCGAAGCAGGTGCGGCCATGGGGGCGAGCCTCTGAGTGCAGCGATTTTATTATTGTTATGAACCCGATCTTCAAAACTACACAGATCCCCCTGTGGGAGCGAGCCTGCTCGCGAAAGCGTCGGTTCAGTCAATGGATTCATTGAATGACACACCGCTTTCGCGAGCAGGCTCGCTCCCACAGAGCATCTCTATCGCATTCAAGGTCGGCAAAAGCGTGCATAGAGTGTTGTTCACTATTGTTCATTGTCAATCACCCCGACTGTTCAAAAGTGTTCAGCTGTGAACGCCGCTTGCCCCCGTAAACACTGCTTCTCAAGACAAATCAAGCACTTGCCATTTCTGGCACGAATGTCGCTCTGTTGCTCCGGTCGCTTGACTCCAAAAATAACAAAGGCCGAGCCATGTCACTCACCCTGGAGCACGTCAGCCGTACCGTCGAGGGCCAGATCTGGATCGACGATGCGTGCCTGAAATTCGAACCCGGATCCTTCAACGTTCTGCTCGGGCGCACGCTGTCCGGCAAGACCAGCCTCATGCGTCTGATGGCCGGCCTCGACAAGCCCGACAGTGGCCGCGTGCTGATGAACGGCGTCGATGTCACCCAGCGCCCGGTGCGGCTGCGCAACGTGTCGATGGTCTATCAGCAGTTCATCAATTACCCGACCATGACCGTGTTCGAGAACATCGCCTCGCCACTGCGCCAGGCCGGTATTTCGAAAGAGATCATCCACAGCAAGGTGCAGGAAACCGCACGCATGCTGCGCATCGAGAAGTTCTTGCAGCGTTATCCGCTGGAGCTGTCCGGCGGGCAGCAGCAGCGCACGGCCATGGCCCGCGCGCTGGTCAAGGATGCTGAACTGATCCTCTTCGACGAGCCGCTGGTCAACCTCGACTACAAGCTGCGCGAAGAGCTGCGTCAGGAAATGCGCGAGCTGTTCAAGGCCCGCCACACCATCGCCATCTACGCCACCACCGAACCCAACGAAGCGCTGGCGCTCGGCGGCACCACGACCATCCTGCACGAAGGCCGGGTGATCCAGAGCGGGCCGTCGACCGAGGTGTATCACCAGCCGCAATCGGTGCTCGCCGCTGAACTGTTCTCCGAACCGCCGATCAACCTGATGCCGGGACGCATTGCCGGCAACGAAGTCAGCTTCGCCAACTTCGTCCACTTTCCGTTGAACGTCGATCTGCGCCCGGTAGGCGAGGGCGAGTTCCGCTTCGGCGTGCGCCCAAGTCATATCTCGCTGGTGCCGAGCAACGATGACGATCTCGAACTGGCCGTGACCGTCGAGGTCGCCGAAATCAGCGGTTCGGAAACCTTCCTGCACGTGCGCAACGAGCATTTCCTGCTGGTGCTGCACTTGCCCGGGGTTCACGAATACGACGTCGATGCGCCGATCCGCATCTATATCCCGACCCACAAACTGTTCGTTTTCGATGCGCAGGGCCGTCTGGTGCAAGCACCGGGCCGGCGTGTCGCGAGGGTTGCCTGATGGCCGAAATCCGTTTGCAGCACCTCGCCCACAGCTACAGCAAAACCCCGAGCGGCGCGGAGGATTACGCGATCCGCGAGATGGATCACGTCTGGGAGCAGGGCGGCGCCTACGCCTTGCTCGGCCCGTCCGGTTGCGGCAAGTCGACCTTGCTCAACATCATTTCCGGCCTGCTCAGCCCGTCCCAGGGCCACGTGTTGTTTGACGGCAAAGCGGTCAACGACCTGACCCCGGAGAAGCGCAACATCGCCCAGGTTTTCCAGTTTCCGGTGGTCTACGACACCATGACGGTGTTCGACAACCTCGCTTTCCCGCTGCGAAATCAGGGCATGGCCGAGGCGAAAGTGCACAGCAAGGTGCAGGAAATCGCCGAGGTGCTCGACCTGCAAAATCTGTTAAGCAAAAAGGCGCGCAACCTTACCGCCGACGAAAAGCAGAAAGTCTCGATGGGCCGTGGGCTGGTGCGCGATGACGTCTCGGCGATCCTCTTCGATGAGCCGCTGACGGTGATCGACCCGCACTTGAAGTGGAAACTGCGGCGCAAGCTCAAGCAGATCCATGAGCAGTTCAACATCACCATGGTCTACGTCACCCACGATCAGCTCGAAGCCTCGACCTTCGCCGACAAGATCGCCGTGATGTACGGTGGCCAGATCGTCCAGTTCGGCACGCCACGGGAATTGTTCGAGCGGCCGAGCCACACCTTTGTCGGCTATTTCATCGGCAGCCCGGGGATGAATCTGATCGAGGTGCAGCCGCAGCCCGGTGGCGTCGGTTTCGCCTCGACGCACCTGCCGTTGTCCGACGCCTTGCAGCGCCATATCGAGCACGGCCAGTGGAAAAGTCTCAAGGTCGGCATCCGCCCCGAGTTCATTCACGTGTGGGACGAGCCGTTTGACGACGCGATGCAGGCCAAAGTCGTACACGTCGAAGACCTCGGCACCTACAAGATCATGACCCTCAACCTCGACGGCGCGCCGTTGAAGGTGCGCCTGGCTGAAGACAAACCGGTGCCTCAGGGCACGGCTTACATCAGTTTCCCGGCGCAATGGCTGATGGTCTATGCCGATGAATTTCTCCTGGAAGTCAGCGACGAGGAGGCGCAGCCATGAACAAAGTGCAGAACAACAAGGCCTGGTGGCTGGTGTTGCCGGTGTTCCTGCTGGTGGCGTTCAGTGCGGTGATCCCGATGATGACCGTGGTCAATTATTCGGTGCAGGACATCTTCGACCAGTCCAGCCGCTATTTCGTTGGCGCTGACTGGTACAAGCAAGTGTTGCTTGATCCGCGTCTGCACGATTCGCTGCTGCGCCAGTTCATCTACTCGGCGTGCGTGCTGCTGATTGAAATCCCGCTGGGCATCGCCGTCGCGCTGACCATGCCGACCAAGGGCCGCTGGTCTTCGGTGGTGCTGATCATTCTGGCGATTCCGCTGCTGATTCCGTGGAACGTGGTCGGCACCATCTGGCAGATCTTCGGCCGCGCCGACATCGGTCTGCTCGGTTCCAGCCTCAACGCGATGGGCATCAGCTACAACTACGCGGCCAACACCATGGACGCCTGGGTGACGGTGCTGGTGATGGACGTCTGGCACTGGACTTCGCTCGTCGCGCTGTTGTGTTTCTCCGGTTTGCGAGCAATTCCCGACGTCTACTACCAGGCCGCGCGCATCGATCGTGCCTCGGCCTGGGCGGTGTTCCGCCACATTCAATTGCCCAAACTGAAAAGCGTACTGCTGATCGCGGTGATGCTGCGTTTCATGGACAGTTTCATGATCTACACCGAGCCGTTCGTGCTCACCGGCGGCGGGCCGGGCAATGCCACGACCTTCCTCAGTCAAACGTTGACGCAGATGGCTGTAGGGCAATTCGACCTCGGTCCGGCAGCGGCGTTTTCGCTGGTGTACTTCCTGATCATCCTGTTGGTGTCCTGGCTGTTCTATACCGCCATGACGCACTCCGACGCCAACCGCTGAGGCCCGGCCATGAGCAAAAGAAAGCTTATTCCGTTGCTGGTGTACATCCTGTTTCTGCTGGTGCCGATCTACTGGCTGCTGAACATGTCGTTCAAGAGCAACACCGAAATCCTCGGCGGCCTGACGCTTTTCCCACAGGAATTCACGCTGGCGAACTACAAGGTGATTTTCACTGATCCGAGCTGGTACACCGGCTATCTCAACTCGCTGTATTACGTCAGCCTCAACACGGTGATTTCCCTGAGCGTGGCGTTGCCGGCGGCTTACGCGTTTTCACGCTATCGTTTCCTCGGCGACAAACACCTGTTCTTCTGGCTGCTGACCAATCGCATGGCGCCGCCGGCGGTGTTTTTGCTGCCGTTCTTTCAGTTGTATTCGTCGATCGGCCTGTTCGACACGCATATCGCCGTGGCCTTGGCACACTGCCTGTTCAACGTGCCGCTGGCGGTGTGGATTCTGGAAGGCTTCATGTCCGGCGTGCCCAAGGAGATCGACGAAACGGCCTACATCGACGGCTACAGTTTTCCCAAGTTCTTCGTGAAGATTTTCATCCCGTTGATCGGTTCCGGTATCGGCGTCACGGCGTTTTTCTGCTTCATGTTTTCCTGGGTCGAGCTGCTGCTGGCGCGCACGCTGACCTCGGTCAACGCCAAACCGATTGCGGCGGTGATGACGCGCACGGTGTCGGCGTCGGGGATCGATTGGGGCGTGCTGGCAGCGGCGGGGGTGTTGACCATCCTGCCGGGCATGCTGGTGATCTGGTTTGTACGCAACCACGTGGCCAAGGGCTTTGCCCTCGGTCGAGTCTGAGGAGCTGATGATGGAATGGATGAGCTGGACGACACCGACCGCCGCGTTCTTCATCGGCATCGGTCTGATTCTGGTGGGCATGACCACCTGGGAATTGCGCTCGCCGAGCATTCTGCGGCGCGGGTTTCTGCCGATTGCCACGACCCGTGGCGATCGCTTGTTTATCGGTCTTCTCGGCAGCGCCTACCTGCATTTGCTGGTAATCGGCGTCACCGACTGGAGCATCTGGGTCGCGTCCGCGTTGTCCCTGGTGTGGCTGTTGGCTGTGATGCGTTGGGGCTAGTCGAATCGTTCGGCAACGCGGCTCCACAACTTAAACAGGAGGTCTCTATGTTCGATAAAAACAATAAGCTGCGACATAGCATTTCATTGGCAGCCATGCTGGCACTCAGCGGTTTGAGCGCATCTGCCTGGGCCGACGCCTACGAAGATGCTGCAAAAAAATGGATCGGCAGCGAGTTCAAGCCCTCGACCCTGACGGCCGAACAGCAGCTCGAAGAATTGAAGTGGTTCATCAAGGCCGCCGAGCCGTTTCGCGGCATGGACATCAAGGTGGTTTCGGAAACCCTGACCACTCACGAATACGAGTCCAAGGTGCTGGCCAAGGCCTTCAGCGAAATCACCGGGATCAAACTCACCCACGACCTGCTGCAGGAAGGCGACGTGGTCGAGAAAATGCAGACGGTGATGCAGTCGGACAAGAACATCTACGACGGCTGGGTCAACGACTCCGACCTGATCGGCACGCACTTTCGCTACGGCAAGACGGAATCGATCACCGACCTGATGGCCAACGAAGGCAAGAACTTCACTTCGCCGACCCTCGACATCAAGGACTTCATCGGCATCTCTTTTACCACCGCGCCGGACGGCAAGATCTATCAACTGCCCGACCAGCAATTCGCTAACTTGTACTGGTTTCGCGCCGACTGGTTCGAGCGCGCCGACCTGAAAGCCAAGTTCAAGGAGAAGTACGGTTACGAATTAGGCGTGCCAGTGAACTGGTCGGCCTATGAAGACATCGCCAAATTCTTCAGCGAAGACGTCAAGGAAATCGACGGCAAACGCGTCTACGGCCACATGGATTACGGCAAGAAAGACCCGTCGCTGGGCTGGCGTTTCACCGATGCCTGGTTCTCCATGGCCGGTGGCGGCGACAAGGGACTGCCCAACGGCTTGCCGGTGGACGAGTGGGGCATCCGCGTCGAGGACTGCCACCCGGTCGGTTCAAGCGTGACCCGTGGCGGCGACACCAACGGCCCGGCGGCCGTGTTTGCCACCACCAAATACGTCGACTGGCTGAAGAAATACGCGCCACCGGAAGCGGCGGGCATGACTTTCTCCGAGTCCGGCCCGGTGCCATCGCAGGGCAACATCGCCCAGCAGATTTTCTGGTACACCGCGTTCACCGCCGACATGACCAAACCCGGCCTGCCGGTGGTCAACGCCGACGGCACGCCGAAATGGCGCATGGCGCCGTCGCCTAAAGGCCCGTATTGGGAAGAGGGCATGAAGCTCGGCTATCAGGATGTGGGGTCGTGGACGTTCATGAAATCCACGCCTGAGAAACAGAAACTCGCGGCGTGGCTGTACGCGCAGTTCGTGACGTCGAAAACTGTTTCGCTGAAGAAAACCATCGTCGGCCTGACGCCGATTCGTGAGTCGGACATCAACTCGCAAGCGATGACCGATCTGGCGCCGAAACTCGGTGGTCTGGTCGAGTTCTATCGCAGCCCGGCCCGCGTGCAATGGTCGCCGACCGGTACCAACGTGCCCGACTATCCACGTCTCGCTCAGCTGTGGTGGAGCCATATCGCCGAAGCCGCCAGCGGCGAGAAAACACCGCAACAGGCGCTCGATGGCCTGGCCAAGGATCAGGACCGCATCATGGAACGCCTCGAACGCTCCAAGGCCCAGGCCACTTGCGCACCGAAAATGAACCCGGAACGCGATGCGCAATACTGGTTCGATCAACCGGGCGCACCGAAACCGAAACTGGCCAACGAGAAGCCGAAGGGCGAAACCGTGAGCTATAGCGAACTGCTTAAATCCTGGGCGGATGCGCGCAAGTGATGTTGGAAATGTGAGAAGCGAACGGCACCGGAAGGTGCCGTTTTTTTTGCTGCCTGATCTGCCGCTTTCGCGAGCAGGCTCGCTCTCACAGGACCTAAGGTGTCATCGGATGTTTTGAGCAGACCTATCCATTGTGTGAGCGAGCCTGCTCGCGAAAGCGATGTGCGAAACACAATGATGTCGACTGACTTGCCACCGCCGGGTCAGACCAGAACGGCCAGATCGGTGTACTGAGCCACCAAAGGATCAGCCGTGAGCAGCTTCATCGGCTCGGTCATTGCTGTGGCCACAATAATGCGGTCAAACGGATCCCGGTGATGGTGTTCAAGATCTTTCACCGCAATCGCGTGTTCTGCGCTCACTGGCAATTCGATAAACCCGCTATCAATGCAATATTGACGGATTTCTTCTAGGTCGACATTCAGCTTTCCAAGTCCGACCTTGATCGCCATTTCCCAGAATGTTGCCGCGCTCACGTAGATATCGGCTGCATTTTCAATGATTTTTCTGGCTTTGGTGGTCAGTCTGGCATCATCACTTAGCGTCCAGAGCAGAATATGCGTGTCAAGCAGAAGCCTCATGCCTGCGTGCCTTCAAATGCATCCAATATTTCGTCGGAAAGAGGTGAGTCGAAATCCTGGGGCAGTACGAGTTTGCCCTTCATCGCGCCAATGCGCTGTGCGCTGGATCTCCCTATCGGAACAAGACGAGCCATCGCCCGCCCATGCTTGGCAATCGTGATGACTTGGCCAGCAGCGGCATCATCGACGAGTTTCGATAAATTGTTTTTGGCCTCAGCCAGCGGAACGATGATCATCAGCTCACCTCTGTATTCTGGATAAATATAGCCAGAATATTTCAGCGCTGCAAAGTCGCGCCAATGCTCCGTGCAGCCAAGCGTCCTATCCGTCGACCTGCGCTGATAGTGCAGTTGCGCAACATTGCATTGTCGCTGGGCAGCCAAAGCATCGACACCCTCCATCAACTCACAAAAGATATCTCGTTTCATTACCCGCCTCGATTCAATATCCACCTGCCAGGGCACCTACCTTAGAACTGTTCTCCGGGGTTGGCTGTAGGACGAAACGGAGGTTAAGGAGAGAGCTTTCGGAGTTTGTATGAGGATGCGAGTGGGCCGGTAAAATATCGTACAAAACGCTTTCATGCTGTATCCAGAACCCAGGCAGTACACGAGACTGCAGGAGCGATGCACCCGGATGCTATGAGCGACACACACACCTGTGGGAGCGGGCTTGCCCGCGATGACGCTTGCACAAACGTCGGCGGTATCGACTTCTGCTACAAACAAAAAACGGCACCCGAAGGTGCCGTTTTCATTTCCAGCCAGATCAGCCGAGCAATCAGCCCGCCAGACCCGCCTGCTGTACCAGCACCAGCAATGGCTGCGGGTACACGCCTAGGAAGAATGCGACCAAGGCGATGGCCAGCAGCATCACGCCGCCTGCCTTCTGTTCCCAGTGCAGCTGGGCGTCGTGGCGACGCAGGTTAGGCTCGATCAGGTACAGGGTGACCATCACGCGCAGGTAGTAGAAAACGCCGATGGCGCTGCCCAGTACCAGTGCGCCAACCAGCCACCACTGACGCGTTTCGACGCCGCTGGCGATGATGTAGAACTTGCCGATGAAGCCGGCGGTCAGCGGGATGCCGGCCAGGGACAGCATCATCACGGTCAGCACGGCGGTCAGGTACGGACGGCGCCAGAACAGGCCGCGGTATTCGTACAGGGCATCCGCGTCACGGCCGTTGTACGGCGAGGACATCAGGGTGATCACGCCGAAGGCGCCGAGGCTGGTGATTACATAAGTCACCAGATAGACGCCGATGGCTTCCACCGCCAGACCCTTGCTTGCCACCAGCGCGATCAGCAGATAGCCGAAGTGCGCAATCGACGAGTAACCGAGCAGACGCTTGAGGTTGCTCTGGGTCAGGGCCAGCAGGTTACCGAACAGGATCGAGGCGACCGCGATCACGCTCAGCACATCGCTCAGCACGCCACTGCTGGCGGCAGGGGAGAGCTGGAACAGGCGCACCATCACCGCAAACACTGCGACCTTCGAAGCGGTAGCGAGGAACGCCGCCACCGGTGCCGGTGCACCTTCGTAGACGTCCGGCGTCCACAGGTGGAACGGTACCAGCGACAGCTTGAACGCCAGACCGATCAGCATCATGCCCAGGCCCAGTTGCGCCAGCGGGCTTGGCAGGCCGGTTGCAGCCAGGGCCTGACCGATGCCGACGAAGCTCAGCGAACCGGCGTCTGCGTAGAGCAGCGCCATACCGAACAGCAGGAACGCGGAACCGGCGGCCGACAGCACCATGTACTTGATGCCGGCTTCCAGCGAACGCTTGTTGAAGAAGGCGTAAGCCACCAGACCGTAGACCGGTACCGAGAGCAGTTCCAGGCCAATGAACAAACCGGCCAGGTGCTGCGCGCTGACCAACACCAGACCACCGGCGGCGGCCATCAGAATCAGCAGGTACAGTTCTTCGCGGTTGCCCGGGTAACCCGAACCGCCATCACCCAGATAAGCGTGGGCGAGGGTGACGCAGGCGAGGGTGGCGACCAGGATCATCGCCATGTACAGGCAGGCAAACGCGTCGATCTGCAGCAACGGAGTTACGGCCAGAGGCGCAACTTTCAGAGCCGGCAGGATCGACAGCAGGGCCAGGTTCAGACCCGCCACCGAAATCAGGAAGGTCTGCGAGTGGTTGCGGCGCCAGGCGATTGCCAGCATCACCACGAT
>Ga0308168_1003616_pt1 | contig 11679 bp, 10 predicted proteins | sample PhyCR2_FD_202133 | JGI IMG/M metagenome (GOLD analysis project Ga0308168, IMG submission 202133) | Phyllosphere microbial communities from UC Gill Tract Community Farm, Albany, California, United States - DLSLRC.R2 | ecosystem: Host-associated > Plants > Phyllosphere > Unclassified | place: USA... | reverse complement strand
CCGGCCGGCTGCGGCATCTCGAGCGCGCGCACGATCTTGCGTTCGGTGAGCAGGTTCTGCAGGTTCTCGCGCTCGACCGGGATGAACCAGCCGGAATCCTGCAGCGCGCGGATCAGCATCGACGAGGCGCCCTGCGTCACCGCGGTCGAAAAGGAACTGTCCGGCGCCGGCTTGTACTGGCCGGTCTGGTCGCGGATGCCGTACACGGCCACGGCAATCCTGCCCTTCGGCGCGGGCAGGGCCAGCAGGTCGCGCGTGATGGCGGTGTCGGGCGTCAGCTGGGCGTTGTCGCGCACGCTGGACGGTTGATGGGCGCAGCCTGCCGCCAGCAGCAGGGCGGCCAGGGGCAGAAGCAGCTGGATTTTCATTGTCCCACCTCGAAGGAAGTCACGACGCCGGTCGCCTTTTCGGTCGTGGTCACGCGCAGGATGCCGCCGCCGAGGTCGGTCACGGTGATCACGAAGTTTTCAGTGGAAAAGGTGCCGGGGATGAGCTTGCCGTCCTGGCCCAGCAGCTTGGAGGTGGCCGAAGAAGCAAGCTGGCTCAGCACCATGCGTTCGAGTGTCTGGTTGAACTGCTGCAGCGGCGACTGGTTCAGCGACGAGCCGCCCAGTCCGGATTGCAGGCCGTGCTTGTTGGTGGCCGAGGCGGCCGCGAGCAGGCCGGGCGCGTTGTTCGGCGCGCCGCCGAAGTTCGGGTTGACCGGCACGTAGACGAGATCGCTTGCGCCGGCGCCGCCGGCCCACAGGGCGAGTCCGCAGACGATGGCCGGGGTGATGCGCGGGGTGACTCGCGAGGTGATTCGATGCGACATGGCGGTCTCCTTGATGACAGCTCAGAATTCGTCGGGGGCGAGGTCGGCGTCGCTGACGAGGCGGCGCTGGCGTTCGATGTCGAGGATGGTTTGATAGGCGCTTTCGGCGGCGCTTTCTGCCAGCGTCTTTAACCCGGCGCGCGCCGGCGGCAGCTGCAGCTGGAGTACCCGCTGCTGGCCGAATTCGATCCAGACCAGGCTGCCCCAGCGCGCCGACGGGCGTTCGCGCAGCGCCAGCGTGTAGCGTTCGCCGCCGGGCTTGTCGCGCCATTCCGCGATGAAGTGATTGGCGAATTCGTGGCCGGCCACGGTGACCGTCTGGCTGGTGACGATGCCCCAGGCTTCCGTCAGCGGTGCCTGGGCAGTGGCATCCGTGACCGCCGGTGCCGCTGCGGCGCAGGCCGGCCACGCGGCCAGCAGCGATGCAAGGAGCGGGACCAGGAGGCTGCGGGCTGGATGAGGCATGGTGGCGCTTGTTGCGTTTGAGTTATAAAAACTGCAATTGCCTACATTTGAGTGTAGTGAGGAAGCGGGCTGTACAGTTGAGAAGGGTCAGGCTTGGCGGGCAGGGATGACAGCGGTCTAAGCAAGATCAAAATGCATGCATGAGGCGTACAGGAAATTTTGCGGCGGAAATCTATTAGCTATTGCACAGCGTAAGATGAGGGCTGCTCTCTTTACATGTGCTCATGAATAGTTTTTTGCGCGATGGGTTTGCCGTCATCCCCGATGTGCTGGACCAGGACGAATGCGTTGCCCTGGATGGCGCCGTGTCGGCGCTCGGTACCGGCACGCCCGGCACGCGCAACCTGCTGACGCACGACTGGTGCTGCGCACTGGCTGCGCGCGTGCGCGCGCACCCCGATGTCGCGGCCGCGATCCCGGACGATTTCATCGCCGTCCAGTGCACCTATTTCGAGAAATCGCGCGACCAGAACTGGCTGGTGCCGGTCCACCAGGACCTGAGCATCCCGGTGCGCGAACGGGTCGAGCATCCGGCGCTGCGCGGTTGGTCGGAGAAAGAAGGCGGCCTCTTCGTGCAGCCGCCGCTGGAGGTGCTCGAACAGCTGGTGGCGCTGCGGGTACACCTCGATCCCTGCCTGGAACAGGATGGGCCGCTGCAGTTCGTTCCCGCGTCGCATACGCTGGGAAAGATCGCGGCGGAGCGGGCGGCTGCAATCAAGCGGGCTGGCCCAGTCGTCACTTGCACGCTGGCGCCGGGTGGGGTGCTGATGATGCGTCCCCTTGCACTGCACGCGTCATCGAAAGCGACGGGTACCAGCCGGCGCCGGGTGTTGCACTTCGTGTTCGGCCCGCGCACGCTGCCATATGGCTTGCGCTGGCCCCACCTCTAAAACAAGAAATGGCACCTCGCGGTGCCATTTCCCATCTCATCATTTCGCTGTGGTTTCCAGCCACGCGAAAATCGCCGGCCAGATCCGCGCATGCGCATTGCGCCCCACCAGCACCCCGACGTGCTGCAGGTTGACGCCGATGTCGCCCTCGTACTCCAGCACCAGCTTATTCGTGCTGGCAGCCGCCTGGTTGAACGGCACCACGGCCTGCAGCGGGATCACCTTGCTGCGCGGGTCGACCACGCTGGCCAGCGGCGCGCGCAGATCCTGCGGACCGATGCTGCGGCCGTTGATGCCAAGGCGGCCCTGCATGAAGTCGTCGTTGCGGTACAGCGACTCGACAATGTCCGTGAACAGCCGGCCGGGCATCGGGAACTCGTCGTGGGTCCAGCGCTCGACGCGCATGTGGGTGGCCAGCGCCACCGGGTCGAACATCGACAGCGTGCGGTCCATGATGCGCTCCCACTGGAAGGCGTGGGGTTCGGCGATGGCGCTCATCATGTTGAGGAAGGCGCCCGGCACGTGGTTGAAGCTGTCGGCGATGTCGCGCGCGTGCGGGGTGGCTTGGACCAGGCGGTTGAAGCAGCAGGTGGCGGGTTCGAAATGCAGCGGCGATTCCAGCAGGATGGTGGCGGCTACCCGCTCCGGGTGCATGCAGCTGTAGATCGCGGCCAGCACGCCGCCGAGCGAATGGCCGGCGATGACCATGCGAGATTCGCCGCTGTCGGCCTCGATCGCCTTCTGGCAGGCGGACAGCAGGCGGTCGCCGTAGTCGGCCAGGCCAAACTGGGCATGCTGGGCGGCACCCTCAGCAGCAACCTGTGCAGCACCCTCGTCGGCGCCATCACCGGTGTCGTGCACCGGCACCCATTCGGCCTGGTAGACCCGGTAGCCGCGCTCGAGCCAGCGCCGGACCACGCTGACTTCGGGCGTCAGGTCCCAGATGTAGGCGCGCTTGATGGGGGCCGGGACCAGCAGCACGGCCGGGCCGTCGCTGTCGTCGGGGCCGAAGCGGCGCAGCCTGAGTCCGGGTTCGGTGTGGAGGACAGCGGACGGGGTCTGCTGCGGGCCGTAGCCGGCCCGGTCCAGCATCTTGCCGCGCTCGAGGCGGCTGCGGTCCATATCCTTGAGTGCCTGCACCCCGAGCGTGCCCAGGGTGTTCGGGTTCATCGACGTCGTTGTGGTAGTCATGTTGTGTCTCCTTCAGGACCACGGCACTGTACGCCAACTTGACGGCGATTCCAACGGCGTTCCAATCGAATTTGCGAAGCGTTAAATGGAAACGGTTCGAAATTTCTAGCAGTCTATAAATAGCCCCCGCGCTGGCGTCCGCCACCCATCCATTGCGTGATTTACACTATCCCGGCTCGATTATCCAACCTGAAAGGACACACCATGAACATTCGATCGGTCAGCATCCTGCTGGCATCTGCACTCGTCGCGGCCGCCTCCGGCGCCAACGCCCAGTCCACCGACAAGCTGCAGGCGCCGATGAGCCTGGCAACGCCCAGCGGTCCCGGCAAGATGATCGGCACGGTGACGGTCACGGAATCAAAGGATGGCCTGGTCTTCACGCCGGCGCTGACCGATCTGCCGGCCGGACCGCACGGCTTCCACGTGCACGAGACCGGCAGCTGCGATGCCAACCAGAAAGATGGCAAGCCGGTGCCGGCCGGCGCGGCCGGCGGCCACTACGATCCGACTACCAGCAAGCACCACGCCGGACCCACCGGCGACGGCCACATGGGCGATTTGCCGCCGCTGGTGGTGGGCGGCAACGGCGGTGCCAGCGTCGCGGTGACGGCGCCGCGCCTGACCAAGCTGGCGGACGTCAAGGGCAAGGCCCTCATGATCCACGCCGGCGGCGACAACTACGCCGACAAGCCGGCGCCGCTGGGTGGCGGGGGTGCGCGCATCGCCTGCGGCGTGATCCAGTAAGCCGGTCGAACGCCGGGCCGGGCAGGGGACTGTGGCCAAATTTGCCACAGTCTCACTCGCCGTTTAACATATGCATGTTTTCTATTGATGATGCCTGATATCATTAATAGTTGAGCCTCAACCCGCTCAAAACCTGAATGGAACGACATGCCCTGGCCTTTTGATCCCGCTGCGCCCGCGCCCGCCTTGGCGCGGTCCGTGAGCCGCATGGAACTGCAGATGCGGTCCCATCCGTGGGAGTCGACCGGGGCCGGACCCGTGGCGCAGTGGCCGCTCGCCCTGAAACTGGCAGTGCGTGCACTGCTCGATTCTTCGCTGCCGATGGTCCTGGCCTGGGGCAGCGGTTGCACCCAGTTCTTCAACGACGCCTGCCTGCCGCTGGTGGAGGAGCGCCATCCGCGCCCGCTCGGCAGCGATGCGCGCGACAGCTGGCGCGCGCTGGTGCCGGACATCGACCGCATCGTCACGCGCGTAACACGCGGCGCGCCGGCCGAAGGCGAGGGCATGGTGCTCGACATCGACCGCGCCGGCTACATCGAAACCTGCCGCTTCAACGACATCTACAGCCCGGTCTACAACGACGCTGGCGTGCCGCAGGGCGTGCTGGTGACCTTCGTCGATACCGCCCAGGAGCGCGAACGCATCCTGAGCAGCGAGCGCGCCGCCCGCGCCGAGGCCGAGCGCCACAACAAGATGAAGGACGAGTTCCTGGCGATGCTGGCGCACGAGCTGCGCAATCCGCTGGCGCCGATCACCAGCGCGGCCCAGCTGCTGCGCCTGCCGGAGGTCAGCGAAGGCCTGCGCCTGAAGGCCAGCAACATCATCTCGCGCCAGGTGCGCCACATGACGGAACTGGTGGACGACCTGCTCGACGTCTCGCGCGTCACGCGCGGGCTGGTCAAGCTGGAAAACGAGATTCTCGACCTGAACAAGGTCGCGATTGCCGCGGTGGAGCAGGCGCGGCCCCACATCGAGGAGCGCGGCCACACCCTGAGCGTGGACCTGCCGCCGCAGGCGGTGCCGGTCGAGGGCGACCGCACGCGCCTGATCCAGGTGCTGGTCAACCTGCTCAACAATTCGGCCAAGTACACGCCGCCGGGGGGCCGCATCGCCCTGACGGTGAGCGTGGCGGCCGATGCCACGGGCGGGGCGGCCACGGCGGCGGTGCGCGACAACGGCAGCGGCATCGACGCCGGACTGCTGCCGCACGTGTTCGACCTGTTTACCCAGGCCGACCGCACGCCGGACCGCTCGCAGGGCGGCCTCGGGATCGGGCTGGCGCTGGTCAAGAGCATCGTGCGCATGCACAACGGCCAGGTCGCGGCCTACAGCGACGGCCCGCAGCGGGGCACCACGATGACGGTGACGCTGCCGCTGGCGGACGCCGAAGTCGGCCAGGTGATCCGCTCGGGCGAGGGCAGCAGCGAGACGCGCCCGCTGAACGTCACCATCGTCGACGACAACCTGGATGCCGGCCAGTCGCTTGCCGTGCTGCTGCGCGCGCATGGGCACGTGGTGCAGGTGCACGAGGATGCCGGGTCGACGCTGGATGGGGCCGACGCCGCCACCCAGGTCTTCATCCTCGACATCGGCCTGCCGGACATGACCGGCTACGAACTGGCGCGCCGCTTGCGCCGCAAGCCCGCGCACGACAAGGCGGTGTTCGTGGCGCTGACCGGCTACGGCCAGCAGCGCGACCGCGAGCTGTCGCAGCAGGCGGGTTTCGATTATCACCTGGTGAAGCCGGTGGAGATCGGGAAGTTGACGCAGATTCTGGCCAGCGTCGCCTGATCCGTCGCCCCTGCCTTCGCAGGGGCGACGTTCAAAGGCAGCGGATTGTTGTTACCGTTTTTGGTTTACCGCTTCACCTTCCCGAACTGATCCCCAGCCTTCCACCCCGGCATCTTCGGCGCATCCGCGATCATCCGCCCCAGGTTCAGCGCGAACTGCGCCTGCTGTACCATCCCCGACAAATCCCAGTTCGGATCGTACTCGTCGCCGACCTGGTGGTAGCGCGGGCCGTAGGCCTTGCGCTTGGCATCGTTCGCTTCCTTGTCCTTGACCCAGGTGTGCCCGCCCTCGATCGAGAACGCCGGCACGCCGGCCTTGGCGAAGCTGAAGTGGTCGCTGCGGAAGTAGCCGCCGCCGAGGTCGGGGCGCGCCGGCGCCACGCTCAGGCGCATCGCCTTGGCGGTGGTGGCGGCCATCGCGCCCAGGTCGCTGCGCTCGCTGCCCTGGACGCCGATGTCGGTGGCGGCGGCGACGAAGTTCAGGCTGTCCAGGTTGAGCGCGGCCGCGGTCTTGTTCAGTGGCCACAGCGGGCGCGCGGCGTAGGCGGCGCTGCCGAGCAGGCCTTGCTCTTCGGCCGCGACCCACAGGAACATCTGGCTGCGTTTGGCCGGATGCAGCACCGCCTGCTGGGCCATCGCCAGCAGGCCGGCGCTGCCGGAGGCGTTGTCGACGGCGCCGTTGAAGATGGTGTCCCCGCTGTCCCCCTGCTTGCCGAGGTGGTCCCAGTGCGCGCTGTAGATGACGACTTCGTCCTTCAGCTTGGGGTCGGTGCCGGGCACGATGCCGGCCACGTTGAATTGTTCGAGCGTGCGCACGGCCGCTTTCGATTCGCCCTGCACGCGCGCGTTCAGCACGACCGGCTTGAACGACTTGTCTTCGGCCGCAGCGCGCAGCTTGTCGAGGTCCTGGCCGGCAGCGGCGAACAGGCTGCGCGCGGCCGCTTCCGTCATCCAGCCCTGCATGCCGGTGCCGAGGTCGGCGTCGGCGAGCTGGAAGCGCTCGGCGGTCCAGCTGTTCTGCACCACGCTCCAGCCGTAGGAGGCCGACGCATCGGTGTGGATGAGGAGTACCCCGGCGGCGCCGCGGCGCGCGGCTTCCTCGAATTTGTAGGTCCAGCGGCCATAATAGGTGAGGCCGCGGCCGTTGAAGCGGTTCGGCTCTGCTGCGGTCGGCGCCGGGTCGTTGACCAGCATGACCAGCAGCTTGCCCTTGACGTCGGCGCCCTTGTAGTCGTCCCAGCCGCCTTCTTCCGGTGCCTGGATACCGTAGCCGACGAAGACCAGTTCCGCATCCAGCGCGTGCACCGGTTTGGCGTCGCCCGGCGCCCACACCCAGTCCTTGGCAAAGGCGAGCGGCAGCGCCTTGCCGCCTGCGGTGACGGCCACCGAGCTGTCCTGCGGCTGCGCCTTGACGCCGGCGATTTTCACGCTCTGGCGGTAGCTGCTGCCGTTGGCCGGCTGCAGGCCGGCGGCCAGCGCCTGGTTCTCGAGGTAGACGACGGTCAGTTCGCCGCCGCGCTGGCCGGTGCCGCGGCCTTCGAACGCATCGGACGACAGGGTGGCCAGGTGGGCGCGCAGCGGCGCCTCCTGGACGGCGCCGGCCGGATTGGCGGCGTGAGCTGCGAACGCCAGCGCAAGGCTGGCGGCGACGGCGGTGCGAACGATCTTGTGCATGGAATCCTGACGCGTGAATGAGTGAAAGGCGTCAGCATTGTATTGCATACGCTTCCCTTCAAAATCACTCGATGCGCAGGATGTCGGCCGATATCGTGGTGCCGGTGAGCGGCAGCAGTGCCGGGCGCATGGCGGCGGGACGCGGCGGCAGGTCGCGCTCCGGCACCCCCGGCAGGTATTCCTGGACGAAGACCGTGAACGCGGGATCGCCGTAGAAATCGAAGGCGAAGCGCAGGTCCTGGTCTTCCATGCCGTACAGGTCGATGCGCCAGCCGCGGTAGGGGGTGCCGGTCAGCACGCGGCCATTCAGGCTGGCCTGCTTCGGCCCGGCGCCATCGATGCGCAGCGCCATATGCGGCGCGCGGTTCTTCGAGCGCAGCAAGAATTCCACATGCTTGGTGTCGCCGCGCCATTCAAGCTTGTCGATGAGCAGGTAGGGATAGGCGATGGCGTCGTTGCGCGGCGCCGCCGCATACCAGACCGGCTTGCCACTGGGGCCGAACAGGTAGGGCAGCTGGTAGGGGTGCAAGGTGTTCGGGAACACGCTGCGGGTCCAGGGATCGAGCGGCACCGGCGGATACAGCCAGAACGCGCGCCAGCTCGGCGTGTCCTTGAAATACACCAGCTGGTTCGGCGCCGGCATCTCCGGCACCCGCGGCGTGGCCAGGTAGGCGAGGACCACCGATACCGCGGCGGCCAGCAGCAGCGGACGCACGACGAAGCGCGCGCCCGCCTCGTGCAGCAGCAGGCCGCACAGCCCGAGCAGGGTGAAGACCAGCGCCGCCGGCAGCACCAGCCAGGTGGGCGACACCAGCGCCAGGCTGTCGCGCAGGGCCGGCACGATCAGCGCCGCGGCCGGCAGCGCCGCCAGCGCCGGCAGCACAATCCTGTGGTTCGCAAAGCGTTTCGACAGCAGCATCAGCAAGGCTACTTGCGCCGTCAGCAGCGGCCACGCCAGCAGGTAGCTGGCGCCTGGCGCGCCCCAGCTCACGGCCACCAGCGCCAGCGTGGCGACGCAGAGTACGCCCAGCAGCATGCACAGGGCGCCGAGCCGGGCCTGCAGCCTGCGCTGCACCATGATGAAGCCGGCCGCCAGCAGCAGGGCAAAGGCCAGCACCTGCCAGCGGATGCCCTCGTCGTCGGCCAGCATGGCGGCGTCCCAGCGCCTGTCCAGGCCCGGCAGCGCGCCGTGGCCGATGTGGACGATGAAGGTGACCAGGGCACCCATGAACAGGAAATTGAAGCCGGCATGGATGATGTCGATGCCGGCGACGCGGGCGCGGCGCATGGCGCTGCGGCACACCAGCACACTCAGCACGCACGCCAGCGCGGTCAAGGGCCAGACCAGCGCATACGGATAATGCACGATGCCCAGGCCAGGCACGGCAAAGAACACCTGGCCGCGTGCGCCGGGTGCCGGCAGCGGCCCGTTGCCGGCCTCGCGCAGCAGGGCCAGCATGGTGTCGCCCTCGTGCTGCAGGCTGGCGCCGGACAGGCGCTGCGGGATGTCGTGGACGGCGCCGCGTCCGAGGGTGCCGCCGCCGGTCGCGAACTGCAGCACGGAAGCGCTGTTCGCATGCAGCAGTCCATCGGTATTGCGCGGCCGGATGTCGGCATACAGCTCGGCCATGAACGAATTCCCGTGGGGCGCCGGCGCGGCGCGCGCAAAGGCGGCCAGTGCGATGCCGTCCGCATGCGCGGCATCCACCAGCGCCAGCGGTCCGCGGTTGCCCGGGTTATCGAAGCGCAGCAGCAGGCGTACGCGGCGTGCCCACGGGTGCGAGGCCAGGAAGCCGCGCGTGCCGAGCGCCTCGCCGCTGTCGGCGTCGGTGAACACGACCAGCACGTCGTTGTCCAGCGGTGGCCCGGCCTGCAGCACGCGCAGCGCTTCCAGCAGCGCCGCGGCGGACATCGCGCCGTCGGCCGCGCCCAGCGTGCCATTGCCGGAGTCGTAGTGGGCGCTGGCCATGACGGCCGCGGCGTCACCGGCGGCCGCTGCATGGTTTCCGGACGCGCGGCCGGGCGATGTTCGGCCTCGTTTATGTACCACGATGTTGTGCACCGTCGCCAGCGTCACGCGCACGGTGCGCATCGGGCCTTCCGCCGCCGTCTGCACGGTCTCGGTCTGGATCGCGGGTTCCAGGCCCAGGCTGCGTACCTGGGCGGCGATGTAGTCGCGCGCGGCGGCATTGGCGCGGCTGCCGACCGGCCGCGGCGCCTGTGCCAGCGCGTTCACGTGGGCCAGCGCGCGCGCCGCCACGAAGCCGGATGCAGGCGCTGCGGCGGGCGCGGGCACCGCATGGGGACGCAGCGACAGCCAGCCGATCAGGACGGCGAGCACCGCCAGCGACAGCGCCACGGCGGCGGCGTTCACGCCAGGCATGCCGGGCAGGGTTGGATCGTGACGCATGCTGGTTCCCTTGGCATAAAAAAAGCCCGCCGGTCCGAGGGGGGTAGGGCGGGCAAAAACGGGTTCGATGAAGTTCGGTAAAGCGGCCGGACGCGCTAATCGAGGGTCCAGACGTAGGCCAGCTGCGCCCAGCCGGCTTCCGCCACGCCGTTGTTCGACGCCGGCTTGAAGCGGCACAGGCTGAGGGCGTTCACGGCGGCGCGGTCGAGGTCGCGCGAGCCGCTGGAACGCTCGATGCGCGACGAGCTCACGCGGCCGTCGGTGCCAACCAGCAGCGCCAGCAGGGTGGTGCCGCTGATGCCTTCGCGGGCGGCGCGCACCGGGTAGTCGGGCAGGGCGCAGGCATTCGGATCGGCCAGCACCGCCGTGCGTACCGGATTGGCAGCGGCCTTGGCCTGCGACCCGGCCGGCGCCGCATCCGGCACCGCGTGCGCCGGTCCGGCCGTCGCCGTCGCCGGGTCGGGCGTGGTGGTGGCATGCACCGGCGCTGCATCCGGCGGCGGTGACACGGGCACTTCGGTTTCTGGCACCACCAGCGTGGGCGGCACGATCTTCGGCAGCAATTGCGGCGGCATCGGCAGCGGCGGCTGGGGCGGCGGCGGCTCGACGCGCTGCGGATCGAGCATGACCAGCACCTGCTCGTTGATCCGCGACAGGGATATGTGGCGGCTGTTCATGGCGTGGATGAACAGCGCGCCGATTGCGACATGCAGCCCGGCGACCAGCAGGAACTTGCCGGCCTTGTTGCCACCCTCGTTGGTGTGAGAAAACTGCATGGCCATCCTCCTTGTTGGTAGGTGTTGGAATTACTATATGCTAGGTACTAGCAATTTGCAAAGGGATTTAATAGTAGTCTGTAATTCCACAATTTGTCAGATCGCTTCTGCGGCGGTTGTATGGAATAATCGGAGAATCCCCGCTGCGGCTTCGATGCCGTGGTAGGTGCAGGTGCCAGAGATTGGCAAGCCGATGTCGATGAATGCCTGGAGAATGTAAAGTGCAGAAAGACCAGAAGCCGATCCGCGTGATGCTGGCGGACGACCACCCGATCGTGATGACCGGTTTCGCCATGTCGCTGGTGGCCCAGGGCATGGAAGTCGTGGGCCAGGCAAAGACCCCGAGCGAGGCGGTGGCCATGTATGCGGAACAGAAGCCCGACGTGGCGGTGCTCGACATCCGCTTCGGCACCGAGCTGACCGGCATGGACGCGGCCCAGAACATCCTGAAGGCCGATCCGCAGGCGAAGGTCGTGTTCCTCAGCCAGTTCGACCAGGACAGCCTGATCAAGGAAACCTACCGCCTCGGCGCCCACGCCTTCGTCACCAAGGATTGCGACCCGGCCGACCTGGCCGACGCGGTGCGCCACGCGCATGGCGGCAAGCTGTACTTCCCGCCGCAGATCGCCGAACGCCTGGCCAGCATCGCGGTCCGCGGCGACGTCTCGCCGCAATCGCAGCTGGACGAGCGCAGCCTGGAGATCTTCCGGCTGATGGCGGAAGGGCTGACAAACAACGAGATCGCGGAGCGGCTGAATTTGTCGAGCAAGACGATAAGCAATATCAGCCAGTCGGTGAAGGAGAAGCTGGGGGTGCATCGCCCGGCTTACATCACCAAGCTGGCGGTGAAGCATGGGTTGATCGAGCCCTGACCGGGTGTGGAGCGGCTCTTGGGGTGCTGGCTTCGGTTTGCGAACTTGGG
>Ga0308168_1003609_pt1 | contig 11695 bp, 8 predicted proteins | sample PhyCR2_FD_202133 | JGI IMG/M metagenome (GOLD analysis project Ga0308168, IMG submission 202133) | Phyllosphere microbial communities from UC Gill Tract Community Farm, Albany, California, United States - DLSLRC.R2 | ecosystem: Host-associated > Plants > Phyllosphere > Unclassified | place: USA... | reverse complement strand
GAGCCCGAGGCCACTGGCGACATCCAGTCTTCCTTGCCATACACGCGGATCTGCCCATCGGCAGCACCGGTGTATTCGGTGAGGAAGGCCTGCATCGCCTGGGGCTTGGCCGGCAGCACCACATCGGTCTCGGTGGCCATTACCAGTTGCGCCGCCTTGGAGATCAGAAAATGCACCTCGCGGTCCTCGCGCACCAGGCAATCGAGCAGGCGCAGGCCGTACTGGGCGCCTGAAGCGCCCGTCATGGCCAGGGTAACGCGTTCCGGCCCGTTCACTTCAGCGCCTCGGCCAGCTTGCCATGCAGGCCGCCGAAGCCGCCGTTGCTCATGATCACCACGTGGGTGCCCGGGCGGGCCTGGCCCTTGATGCGTTCGATGATCGCTTCGAGGCTTTCGGCAACCACACTCGGTACCTTGCACTGCGCAGCAGTAGCAGCGAGGTCCCAGCCCAGGTTGGCCGGCGCGTACCAGATCACCTGGTCGGCGTCGTTGACGCTTTCTGGCAGGCCATCGCGGTGTGCACCCAACTTCATCGAGTTGGAGCGCGGTTCGATTACCGCGATCACCGACGCCTCGCCAACGCGCTTGCGCAGGCCGTCGAGGGTGGTAGCGATGGCAGTCGGATGGTGAGCGAAGTCATCGTAGATGGTCACGCCCTGTACTTCGGCAACCTTCTCCATGCGCCGCTTGACGCTCTTGAAGGCGCAGAGGCCCTCGATGCCCATGGCCGGCACCACGCCTACATGGCGAGCGGCTGCCAGGGTAGCCAGGGCGTTGGCGACGTTGTGCTGACCGGTCAGCGCCCAGTCCACCACGCCTTGCGCCTGGCCCTCGAACAGCACTTCAAAACGCGAGCCATCGGCGCTGAGCAGGCGGGCCTGCCACTGGCCACCTTCACCCGTGGTGTGTACTGGGGTCCAGCAGCCCATGCCGATGACCCGCTCCAGCGCTTGTTCGGTGGTCGGGTGGATGACCAGGCCTTCGCTGGGGATGGTGCGCACCAGATGGTGGAACTGCCGCTCGATCGAGGCCAGGTCCGGGAAAATGTCTGCGTGATCGAACTCAAGGTTGTTGAGGATCGCAGTGCGCGGGTGGTAGTGAACGAACTTTGAACGCTTGTCGAAGAAGGCACTGTCGTACTCGTCGGCTTCGACCACGAAGAACGGCGTAGCCCCCAGGCGGGCCGACACCGAGAAGTTCTGTGGTACACCGCCAATCAGGAAGCCCGGGCTCATGCCGGCGTGCTCCAGCACCCAGGCCAGCATGCTGCTGGTAGTGGTCTTGCCGTGGGTACCGGCCACGGCCAGCACCCAACGGCCTTGCAGCACGTGGTCGGCCAGCCACTGCGGGCCGGAAACATAGGGCAGGCCCTTGTTCAGCACGTATTCAACCGCCGGGTTGCCGCGCGACATGGCGTTGCCGATCACCACCAGGTCGGGTGCCGGCTCCAGTTGAGCCGGGTCGTAGCCTTGGGTCAGCTCGATGCCCTGGGCTTCGAGCTGCGTGCTCATCGGCGGGTAGACGTTGGCGTCCGAGCCGGTCACGCGATGGCCAAGCTCCTTGGCCAGCACTGCCAGCGAGCCCATGAAAGTGCCGCAAATACCGAGAATGTGAATATGCATGGTCGACCTCGCAAAACATCGAGGCAGGGTAGCCCAGGGCGCGACAAATCGCACCCGCTGTTTCGCTCAGTCGCCCCGGGTGATGCCGTGTTTGCGCAGTTTTCGATACAAGGTATTGCGGCTGATGCCCAAGTGTTCGGCGACACGGGTGAGGTGCCAGTGTTTTGCCTGCAGCACCTCAATGAGCGCTTGCCGTTCTGCGTCCTGCAACACCTCGGTACCCCCACCGGGTTCATTGTCGGACCTGTGGGAGCGGGCGTGCCCGCGAACGGGGGCAGCGCCCTCGCCTTGTGTCGGCTGGGCAGACGGCCTCGCGGGCGCGCCCGCTCCCACAGGCCCAGTGTTGCTGCGCACAATGGCAGGGAGATCCGGGAAAGTGATGCGGCCACCTTCGCAAAGCGCCACCAGGGTACGCAGCACGTTGCGCATCTGCCGCACGTTGCCCGGCCAGGCGAAGTCCAGCAGCGCCTGGCGCGCCCTCGGTTCGATGTCGATCAGTTGGCCCTGCGCCTCCTGGCGCAGCAGGAAGTCCAGCAACTGCGCCTTGTCACTGCGCTCGCGTACGGCCGGCAATGCCACTTCCAGGCCATTGAGGCGGTAATACAGGTCTTCACGGAAACTGCCCTGCTCGACCCGCTGCAGCAGGTCACGGTGGGTGGCGCTGACAATGCGCACGTCCACCGCCTGTGGCTCGCCGCCGATCGGCACTACCTGACGCTCCTCCAGCACACGCAGCAAGCGTGTCTGCAGGGCCAGCAAGGTGCCACCATCGGCCTGCAACAGCTTGCCGCGCATGCCCTCCTTGCGGGCACCGGTGAAGCTGCCACCGCGGTAGCCGAACAGCTCGCTCTCGATCAGGCTTTCAGGGATCGAGGCACAGTTGATGGCCACGAAGGGTTGGCTACGGCGTTCACTGGCCTGGTGCACGGCCTGGGCAAAGGCCTCTTTGCCGCAGCCGGTCTCGCCGCGCAGCAGCAGTGGCACATCGCGCTCGAACACCCGCACACTGCGGCGGAAATCATTCTGCAACGCCGGGTCGAGCAGGCATACCAGCGGCTCTGCAACACGCGTGGGCCGCGGTTGAGCAACGGGCACCGACCATACAGGCGCGCGCGCCTGCCCGCGCAGGCTGGCGAACACCTGGCGGCCGTCCAGGGTGCGCAGCGGCCAGGCCGTGCTGCCACCGGGCGTGGCGCGGCCGAACAGCTCATCGTGGCTGCAGGCAAAAAACCGCTCCAACGGCTGGCCCAGCACACCACTGCGTACGCTGCCCAGCAGGTTCAGGGCGCTCTGGTTGGCCGCGCAGATCCGGCCATCACCGTCGAAAGCCAGCAGGCCCTCGCTGAACAGGCCGACCGACTCGGCCTGCAGGTGAAAACGCAGCAGCCACTGCTGCTCGAAATGGCGCAGGAAGTAGCAGCTTTCGATCATCTTGGCCGACAGGTTGACCAAGGCCATGGTATGGAACTGGCTTTGCCGTGAAACGTCGGGGCGTGCCGAGGATACGTCGAGCACTGCCAGCAACTCGCCATGGGGGTCGAACACCGGGCTGGCCGAGCACGTCAGCCCGGTGTGGCGGCCGCGGAAGTGCTCGTTCTGGTGGATGGTCAGCGCCTGGCGCTCGACCAGGCAGGTGCCGATGCCATTGGTGCCTTCACGCGCCTCGCTCCAGTCGGCGCCCAGCCACAGCCCGGCATGCTCGAAGCTGCGCCGCTCGCTGGCCGCGCTGACGCAATTGAGGATCACCCCGCGGGCATCGGTCAGCAACACCGCATGGCCGGCCCCGGAGAGCTGCTGGTGCAGGCTGTTCATTTCGTGGTCGGCGATCTGCAGCACCTGGCGCAAGCGCTCGCGGCTTTCCAGCAAGCGCCCGTGCTCGAGCACCACTGGCGCCTCGATCACCGTTGGGTCGAGGTGGTAGTCCTCCAGGCAACGTAGCCACGAGCGGGCAATGGAGGGGTCGCTGACGCCCTCGCCAGCACCACCATGGGCCACACTGTGGACCTGCCGGGCATGGCGGCTGAAGTGATTGCTCTGCATTGTTGTAGTTCTCCGCAGATAGAGCGTGCCACCAGCATCCTCCACCGGCGAAGGCATTGCAATGCACCCACGGGTGACGTGTCGTGAACGGCACAAAATGTCACCCCCAGGCGTACCGTAACCGGCACAGGCTGGCTGCCACGTGTCCGCCACACCCGCCCAAGCCATTGATTTTACGGGTGCCGCGCACGCTGGCCCAACCTTTGCTCTACGCTTTTTACTCCCTAACAAACACAATAGCCAGGAGACACACCATGCGTTACGCACATCCCGGTACCGAAGGCGCGAAGATTTCCTTCAAAAACCGCTACGGTAACTACATCGGTGGTGAGTTCGTTCCTCCGGTAAAGGGTGAATACTTCACCAACACGTCCCCGGTGAACGGCCAACCGATTGCCGAATTCCCCCGCTCCACTGCCGAAGACATCGACAAGGCACTGGACGCTGCCCACGCTGCCGCCGACGCCTGGGGCCGCACCTCGGTGCAGGATCGTTCCAATGTGCTGTTGAAAATCGCCGACCGCATCGAGCAGAACCTCGAGCTGCTGGCCATTACCGAAACCTGGGACAACGGCAAACCGATCCGCGAAACCCTGAATGCCGACATTCCACTGGCGGTCGATCACTTCCGCTATTTCGCGGGCTGCATTCGTGCACAAGAAGGTGGCGCCGCCGAGATCAACGAAGGCACCGTGGCCTACCACATCCACGAACCGCTGGGCGTGGTCGGGCAGATCATCCCGTGGAACTTCCCGATCCTGATGGCCGCCTGGAAGCTTGCACCGGCCCTGGCCGCTGGCAACTGCGTGGTGCTCAAGCCGGCGGAACAGACCCCGCTGGGCATCACCGTGCTGCTGGAAGTGATCGGTGACCTGCTGCCCAAAGGCGTGCTCAACATGGTGCAGGGCTATGGCCGCGAAGCAGGTGAAGCGCTGGCGACCAGCAAGCGCATCGCCAAGATTGCCTTCACCGGCTCTACCCCGGTTGGCTCGCACATCATGAAATGCGCCGCCGAAAACATCATCCCGTCTACCGTGGAACTGGGCGGCAAGTCGCCGAACGTGTACTTCGAAGACATCATGCAAGCCGAGCCGAGCTTCATCGAGAAAGCGGCCGAAGGCATGGTGCTGGCTTTCTTCAACCAGGGCGAAGTATGCACCTGCCCATCACGCGCGCTGGTGCAGGAGTCGATTTACCCGCAGTTCATGGAAGTGGTGATGAAGAAGGTGCTGCAGATCAAGCGCGGCGACCCTCTGGACACTGACACCATGGTTGGCGCACAGGCCTCGCAGCAGCAGTTCGAGAAGATCCTCTCGTACCTCGAGATCGCCCAGCAGGAAGGTGCCGAGCTGCTGACCGGTGGCAAGGTTGAAAAACTCGAAGGCTCGCTGGCCACCGGTTACTACATCCAGCCGACCCTGCTCAAGGGCAACAACCGCATGCGCGTGTTCCAGGAGGAAATCTTCGGCCCGGTGGTCAGCGTCACCACCTTCAAGGACGAAGCCGAAGCGCTGGCGATTGCCAACGACACCGAGTTCGGCCTGGGCGCCGGTGTGTGGACCCGCGACATCAACCGCGCCTACCGCGTGGGCCGCGGGATCAAGGCTGGCCGTGTATGGACCAATTGCTACCACCTGTACCCGGCGCATGCCGCGTTCGGTGGCTACAAGAAGTCCGGGGTCGGCCGTGAAACCCACAAGATGATGCTCGACCACTACCAGCAGACCAAGAACCTGCTGGTGAGCTACGACATCAATCCGTTGGGCTTCTTCTAAGCAACTAGCTGCAAGCTTCAAGCTTCAAGAATAAAGCGAATCGCCCGCCGACTCGCTTTTCTCTTGCAGCTTGCAGCTTCAGTCTTGCAGCTCCCTGGCTCGCTTCCTGCAGTACCCATCACCATCGGCGCGGAACCCTTCCGCCCACCAAGAAAAACAACAGGTGAAACTATGCCAAGCGATCAATCCGCCGGCTCGCCGGCAGGCTCTTCCGTCGACTTCGAGAAGGTCGGTTCGGACTATTTCCAGCAACGTGAATTGAAAAAAGGCGCGGCCGGCTGGGTGCTGCTGGTCGGCCTGGGGGTGGCCTATGTCATTTCCGGCGACTACGCGGGCTGGAACTTCGGCCTGGCCCAGGGTGGCTGGGGCGGCATGTTCCTCGCGACCCTGCTGATGGCCACCATGTACTTGTGCATGTGCTTCTCGCTGGCCGAGCTTTCCTCGATGATCCCGACCGCTGGCGGTGGCTACGGCTTTGCCCGCAGCGCCTTCGGCCCCTGGGGCGGTTTCCTTACCGGCACGGCGATCCTCATTGAATACGCGATCGCCCCCGCCGCCATCGCGACCTTCATCGGCGCCTACTGCCAGTCGTTGTTCGGCATTGGCGGCTGGATGATCTACCTGGCGTTCTACGTGGTGTTCATCGGCATCCACATCTTCGGGGTGGGCGAAGCACTGAAGTTGATGTTCATCATCACGGCCATCGCCGCCATTGCCCTGGCGGTGTTCCTGGTGGCCATGGTGCCCCATTTTGATGCAGCCAACCTGTTCGACATCGCCAAGACGGACGCCGTCGGCGCCAGCAGCTTCCTGCCGTTCGGCTATGTCGGGGTATGGGCGGCGATCCCGTATGCCATCTGGTTCTTCCTCGCCGTCGAAGGCGTGCCGCTGGCCGCCGAAGAAACCAAGAACCCCAAACGTGACCTGCCACGCGGCCTGATCGGCGCCATGCTGGTGCTGCTGGCCTTTGCCCTGCTGATCCTGGTGGTCGGCCCTGGCGGCGCGGGTTCCGAGGCGCTGAAAGCTTCCGGCAACCCTCTGGTCGAAGCATTGGCCAAAGCCTACGGCGGCGCTACCTGGATGGGCAGCTTCGTCAACCTGGTCGGCCTGGCCGGGCTGATCGCCAGCTTCTTCTCGATCATCTATGCCTATTCGCGGCAGATTTTCGCCCTGTCCCGCGCCGGCTACCTGCCGCGCAAACTGTCGGAAACCAACAAGAGCAAGGCGCCGGTCATGGCCCTGGTCATTCCTGGCATCATCGGTTTTGCGCTGTCGCTGACTGGCCAGGGCGACCTGCTGATCCTGGTGGCGGTGTTCGGCGCCACGCTGTCGTACGTGCTGATGATGGCCGCGCATATCACCCTGCGCATCCGCCGGCCGAAGATGGAGCGCCCTTACCGTACCCCTGGCGGCATCTTCACCTCCGGCCTGGCCCTGGTGCTGGCGTGCATCGCCGTGGTCGCCGGTTTCCTGGTGGACCCGCGCGTGGTGATTGGCGCCGCAGTGATCTATGCGGTATTAATTGCCTACTTTGCTTTCTACAGCCGCCACCACCTGGTAGCGGGCACCCCGGAAGAGGAATTCGCCGCGATCCAGCAGGCCGAAGAGGCTCTGAACTGACCGGCGCCACCCGCCGCGGGGCAACCCGCGGCTCTGGAGATTCTGTATGGCAAGTTTCGTACACACGGTCGGCCACCTGGTCTACCGCTTCGACAGCCTCAAGGATGTCATGGCCAAGGCCAGCCCGGCGCGCTCCGGGGACTACCTGGCAGGCATTGCGGCAAGCAACGACGGCGAGCGCGTAGCCGCGCAGATGGCCTTGGCCAATATCCCGCTGACGCATTTTCTCAACGAAGCCCTGATCCCCTACGAAGCCGACGAGGTCACCCGGCTGATCATCGACAGCCATGATGCCCAGGCATTTGCGCCGGTCAGCCACCTCACCGTCGGCGGCCTGCGTGACTGGTTGCTGAGTGAAGAGGCCAACGAGGATAGCCTGCGCGCTCTGGCGCCGGGGCTGACCCCGGAAATGGCGGCGGCGGTATCGAAGATCATGCGCGTGCAGGACCTGGTGCTGGTGGCGCAAAAAATACGTGTGGTCACCCGTTTTCGCGGCACCATGGGCCTGCGCGGGCGCCTGTCGACCCGCCTGCAGCCCAACCACCCGACCGACGAGCCGGCCGGCATTGCCGCCAGCATTCTCGACGGCCTGCTGTACGGCAACGGCGATGCCATGATCGGCATCAACCCGGCAACCGACAGCATTGCCTCGATCTGCGCCCTGCTGGAAATGCTCGATGCCATCATCCAGCGCTACGACATACCCACCCAGTCCTGCGTGCTGACCCACGTCACCACCTCCATCGAAGCGATCAACCGCGGCGTGCCGCTGGACCTGGTGTTCCAGTCCATCGCAGGTACCGAAGCGGCCAATGCCGGCTTCGGCATCAACCTGAATGTACTGCAGGAGGGTTACGAGGCCGGCCTTTCGCTCAAGCGCGGCACCCTGGGGCAGAACCTGATGTACTTCGAAACCGGCCAGGGCAGTGCGCTGTCGGCCAATGCCCACCACGGGGTCGACCAGCAAACCTGCGAAACCCGCGCCTATGCCGTGGCCCGCCACTTCAAGCCGTTCCTGGTCAACACCGTGGTCGGTTTCATTGGCCCGGAGTACCTGTACAACGGCAAGCAGATCATCCGCGCCGGGCTCGAAGACCACTTCTGCGGCAAGTTGCTGGGCGTGCCGATGGGCTGCGACATCTGCTACACCAACCACGCCGAGGCCGACCAGGACGACATGGACACCCTGCTGACCCTGCTGGGGGTGGCCGGGATCAACTTCATCATGGGTATCCCCGGTTCCGACGACATCATGCTCAACTACCAGACTACCTCGTTCCACGACGCGCTCTACGCGCGCCAGACCCTGGGCCTGAAGCCTGGGCCGGAATTCGAGGCATGGCTGGCCCGCACCGGCATCTTCACCCAGGCCGATGGCCGGGTGCGCTTCGGTGACAACCTGCCGCCGGCGTTCCGCCAGGCCTTGGCACAGCTTGCATAGGGATCACCATGGACCATCGCACCCCTACCCCTGAAAACCCTTGGCTGGCCCTGCGCACGCTGACCCCGGCGCGTATCGCCCTGGGCCGCAGCGGTACCAGCCTGCCGACCGGGGCGCAACTGGACTTCCAGTTCGCCCATGCCCAGGCCCGTGATGCCGTGCACCTGGCGTTCGACCACGCTGGCCTGGCTACCCAGTTGGCTGAACGCGGCCGGGAAAGCCTGGTGCTGCACAGCGCCGCCAGCGACCGCCACGAATATCTGCAACGGCCCGACCTGGGCCGGCGCCTGAACGAAGCATCGGTCGCCACCCTGCGCCAGCACGCCCAGGCCAACCCAGGTGGGGTCGACCTGGCCATCGTGGTTGCCGATGGCCTGTCGGCGCTTGCCGTGCACCGGCATACCCTGCCGTTGCTGAGCCGGTTCGAGGAGCAGGCCGCCGCCGACGGCTGGACCAGCGCACCGGTGGTGCTGGTGCAGCAGGGCCGCGTGGCAGTGGCCGATGAGGTGGGTGAACTGCTGGGCGCGCGCATGACAGTGATGCTCATCGGCGAGCGGCCCGGGCTCAGTTCGCCCGACAGCCTGGGGCTGTATTTCACCTATGCGCCAAAGGTCGGCCTGACCGATGCCTACCGCAACTGCATTTCCAACGTACGCCTGGAGGGCTTGAGTTATGGCATGGCCGCACACCGCCTGCTGTACCTGATGCGTGAAGCCTGCCGGCGCCAGCTGTCGGGGGTGAATCTGAAGGACGAAGCCGAGGTCCATAGCATCGACAGCGAACATGGCCCCGCGCAGCGAGGCAACTTTCTGCTTGGCGAGGGCTGAACACCCTGTCATGCAAAGCGGATTGCGCCGCGGGCCGGGCTTGGGGCAGCATGCCCTCGAAGCTGCTGGCAATCCGCTGTTTTCCCTAATGGACTCTGAGGGCCGCACATGCGCATCATCAAGGCAACACTGGAACACCTCGACCTGTTGACGCCTATGTTCGTCAAATACCGTGAATTCTATGGGCAATTGCCCTATCCCGACAGCTCGCGCAGCTTCCTGGAAAAACGCCTGCAGCGGGACGAATCGGTGATCTACCTGGCGCTCCCGGATGATGACGACAACAAGCTGCTGGGCTTCTGCCAGCTGTACCCGAGCTATTCGTCGCTGTCGCTGAAGCGGGTATGGATTCTCAACGATATCTATGTGGCCGAAGACTCCCGGCGCATGCTGGTAGCAGACCACCTGATGCGCGAAGCGAAGAAAATGGCCAAGGAAACCAACGCCGTGCGCATGCGCGTGTCCACAAGCAGCAACAATGACACGGCGCACAAGACCTACGAATCCATCGGTTTTCGTGAAGATACCGAGTTCAAGAGCTACATCCTGCCAATCATCCCGGATTGACCTGCGTCCGCCCCTGCGCGGGCAAGCTCGCCCAGGGTCGGATACGGCACTACCGCGTGCAGTAACCCCCCGCTACAAACTCCCCGGGCATGATCGTCACTTAGCCGTATAATGGCCCGCCTGTCATGTGTGAAAATTTACCCATCCGCCGGTAAACCGAGCCTACGCCCAAGAACACAGGTGCTGTACATGGATTTCAACCCGCTCGACCTTATCCTGCATCTCGATGCCTACCTCGATTTGCTGGTCACCAATTACGGCCCCTGGATCTACGCCATCCTGTTTACCGTGATCTTCTGCGAAACCGGGCTGGTGGTGATGCCCTTCCTGCCGGGCGATTCGTTGCTGTTCATCGCCGGCGCCGTTGCCGCAGGCGGTGGCATGGACCCGGTATTGCTGGCCGGCCTGCTGATGGCTGCTGCAATCATGGGCGACAGCACCAACTACGTGATCGGGCGCACGGCGGGCGAACGTTTGTTCAACAACCCCAATTCGAAGATCTTCCGTCGCGATTACCTGCAGCGCACCCACGACTTCTATGAGCGCCACGGTGGCAAGACCGTGACCATGGCGCGCTTCCTGCCCATTCTGCGCACCTTCGCGCCGTTCGTGGCCGGTATAGCCCACATGCATTACCCGCGCTTCCTGGGCTTCAGCGTGGCCGGCTCGCTGCTGTGGGTAGGTGGCCTGGTCACCTTGGGCTACTTCTTCGGTAACGTGCCTTTTATCAAGCAACACCTGTCGCTGATGGTCGTGGGCATCATCATCCTGTCGTTGGTACCGATGATCCTCGGCCTGCTGCGTACCCGCCTGGGCCGCGCGGCCAAGGCGCACTGACCGGCCAGCATGTGGTCGTTCCGCGCCTGGCGGCGCAAGCGTGCTTTGGCACGCTACCCGATCACGCCACAGCAATGGCAGGCCGTACGCGAGTGCCTGCCGATGCTGGACGGCATCACCGACGAAGAAGACCACTGGCTGCGCGAAGCCTGCATCCTGTTCCTGCTCGACAAGCACCTGACGTGCCTGCCGGGCGTTGAACTGGGCGACCAGCAGCGGCTGCTGCTCGCCGCCCAGGCGCAACTGCCACTGCTGCACCTGGGCGAACTGAACTGGTACCAGGGCTTTCACGAAATCGTCCTCTACCCCGACGACTTCAAGAGCCCGCAGCGCCACCGCGATGCCAGTGGCGTGGAGCACGTGTGGGACGGCGAGCACAGTGGCGAGGCCTGGCAGCAGGGCCCGATCATCCTGGCCTGGAACGGCGTACTGGCCAGCGGCGGCTGGGAGGCCTACAACCTGGTCATCCACGAACTGGCGCACAAGCTCGACATGCTCAATGGCGATGCCAACGGCCTGCCGCCGCTGCACAGCGACATGCCGGTGGCCGAGTGGGCCACCGCCATGCAGCAGGCCTACGACGACCTCAACCGCCAGCTCGATGCCAACCCCGACGCCGAAACCGCCATCGACCCCTATGCGGCAGAGAACCCCGCCGAGTTTTTTGCCGTCACCAGCGAATACTTCTTTAGTGCCCCCGACCTGCTCCATCAGGCCTATCCATTGGTCTATCAGCAGTTGGCGCTGTTCTACCGGCAAGACCCGCTGGCGCGCCTGCGCCGGCTTCAGGCCGAGCACCCCGACTACCGCGAAAGCCACGCCTGACGCGGCCGCACATCAGGCCAGGCGTGGCATGCCCTGGCAGAATGTGCCTATAATCGCCGCCACTTTTTTGGTCAAACACGGGGGCACTGCCCAATGAGCTACAGCAAGATTCCGGCGGGCAAAGACCTGCCGAACGACATCT
>Ga0308168_1003606_pt1 | contig 11709 bp, 9 predicted proteins | sample PhyCR2_FD_202133 | JGI IMG/M metagenome (GOLD analysis project Ga0308168, IMG submission 202133) | Phyllosphere microbial communities from UC Gill Tract Community Farm, Albany, California, United States - DLSLRC.R2 | ecosystem: Host-associated > Plants > Phyllosphere > Unclassified | place: USA... | reverse complement strand
TATGGCGCCATGCAACTGGCCGGCCCGAACGCCTTCGGCCCGCCCAAGGATGCGGTCGTCGCGCGTGCGGTGCTGCGTGAAGCGCTGGAACTCGGCGTCAATCACATCGACACCTCGGATTTCTACGGCCCCCACGTCACTAACCAGTTGATTCGTGAAGCGCTTCACCCTTACCGCGACGAGCTGGTCATCGTTACCAAGGTCAGCGCGCGGCGCGGCGCGGATGGCAGCTGGCTGCCCGCCTTCTCGGCGCCCGAACTGGAGCAGGCCGTGCACGACAATCTACGCAACCTGGGGCTGGATACCCTGGAGGTCGTCAATCTGCGCGCCATGTTCGACCCCTACAAACCGGCCGAGGGCTCGCTCGAACCTCAACTCGCCACCCTCGCCGAGCTGCGCCAGCGCGGCCTGATCCGGCACATCGGCCTGAGCAATGTGACGCCGCGCCAGCTCGAGGAGGCGCAGCGCATCATGCCGATCGCGTGCGTCCAGAATATGTATAACCTGGTCCACCGCAATGACGACGCCATGATCGATGCGTTGGCGCGCCGGGGGATTCCGTATGTGCCGTTTTTCCCGCTCGGCGGCTTCTCGCCCTTGCAGTCGGACGCCCTGTCCGCCGTTGCCGCGCAACTCGGCGCGACACCCATGCAGGTGGCGATCGCCTGGCTGCTGCAGCGCTCGCCGAATATCCTGCTGATCCCGGGCACCTCGTCGCCCGTCCATTTGCGCGAAAACCTGGCCGCAGCCCAGCTCGTGCTACCGAAAGACGCCCTGGCGCAGCTGGACGCGATCGCTACTCCCGCAGCGTGACCGTCGTGTAATGCGGATCGGCCCGGATCTTCTCTGGCGTAAAGGGAAGGCTGGGCCACTCCTTGCGCGAATACACCATGGTCTGGTCGGCATACCAGGGCGACCTGGGATCGGTCGACTGGCCATAGGTCAGCATGGCCTGGGCCACCGGGCCCTGCTCGTCGAACGTCACGGTCTGGATATAGCTCTGTCCCCAGTGTGCACCGACATAGCCCTGCGCCGTCAATCCGCTGCGCATGGTCAGCGAGCCATAGGTTCCTTCCTGATTGCCGTTGCCGCCATGCAGAGGAATGCGCACGCCGTTACGCGGCTCGACCTGGTAGTCACCCAGCCGGCCATCGAACGGCACGCCGAGCGACTGCAGCTTGTCCGCCGCCCCTTTGAGCGCCGCCAGCATCGCCGGCATGGCTGTGGAGGCCACCCCGAACGGCGTATTCACCGGATCGGCCAGATCGAAGGGCGCCGCCCATTTGTTCGGAATCGCCGTCGCCCTGCTCCAGAATTCGCGAAACAGCACCGCCCCACGGCTATCGAGATCGGCGCGGCGATCCCAGCCCTGCAGCGCCGCGCAAGCCCGTCTTACCAATGCATCGCTCGCCGCCGCACAGGCCGGCAACAGTTCCGGCAACACGAGCTCGGCCGCATACACGCGGTTCGAGAACGCCAGCGCCTGCATGTCGCCCAGGCCCAGTTTGCTGCGCTGGGCCAGCACATCCTCGACCTGGCGGAAACCGATCCGCGTGCGCAGGCTCTGCTCGACATTGATCCGCCCATACAACGGCGAGTAGCCCAGCGGCGCAGGTCCGGTCAGCAAAGCCTTGGGATTGGCCAGCCAATAACTGTCGTTCGAATTGCCGACATAGTCGGTGCGTATCATCCACGGCGCAGTGGCCGGAGAATAAATGCCGGGCGGCGCGCCCGCATCCTGCCCCCAGCCGCAACTGCTGCGCGAACCATCGAACAGCAGCGCCGCCTGCAGCAACAGACAGCCGTTGACGAACTTGTCAGCGTTCATGTGCGGCACGACACTGGCGTCCGCGTACAGCGTATTGCCTTCACGGTCGGCCGCGACCGTATTCACCCACGGCAGGCCCACCACCTTGTCCAGCGAATCCTTGAGCGCGCGCACGCTGCCGGCGGTACCGATGCCGAGCCATTGCTCGAGCATGCGCGTATTGCTGCGGTTCGGGTCGGCCAGCACATAGGCGGCCTCCGCCGTCCACGTCATGCCCGCCGCCGGCCGGCTGATGACGGCGCCCTGGTGGCTGAAATAAAAGGTCTTGCTGCGCCGGCCAATCAATCCGTCCGGCAGCAGCGCATCGACGTGGACCGTCTTCGACGTCATCCTGCGTCGCTCGCCGTCATATACATACGTGGTGCCGCTGGCGTCGGCGGGGTCCAGCGCCAGCCGGAAGGTGGTGAAGTGATAGGCAAACGTCACCGTGTGACTCCACGCCACATCGCGATTGAAGCCGATCACGACGGCCGGGATGCCGCCGATGATCACGCCCATCGCGTCATAGCGCCCCGGCACGGTCAGGTGAGCCTGGTAGAAACGGTCGGTCGTGGTCCAGGGATAGTGCGGGTTACCCAGCAACAGCCCTCGCCCATTGGCGGACAAGTCCTTGCCCACCGCCAGCGCGTTGCTCCCGAACCCTTGTCGGTTGAGCTGGTCCAGCTGCGCCACCAGCGACGAGGCGTCGATCTTGCGCGGCGCCCTTTTAGCCAGGCTCACGCTTGCCCCGGGCGCCCGCCCGGCCGCGACGAAATCGCTGGCGAAGGCCTGGCCCGAGGCATGCAGCGCCTTCTCAGCCACCACCAGAACCATATCGTCGAGCGTCATCGGCCGCACCCATTTGGCGCCGGCGCAGGCGGCCGGCAGCTTGCCGCCGGCATCCTTCAGGTAGCGGTTATAACCTTCGACAAAGCCTTCGAGCAGATCACGCGGCTCGCGCGGCCCCGCGGCATAGCCGGCGCGCAACTGATCGATATCGAGGTAGCCCTTGAAGAAGAAGTCGCTTTCTTCATTGTTCAAGTCCATGAATCCGCTGCCGCCGCCATACTCGTCGCCCGTGCGCTGACGCGGACGCGCATCGGCGCCGAAGAACAGCGAGCGCTCGCCACGCACGGTCAACAGGGAGTCGGCGAACATGCAGACATTGTCCTGGGCATAGGCATAGGCCAGCCCATAGCCAAGGCCGTGGAAATCATCGGCGCGCACATGCGGCACGCCATGCGTCGTGCGTGCAAGCTCGACCTGGACGCGGGCGGCGGGTTCGGAAGGCGGCTGCGGTGGTGGTGGCGCGGGATCGTCGTCGCTGCTGCAACCGCCAAGCGCCAGCGCGAGCATCGAGACAAACAGAAACCGGACCGCAGGGACAGGAGGTTTCATCAGGGCGCTTTCCGCGGCGACGGCCGCATATTGGAAGATGGCGGAACGAAGGGCAAAAGGTGCAACAACTTTAGCTCTAAACTAGTGCCCACGCACCATCACTTATGCGCAAATATTCAAAATAAATAAGTTTTATGCAACACCGTCGTTTCAGTACCGCAGAAAGCAAAAAAGCCCACCAGACATCTGGTGGGCTTTCTCTCTATTGAATAGCCTGACGATAAACTACTTTCACACTGGTTGCAGCACTATCATCGTCGCAATGTCGTTTCACGGTCCTGTTCGGGATGGGAAGGGGTGGTACCGACTTGCTATGGTCATCAGGCATAACTTGCTGGAAAACTGTTCCGCTACTGGGCAACAGGCTTCCTGAATTCCGGCGTGCATTCTAACAAGCAATCCTGCCGAGCACCAGCGTTATTACCCACCAGGCCACAAAAACACACCCGAAAGACGCTTCCATATAAAGAAGAGAGCTGGCAATCACAGTAAAATACCGCCTTTCCCGCCGCCGCCCTCCTTTCCCCGCCATGACGATCCTGCTCACGACCCTCAATGCCCGCTATACGCACGCCTCGCTTGGCCTGCGGTACCTGCTGGCCAATATGGGCCCGCTGCAAGAGCGGACGACGATCCAGGAATTCGTCATCGGCGCCAAGACCACCGACCTGGTCGAGCGCATCCTGGCGCACGCGCCGCGTATCGTCGGCTTCGGCGTCTATATCTGGAACGTGGAAGAGACCACCCGCCTGGTGGCCATGCTCAAGCGCGTGGCGCCGGATGTGACCATCGTCCTGGGCGGCCCGGAAGTCTCGCACGAGACAGGCGAGCAAGAGATCGTCAAGCTGGCCGACTACGTCGTCACCGGCTGGGGCGACGTGACCTTCCCCAAGCTGTGCCGCGAGATCCTGGACGGCCCGAAGCCGATCATGAAGGTGCATGCGGGTGTGCAGCCGCCGATGGAAGACATCGCCCTGCCCTACTCTTTATATAGTGAGGAGGACATCGCCCACCGCACCCTGTACGTGGAAGCCTCGCGCGGCTGCCCGTTCAAGTGCGAATTCTGCCTGTCCTCGCTCGACAAGACGGCCTGGCCCTTCCCTCTGGATACATTCCTGGCCGAGCTCGAGCTGTTGTACTCCCGAGGCGCGCGCCTGTTCAAGTTCGTCGACCGCACCTTCAACCTGAACGTCAAGACCAGCCTGCGCATCATGCAGTTCTTCCTCGACAAGATCGAGGCGGCGCCAAACGACCCGGTCTACGCCCACTTCGAACTGGTGCCCGACCACCTGCCCGAGGCGCTCAAGGAAACGATCGCCAAATTCCCGGCCGGCGCGCTGCAGTTCGAGATCGGCATCCAGAGCTTCAACCCCGAGGTGCAATCGTTGGTCAGCCGGCGCCAGAACAATGAAAAAGCGGCCGAGAACATCCGCTGGCTGACCCGGCACTCCACCGCCCACCTGCACGTGGACCTGATCGCCGGCCTGCCGGGCGAAGACGTGGCCAGCTTCGCGCGCGGCTTCGACCACCTGGTGAGCCTGGGCGCCGAAGAGATCCAGTTCGGCATTCTCAAGCGCCTGCGCGGCACGCCGATCATCCGCCATACCCAGGATTTCGGCATGGTCTACGATCCCTACCCGCCCTACACCGTGCTGGCAACGAACAGGATCGATTTCGCCACCATGCAGCGCCTGGTGCGCTTTGCGCGCTACTGGGACCTGGTGGCCAACTCGGGCCGCTTCGCCAACACCATCCCGGTGCTGCTGGGCGAGGCGCCGTTCGACAACTTCATGGCCTTCTCGGACTGGATCTATGCGAACACCGACGCCACCCACCGCATCGCGCTGGACCGCCTGGCCAAGCTGGTGGCCCGGTGGCTGCAGGTGCGCGGCATGGATGCCGGCGAAGCGGCGGCGCTGCTGGCCAGCGACTATGCCGGCAAGGTCGACGCCCCCACCCGCCTGGTAAAGCAGGCGGATGCGCCGAAAGCGGTCGCTCCGGCGCGCCAGGTCCGCCATCTGGCTGCCTGACGGGGCAAACACGCAAGAGGATCGCGGCTGGCAACACTAACGATTCTCTTTTACACTGGCGCAATGCGGATTGAAAATGCGCCAACATTAACCATTCAACAGTCCGGCCAGGGGGCCGGCCAATCCGTCATTGCCGAGGGGGTCTGGCAAGTCCACGGCCTGTCGCAGCGCGGCGTCCTCAAGGGCATCACGCGCCAGCTGGCCGGCCTCAAGGACAAGGGGGCGTGCGAATGGGACCTGTCCGGCATCGAAAGCCTCGACCACATCGGCGCCCAGATGTTCTGGAATACCTGGAACAAGGAGCGCCCCAAACGCCTCAAGCTCGACCCGCGCCAGGAAGACCTGTTCCGCCGCATCGAGGAAGCCAGCCACATCAAGCTGCCGCGCCACCGCACCAGCCCCTTCCACTGGGTGATCGTGCTCGGCGCCGGCATCCTGAACTTTTTCGAGCACCTGCGCAGCTTCATCGGACTGATCGGGATCGTGATCCAGGACCTGGGCCGCTTCCTGCGCCGTCCCCAGACCGGACCGTGGCGCGAAATCTCGGCCAATATCTATCACTCCGGCTTCCAGGCGCTGGGCATCACGGCCATGGTCGGCTTCCTGATCGGGATCGTGCTTTCTTACCTGTCGTCGCAGCAGCTGCGCATGTTCGGCGGCGACGCCTATCTCGTCAACATCCTGGGCATGGCGGTGATCCGCGAACTGGGTCCGCTGCTGGCCGCGATCCTGGTCGCCGGCCGCTCCGGCTCCTCGATCACCGCCCAGCTGGGCGTGATGCGGGTGACCGAGGAACTCGACGCCATGCTGGTGATGGGCATCTCGCATGGCTACCGCCTGATCATGCCCAAGGTGGTCGCCCTGGCGATCTCGATGCCGCTGCTGGTGGTCTGGACCGACGCCATGGCCCTGTTGGGCGGCATGGTCTCGGCCAAGATCGAGATGGGCATGTCGTTCCGCTACTTTTTACAAAAGCTGCCGGACGCGGTGCCGTTCGTGAACTACACCATTGGCCTGCTCAAGGGCGCTACTTTTGGGGTGCTGATCGCCCTGATCTCGTGCCACTTCGGCCTGCGCATCAAGCCCAACACCGAGAGCCTGGGCCGCGGCACCACCACCTCGGTGGTCACCGCGATCACGGTGGTGATCCTGGCCGACGCGGTGTACGCCATCATCTTCAGCGGGACGGGCTTCTGATGCCGGACACCAGCAAACAACGCCGCCAGGAGCTGAACCTGCGCCCCGACGAGGAAGTCGGCGCGCCGGTGGTCCAGATCCGCAACCTGTGGACCCGTTTTGGACGCACGGTGGTGCACCAGGACCTGAACCTCGAGATCTACGGCGGCGAAATCCTCACCATCGTCGGCGGCTCGGGCACCGGCAAGACCGTGCTGCTGCGCCAGATGCTGGGCCTCGAGCGGCCGTCGCAGGGCAGCGTGCACGTGTTCGGCGAGGACATCAGCGCGGCCTCGCCCGAACAGCTGCAGCGCATGCGCAACCACTGGGGCATGCTGTTCCAGCAAGGCGCGCTGTACTCGGCGCTGAGCGTGTTCGATAACATCGCCCTGCCGATGCGCGAGCTGCGCTCGCTGCCCGAGGACGTGATCCGCGACGCCGTGCTGCTCAAGATGAATATGGTGGGCCTGGGCCCCGAGCACGCCAACAAGATGCCGGCCGACCTGTCGGGCGGGATGGTCAAGCGCGCCGCCCTGGCGCGCGCGCTGGCCCTCGAGCCGCAACTGCTGTTCCTGGACGAACCGACCGCCGGGCTGGATCCCGACCTGTCGGACGCCTTCGTCACCCTGATCCAGACCCTGCACCGCGAACTGAAGCTCACGGTGGTGATGGTCACGCACGACCTGGACACCCTGTTCGCGCTGTCTTCGCGCATCGCGGTGCTGGCCGAGAAGCACGTGCTGGCGGTGGGACCGTCGTGCGACGTGCTGCAGGTCGAGCATCCCTTCATCACACACTTTTTCCTGGGCCCGCGCGGCCAGCGGGCGCTGGAAGTGCTCGACGAGCGCCACGCCCAGCATGAATCGGAGAATCGATAGTTATGGAAAACAGGTCGCATGCCCTGATGACCGGCATCTTCACGATCGCGCTGCTGGTGGCGACCATCCTGGTCGGCCTCTGGTTCAACCGCGACAAGACCGAGCTGGTGCCCTACGAGATCGTCACCACCCAGTCGATCCCCGGCCTCAACCCGCAAGCCACGGTGCGCTACCGCGGCCTGGAGGTCGGCCGCGTCGACGAGATCGTGTTCGACCCGCGCGTCACCGGCCAGATCCTCATCAGGCTGTCGGTGGACGCCGCCTCGCCGATCACCAGCACCACCTACGCCACCCTCGGCTACCAGGGCGTCACCGGCATCGCCTTCATCCAGCTCGACGACGAGCGCACCGGTTCGCCGCGGCTGGCGACGAATGGCGAACGCATTGCCCGCATCCCGCTGCGTCCGGGCCTGCTCGACCAGCTCGAAGACCGCGGCCTGGCGATCCTCGAAAAGGCGGAGAAAGTGACCGCTAGCCTCGACGAGCTGCTGAGCGAAGACAACCGCGCCAGGATGGTCGGCGCCTTCGAGAGCGTCGACCGCGCCGCCGACGCCTACGCCGCCATTCCCGAGCGCCTCGATCCGGTGCTCGACCAGCTGCCCGGCCTGGTGAAGAAGGTCGACCGCAGCATGGATTCGATCGACACCCTGGCCACCAGCGCCACCGCGATGACGCGCAACTACGACCAGCTGGCGACCCGCCTGCAGGCGCCGGACGGCCCGATCGAGCGCCTGAACACCACCATCGGCGCGCTCGGCGCGGCCACCAGCGAACTGGAACTGGAAACCCTGCCGCACGTGGTGCGGATGACCGACGAGGCGCGCGCCTCGCTGCGCGCGGTGCGGCGCACCGCCAACTCGTTCTCCGACCGCCCGCAGAGCATCCTGTTCGGCACCCCGGGCGACGCGCCCGGCCCCGGCGAGCCGGGCTTCGTGCCCCCGACCAAATGAGGACCACCGTGAACCGTCAATCCTTCCGCTTTCCCGCGGCGGCCGCCGTCGCCTGTGCTCTGCTGCTGGCCGGCTGCGCCAGCCAGGAACGCGCGCAGAACACCGTCTACGACTTCGGCGCGCCGTCGCTGCGGCCATTCACCCCGGCCACGCCGCCCGCCGCTCCGCTCGCGATCGTGGTGATGGACGTCACCGGCCCCAGCGGGCTCGACACCGAGCGCATGTTCTACCGCCTGAACTACGCCGATGCCCAGCAGGCGCGCACCTACGCCAGCAGCCGCTGGAGCGCCACGCCGGTCGCCCTGGTCACCACCCGCATCAAGACCCGCCTGTCGCAGGCGCACATGAAGGTGCTGTCGGCCACCGACGCCGCCAATGGCGTGCCGATCCTGCGCATCGAGATCGACGACTTCGTGCACGCGTTCCCTAGCGCGGACCGCAGCGAAGGCCGGATCATGCTGCGCGCCTCGGTGTTCACCGAACACCGCCTGGTCGACCAGCGCAGCTTCGAGCGCAGCACGCCGGCAGCGAGCCAGGACGCGGCCGGCGGCGCGGCGGCGCTGGCGGCCAGCACCGACGGGCTGGCGGACGACATCGGCGGCTGGCTGGCCACCCTGAACCTGCAAGGCAAATGACCGAAGCGGAAGTCCCGGCAGAGGTGGCGGCAGGCCGCTCGCGCGGCTCGCCCATCGTGCGCGCCGCGCTGCTGGCCTACCTGCTCCTGATCGTCTACGCCAGCTGGTTTCCGTTCACCGGCTGGCGCGACAGCGGCATCTCGCCGCTGGCCTTCCTGAACCTGGTCAAGCAGCGCTACTGGACCGGCTTCGACGCCGGCGTCAACATCGTCGGCTACATCCCGTTCGGCATGCTGCTGGTGCTGTCGATGTATCCGCGCGTGCGCGGCGTGTGGGCGGTGCTGCTGGCCACGCTCGCCGGGCTGCTCACCACCGGCACGATGGAGGCGGTGCAGACCTACCTGCCCAGCCGCGTGCCGTCGAACCTCGACTTCGTCACCAATGCCGGCGGCTGCTTCCTGGGCGCCATCCTCGGCGCGCTGTGGGCCCCGGGCCTGCTCGACCGCAGCCGCCTGTTCAAGCTGCGCCAGCGCTGGTTCGCGCCGCACGCCAGCCAGGGCCTGGTGCTGGTGGCGATGTGGCCGCTGGCCCAGATCTACCCGCAGAGCTACCTGTTCGGCCACGGCCAGGTGCTGCCGATCCTGTCCGGCTGGATGTCGTCCTGGCTCGACACCGAGATCGACCTGGTGGCCATGCTGCGCCCCGGCGACGACATCATGAGCGTGGAGCAGTACTGGCTGTCCGAAACCATCATCACCGCCTGCGGCATGACCGGCGCCGCCCTCACCCTGATGTGCCTGGTGCGCCGCGGCGCCCCGCGCTTCTGGCTCATGCTGGCCCTGCTGGCGGGCGCACTCGTGGTGAAGGCTTTCGCCAGCTCGCTGCTGTTCCGGCCCGATAACGCGCTGGTCTGGGTCACGCCGGGCGCCGAAGGGGGCTTCCTGATCGGCCTGATCATGCTGTCCGGCCTGGTGTTCGCGCCGCAGGTGGCGCAGCGCCGGCTGGCGGTCGTGACCCTGATCCTGGCGCTGGTGGTGGTCAATACGATCCCGGTGAACCCGTATTTCTCGTCCACCCTGCAGGGCTGGGTGCAGGGCAAGTTCCTCAACTTTAATGGCGCGGCCCAGTTCCTGTCGCTGGCCTGGCCTTTCGTTGCCCTGTGGTTCTTGCTGCTGCCCTCGCATAAACTCAATCGGCAATAAGAGCGCGTATCATGGCGCTTTGGCGCGACGCCATGCCACTCTTTCCAATGAGAACGACATGAACGACCAAGTGAATGACGAGCAGTTTTACAAGCATCATGTATTTTTCTGCATGAATATCCGCGAGGGCAAGGATGCGCGCCCGAGCTGCGGCAAGTGCGGCGCCGAGAAGGCGCAGAAGCATGCCAAGAAACGCATCAAGGAACTGGAACTGAGCGGCCAGGGCAAGGTGCGCATCAACCAGGCCGGCTGCCTCGACCGCTGCGAGGAAGGTCCGGTGCTGGTGGTCTATCCGGAAGGCACCTGGTACACCTACGTCGACAACGACGACATCGACGACATCATCGATACCCACCTGGTCGGCGGCAAGGTCGTCGACCGCCTCAAGATCTGATCCGACAAGACGCTTTATGAACATCCATTCGCACAAGTTCCAACTCGACGGCCCCGCCGGCAAGATGCAATGCCTGCTCGACCTGCCGGAAGGCGCGCCGCGTGGCGTCGCCCTGGTGGCGCACCCGCATCCGCTATATGGCGGCACCATGGAAAACAAGGTGGCCCAGACCCTGGCGCGCACTTTTGTCACGCTCGGCTATGCGGCGGCGCGCTTCAATTTCCGCGGCGTGGGCGAATCCGAAGGCGTGCACGACGAGGGCCGGGGCGAGGTCGACGACATGGCCGTCATGTATGCCCACATGCGCGAACAATACCCGGACCTGCCGATCACGCTGACCGGCTTCTCGTTCGGCACCTTCGTCCAGGCGCAATTCGCGCTGCGCCTGGCGGCCGAAGGCCGGCCGGCCGAGCGCCTGGTGCTGGTGGGCACGGCGGCCGGCAAGTGGCCGATGCCGGAAGTGCCGCAAGACACGATCCTGATCCACGGCGAACTGGACGATACTATTACCCTGAAGGAAGTTTTCGACTGGGCGCGACCGCTCGACCTGCCTGTCACCGTCATTACAGGCGCCGACCACTTCTTCCATCGCAAGCTCGGCCACATTAAAAATCTCGTGATTCAACTGTGGCGACGTGACATTTAGTCGCAACAACCCCCTATAATAATTCCCTTCTCTTGAGGCAATGCTTCCTTCGGGGCATTGCCTTGCGCTCCACCACCGCTCTACTTTTAATGACGAAATACTCCCCATGAAAAAACTGTTAGCGGCCTTCGCCGCCAGCCTGGTGATGGTCTCGGCCAGTGCGCAAACCGTGCCCGCGCCCGCCATCGCCGCCAAATCGTGGTTGCTGCTCGACGCGACGAGTGGCCAGGTCATCGCCTCGCAAGAACAGAATATGCGCATCGAACCGGCATCGCTGACGAAGGTCATGACGGCCTACGTCGCCTTTGCCGCGATCCGCGACAAACGCATTTCCCTGGACCAGATGGTGAACGTGTCCGAGCGCGCCTGGAAAGTCGACGCCAGCAGCTCGAAGATGTTCATCGATCCACGCGTGCCGGTGTCGATCAACGACCTGCTGCATGGCCTGATGATCCAGTCCGGCAATGACGCCGCGGTCGCCATCGCCGAAGCGGTGGCGGGCGACGAAGCCACCTTCGTCACCCTGATGAACCGCGAAGCGCAGCGCATGGGCCTGAAGAGCACCCGCTTCGCCAACCCGCACGGCCTGCCGGACGCGAACAACTACTCGACCGCTGCCGACCTGGCCAACCTGGCCTCGCACGTGATCCGCG
>Ga0308168_1003605_pt1 | contig 11711 bp, 1 predicted proteins | sample PhyCR2_FD_202133 | JGI IMG/M metagenome (GOLD analysis project Ga0308168, IMG submission 202133) | Phyllosphere microbial communities from UC Gill Tract Community Farm, Albany, California, United States - DLSLRC.R2 | ecosystem: Host-associated > Plants > Phyllosphere > Unclassified | place: USA... | reverse complement strand
TCCGTGGCGTCCATGTTTTCCCCTGCCGGCTACCTGACCGAGCTGTACCGCGAGGCCCGGGGCCTGCACGCGGACACCTCACAGTATCACCTGGACACCCGTCGTCCGGACCTGGCGTCTCTGCCCCTGTCCCAGAGCAACATGGACGACGAGCTGTCCACGCTGTACCTGTCAAACGAGCTGCTGTTAAATAATATCCAGTCGCAGGAAAGTTTGGACTATGACGGTGCCCTGGAGATGCTTTCCACCTACCGTCAGACGGGAGCGACGCCCTACAGCCAGCCTTATGAAGCCGTCCGGCAGGCCATCATCCTGCAGGACCCGGACTTTACGGCCTTCCGCAATAATCCGGCCGTGGCTGCCAAAATGGATACCGCCTCACTGCTCGGTATTCAGGCTGACATTTCCCCCGAACTGCATAAAATCCTGACGGAGGAAATAACGGAAGCGAAAGCCGATGAGTTAATAAAGGAAAATTTCGGCGATATCGCCCTTTCGGCTCTCCAGAGTATCACTTATCTGGCCCGCTGGTATGGGGTGAGCTACGATGAAATGAGCTTGCTGCTGAGTCTGGTGAGCACTGCGGACAACACAACGCCGGGCGTGCAGTATTATCAGAACGACCAGCTGATTTCATTAGTGGAGTCTGATGGTAAGTTGTGCGCAGTATCAATTAAGCGCACTCTCACTTACGACAGCAACGATTCAGTAAATTACGTTGAATTGATTCCTCAGGAAAACGGCAAATACATCCTTAATTTCAAACTGCACAACACTTATGAGTGTACCCCTGTATTCAGGGTTGGTACAGAGGGGAGTTACTCCTATAACGTGTATAAGGATGACAGTTTTGTACCTGAAGGAGAGAAGGCTTACAGTATTGCGATCACGTTAGACGAAGATAAGCTTTCCGCCGGATTAACGCTTTCCATTGGAAGATGGTCTCTTCCCGGTGAAGGCGGGGGCAGGTTTTCGGATATCTATTTTAAGGCAGATACCTATCCATTCAGTGTTTTTCTTCTCAAGCTCAATAAAGTTATCCGCCTGTACAAAGCTTCCGGCATTGCCCCGTCGGATATCCGCACCGTCATAGAAAGCAGCAACAATGACCTGACCATCACAGAAAACGTGCTCAGCCAGCTGTTCTGGGTGCATTACTATATGCAGACTTATGGCATTGACGTTTCCGCGGCGCTGGTGTTAACCGGCGCGGTCATCAGTCAAATCAATCACAGCAACACGCTGAGCGCCTTTACCCGCCTGTTTAACTCTCCGCCGCTGAATAACCAGCTCTTTTACGCTGACGGCACGGCGCTCAGCCTTAAGCCCGGTGCCTCAGACGACACCTTCCGCCTCGGCGTGCTGAAGCGGGCACTACAGGTCAATGACACTGAGTTGTATACGCTCTGGGGGCTGACGGGCACCAAGTTCACCGCCACCATTGACAAGCTGTCCGCACTTTATCGCACCCGCTTGCTGGCGGAAATACATGGTCTCAGCGTCACCGAAATGGGCATGCTGCTGTCCGTTTCACCTTATGCAGGCAAGAAGCTGGGGTCCTTAAAGGATACAGCGCTGTCCGGACTGGTCAGCTTTATTGCTCAGTACACGCAATGGCTTAAAGACCAGAACTGGACCGTCAGAGACCTGTATCTGATGCTGACCGACCGCTTCAGCACCACGCTGACGCCGGATATTGAGAATCTGATTACCACCCTGAAAAACGGTCTCGCCAGTCAGGACCTCAGCCAGGCCAGTGAGGCGGAGCTGATAACGGCGGCGGTGCCTTTTATTGCTGCCGCTACGCAGCTTGACTCCGCCGAAAAGGCTAAAGCCGTTTTGCAGTGGCTGAGCCAGCTCAAGCCGCAGGACCTGACTATATCCGGATTTCTGACCCTGGCAGACAGCGAAGCGCGCACCGATGACGAAACCGCATCGCTGGTTTCTTTCTGCCAGGTGCTGGGGCAGATGGCGCTGACTGTGCGCTCGCTGGGACTGAGTGTCGGGGAAATCGCGCTGGCCGTCACACAGAGCGGTAAAATCCTGCCTGACAGTGATACGCTGCCGCGAAATATCGCCACTATCCGCACGCTGGCGCGGTTCCACCACTGGGTGCAGCAGTGTGGCACATCTGCCACCGAAATTCTCTCGGCGCTAGATAGTGGCACGCTGACACCGGCGCAGCTTGCGCAGGCTATGATGCTTGATAAGCAGATGGTGGTTCAGGGGCTGGCTCAGGCCGAAAAAGACTATGAAAAAACCGGCCGGTTCGGGAGCTGGACGGAAATCGATATCACTCTCCAGTGGGTAGATATGGCTGCCACCCTGGGTATCACCCCGGCTGAAGTCCGCACTCTTGTGAACGTCAAGTTTGCGGGCGGGGTCGACCCGACCACATGGAACGACTGGGTTGCCATCAGCAATACCCTGCAGGGAGGACTCAGCAGCTGGCAGGCGATGCAGCTGCAGGCTGTAAGGGAGGAAGCACTCAGCACAGCCATTAGCGCTTATGCCATCAAAAATATCTCCCCGGGGTGGGTAACCGACCGCGACAGGCTGTACAGCTGGCTGTTGATCGATAATCAGGTTTCAGCGCAGATAAAAACCACTCGGATTGCGGAGGCGATTGCCAGCGTTCAGCTGTACGTAAACCGTGCTCTGAGCGGTCAGGAAGAGGGGGCGGTAACAGCAGTGAAGTCGAAGCCGTTCTTTACGAGTGACTGGGAGATGTACAACAAGCGCTACAGCACCTGGGCGGGAGTATCGCAACTGGTTTATTATCCGGAAAACTACGTAGACCCGACGATGCGTACTGGTCAGACAGGAATGATGGATGAAATGCTGCAGAAGGTCAGTCAGAGCCAGCTGAATAGTGACGCGGTTGAAGTTGCGTTTAAAACTTATATGACCCGCTTTGAGGACATTGCCAATCTTGACGTCATAAGTGGTTATCACGACAGCATTAGTGACCAAGACGGCACAACTTATCTGGTCGGAAAATCAGCAGCAGGAAAACACTACTGGCGTTCGGCAGATATCAATAAAATGTCGGATGGAAAGTTACCTGCTAACGCCTGGAGTGAATGGAAGGAAATTACTGCCGGCATTTCTCCGGTGGAAAACCTGATTCGTCCAGTTATCTTCCAGTCAAGATTATATTTAGTGTGGGTTGAGGTCAGGGAAGTGGCTACCACGACAGGCAGCACGACCATGAAATCTTTTGAATATTTGATGAAATATGCGCATATTCTGCATGATGGTACATGGAGCGCGCCGGTAGTCAGCTCTCTAAGTGATAAAATAATTCGGCCTTACGGTACCGACATTAAGGATATAGCCATGTTCTGTAGTCGGGTTGTCGCACAGGAAGAGCTTTATATTTTCTTTCACAAGATAGAACCTGACTACAAAAATTATCCGATAAGAATTTCAGGAATAACTCTATCCAGTGATGGTGAGGTCTCAACAATTTCCAGTGATGGTATGGATAGCCTGGCTTATTCGGTTAATCCGCAGTTAACAACAACGTCCTCGGTAAAAGTAAACACTAAGTTCAACAATGCATTTAACTTTCCGAAAGCTTGCCAATGTGATTACACCCCGGGGAATGTTTGCACCAGTACGTATGGTAGTACTGTGAGGTGTAGTGACATAAAATTTTCAGATGATAAGCAGAATGTGGTTCTGAAATTCAATGCCACAGCTAGAGTAGTTTTCAGTAATACTGCCAATGAGCGAAGCGGCAAGATTATTGAGCTGATGAAATATTCAGGCCATATCGGAGATATTTTTCATCTGCCATCAAAAAAAGAAACTTATGGTAAAACTAATGCTGAACTGATCTTTAACTATACCAAGCCATTCACGGTTTATGCCTGGAGGTCGCCGGGTGAAAGTAAAAAAGGGGGGTATATTGGGCAGGATATTTCTGAAGGGGAGGACAGTTATAGAAGTGAAGAGTTCGAATATGAAATTACTAAGGAAGGTTATTTAAAATATGCACTCCCCCCCCACCTTGATCCAGCAATCATAGGGTTCTTTGAAAATGAACCCTATGATTATGTTATGTTCTATGATTTCTATCCCTTTAACACATCTATAGATAATAAAGATGTGATGCTCTCTGCTTGGGTAGGGAATATTCAAAATTTTGAATCCATAAGTCGTGATAAGTATAGTTTTGATGAGTCTTTATTTTCATTTGGTGTCAACGAACTGGCTATCCCCGTTACAGCATTTATAAATAATTCCTTTGATTTACTTTTCAAGTTTAGCACCAAGGCTTCGGTTGTCGATAAGGAATTTATGGGGGATGAAATATTATGTTTAACCCTGAACCTGCCAACTCTACCAACCGAAAAGCCACCAGTTATTCTTCTGAATAAAACCACGGACAACGCACAGTATTTACAGTACGGTGTTTATCGAATAAGGGTAAATACATTGTTTGCCAGACAACTAGTTTCCCGAGCTAATACTGGTCTTGATACGGTGCTTTCGATGGAGACCCAGAACATGGCAGAGCCAAAGCTGGGGGCCGGCAGTTATATTGAAGTGATCATTCCCGCCTATAATGCCAGTGAACATGGTCACGACCGCGGAGCTAGATTGCAGCTTGCGAACAATCATAAAGGGGGGGAGGACAATGTCAGGCATATTTACTGGTCTGGTTTGCTTAAAGATAATCCATTTACAGTCAAGATTTTCATCGCAACAGCGCAAAATCCCGGAGAAATGCATTTTCCATATAATAGAAACAGTGGTTTAGACCTTTTTTTATCATGTGCGAAAGGTACCTTCTTTCAGGGAAACTTTGGGAATATTTCTGACGATTTATCTTTATCCAGCTTCAGTGCAAGTAACGAGCACTCATCAACGCGGGATGTGGTAGTCCGTGTATTATCCGACACTACTGAACCAATGGACTTCAGCGGTGCCAACGCCCTCTACTTCTGGGAAATGTTTTACTATGTCCCGATGATGGTTTTTAAACGCCTGCTCAATGAAAATCGCTTTAGCGAAGCCACGCAGTGGATTAAATACATCTGGAATCCCGAGGGTTATCTGGTTCATAACCAGCCTGCTACATATCAGTGGAACGTGCGCCCGCTGGAAGAGGAGACCACCTGGCACGCCAACCCACTGGACTCGGTTGATCCGGATGCCGTATCGCAGGCAGATCCGCTGCACTATAAGATCGCCACTTTTATGGGTTATCTGGACCTGCTGATTGCCCGGGGCGATACCGCCTACCGCCAGCTGGAGCGCGATACCCTGAACGAAGCCAGAATGTGGTACGTCCAGGCGCTGGACGTGCTTGGGGATGAACCTTACCTGACACATAATACGGCCTGGACGACCCCGAAGCTGACCGATGCCGCGGAAGAAACCACGAATGTATCAATACAGCAATCGCTGCTGGCGGTACGTCAGCAAACAGCCACTGGCGAGCTGGGTACGGCTAATTCCCTGACACGTCTTTTCCTGCCTCAGCAGAACGAGAAGCTCGCAGGTTACTGGCAGACGCTTGCCCAGCGGCTGTATAACCTGCGCAATAATCTTTCCATAGACGGTAATCCGCTATCGATGGCTATTTATGCCGCACCGGTCAGCCCGGCAGCTCTGCTGAGCGCGGCAGTTAATGTTGCATCAGGTGGGGCCAGTTTGCCGGATGCAGAAATGCCTATGTACCGCTTCCCGTTGATGCTGGAGAGCGCCCGGGGGCTGGTGAATCAGCTTATCCAGTTCGGAAGCACGTTGCTCAGCATCACCGAACGGCAGGACGCTGAGGCGTTGTCTGAGCTGCTGCAGACTCAGGGTTCCGAACTGGTGTTGCAGAGTATTGCCCAGCAGTTAAAAACTATTGAGGAAATTGATGCGGACCGGTCCGCGCTGAAAGAAAGCCGCACCGGAGCTCAGTCGCGCCTTGACAGTTATTCCGCTTTGTATGACGAGGATGTTAATACCAGGGAAAAGCATGCGATGAAACTGGCACTTGCGGCATCGGTGCTATCCACCACGGCCATCCTCTCTCACACGGTGGCGGCCGGATTGGACACGGTGCCCAATGTTTACGGAATGGCGTGCGGCGGGTCCCGATATGGCAGTATCGCAAGAGCTATAGGGACAGGAATTGAAATTGGTGCTTCGGCCTCACGTGCTGCATCTGACACGATCAGCCAGTCTGAGATGTACCGTCGTCGCCGTGAGGATTGGGACATCCAGCGCAACTCAGCGCAGTCCGAAGTGAAGCAGATTGACGCCCAGCTGGCTTCGCTGACAGTACGCCGCGAGGCTGCCGTGCTGCAAAAAACCTACCTGGAGACCCAGCTGAGTCACACGCAGGCCCAGATGACTTTCCTGCAGAACAAGTTCAGTAATAAGGCCCTGTACAACTGGCTGCGCGGCAAGCTGTCCGCCATCTATTACCAGTTCTACGACCTGACCGTTTCCCGCTGCCTGATGGCGCAGAAAGCATACCAGTGGGCGCTGGCAACGCCGTCAGCCACCTTCATCCGTCCCGGCGCCTGGCAGGGAACCTATGCCGGCCTGAATGCGGGCGAAACCCTGATGCTGAACCTGACGCAGATGGAGCAGGAATACCTGAAAAAAGAAGAGCGCGAGAAAGAGGTCACGAGCACCGTCTGTCTGTCGCAGTTCTATGCCGGCTTGCCTACCGATGCCTTCGTGCTGGCTGACCAGGTGGTCTCGCTGGTGACAAAGGGCTCTGGTGAGGTTGGTACGGGCGAAAATACGCTGTACATGAAGGACAAGCAGCTGCAGGCCAGGCTGAAACTGGCCGACCTAAAAATGGTTACAGACTATCCGGACAGTTTGGGCAAAAAGCGACGCATCAAGCAAATCAGCGTCACCCTGCCGGCCCTGACCGGACCGTATCAGGACGTGCGGGCGGTGCTCAGCTATGGCGGTAGTGTGACTATGCCGCGCGGCTGCGATGCGATTGCCGTATCACACGGCATGAATGACAGCGGTCAGTTCCAGCTGGACTTTAATGACAGCCGCTGGCTGCCGTTTGAGGGGATACCGGTGGATGATGGCGGCTCGCTGACGCTGCGTTTTCCGGACGCGGACAGCAAACAAAAAGACCTGCTGCTCAGTCTTACGGACATCATTCTGCATATTCGCTATACCATCACCGGCTGATATCCCGGCTGTCACCTGGCTCCCTGCGGGGAGCCTGAGGAAAATTTTATGTTACAAAGCAGAGAACAGCCGGGGTTTACGCCACCATCTTTACCTTCCGGCGGCGGGGCCATTACCGGCCTGAAAGGCGATATGGCCGCAGCAGGGCCGGACGGGGCAGTGACGCTGAGCGTGCCGCTGCCGGTCAGCGCCGGACGGGGTTTTGCCCCGGACCTGACGCTCGGTTACCACAGCAGGTCCGGTAATGGTCCCTTTGGCATGGGCTGGGGTATCAGTCTGCCGGCCATCCGGCGACGCACGAATAAAGGCGTGCCGCGCTATGACGCCAGCGATGAATTTACCGGTCCGGACGGAGAGGTAGTGGTGCCGGTACTCGCGGGTAACGGCGCTCCGGAAACCCGGGCTGCCTGCCAGCTTCTGGGCGTAAACCCGGGCGGGAATTACACCGTCTGCGGCTACCGCTCACGTACGGAGACCAGCTTCAGTCGTCTGGAATACTGGGTGCCGGAAAGCGGTAACGGTCAGGACTTCTGGGTGTGGTACGGCCCGGACGGCCAGGTGCAGCTGTTCGGGCGTAATCCGCAGGCCCGCATCAGCCAGCCCGACAGTCCGGCGCAGACCGCCGTCTGGCTGATGGAATCCTCCGTGTCGCTGACCGGGGAGCAGATTTACTGGCAGTACCGGGCGGAGGATGATGCGGGCTGCGGTGATGCCGAAATAACGGCTCATCCTGCCGCAACGGCACAGCGTTATCTTACGGCCGTCTGGTACGGCAACCGTAAAGCAGCCCGGGCATTGCCGGCCCTGGTTTCTGAGCCGCTGGCCACCGACTGGCTGTTCACTCTGGTGCTGGACTACGGAGAACGCCAAACTGAGCTGGCCCAGGCCCCGGCCTGGCTCGCACCAGGGAGCGGGAACTGGCCCTGCCGGCAGGACTGCTTTTCCGGCTGGGAATATGGCTTTGACGTCCGTACCCGTCGTCTGTGTCATCAGGTGCTCATGTACCATGCTGTCACCGCGCTGGCCGGCAATGAAACGCAGGGGGATGAGCCGCAACTGGTTGCCCGGCTGTGGCTGGGCTATAACGAAGGTCCGTCAGCTTCCACCCTGAAAACCGTGCAGCAGGCCGGGTATGAACCGGACGGTACCCTGCGGACACTGCCGCCCCTCACGTTTGACTGGCAGGTATTCACCCCCCCTGCGTCGGCTGACTGGCAGCTGCGGCAGGATATTGGCAACCTGAACCTGTTCCAGCCTTACCAGATGATTGACCTTAACGGAGAAGGGCTGGCGGGCATTCTGTATCAGGACGGCGGGGCATGGTGGTATCGCGCCCCGCAGCGTGCGCCGGGCGATGATCCGGATAAGGTAACCTGGGGCAGAGCCGCTCCGCTGCCTGACATGCCAGCCCTGCGCAATGGAGGCGTCTTTGCCGACCTGAACGGTGATGGCTGGCTGGAGTGGGTGGTGACTGCACCCGGCGTGGCGGGCCGGCATGATCGTACACCTGAATGTGAATGGCGGCATTTTACCCCGCTGTCGGCACTGCCGGTGGAGTATGCCCACCCGCGCGCGCAGCTTGCCGATATCACCGGTGCCGGCATGACGGACCTGGTCCTGACGGGTCCACGTAGCGTCCGGCTGTATGCCGGTACGGGTGAGGGATGGGGCAGGGCGCAGACGGTGATTCAGGCAGAGGGGATTACCCTGCCGGTGCCCGGCGCCGACGACCGGGTGATGGTGGCGTTTAGCGATATGGCCGGCAGCGGTCAGCAGCACCTGGTAGCGGTCTGTGCCCGGGGTGTGCGGTACTGGCCGAATCTGGGTCACGGGCGCTTCGGACAGCCGGTGGACCTGCCCGGTTTCAGTCAGTCGGTCACCACATTTAACCCGGACCAGTTGTACCTGGCTGACATTGACGGGTCAGGTACCACCGACCTGATTTATGCCCTGACTGACCGCGTGCAGGTGTATATCAACCAGAGCGGCAACCGCTTTGCCGCGCCGTTTTCCGTGGCATTACCCGACGGGGTACGTTACGACCGCACCTGCAGCCTGCAGCTGGCCGATGTTCAGGGGCTGGGCGTGGCGAGCCTGGTCCTGACGGCACCGCATCCGGCTCCCCGGCACTGGATCTGCCATCTTTCGGCGGAGAAGCCCTGGCTGCTGAGCGGGATGAACAACAGTATGGGGGCTGACCACCGGCTGGGTTACCGCTCTTCAGCCCAGTTCTGGCTGGATGAGAAGGCCAGTTTCCTCGCGGCCGGGGGCTCCCCGCTCGTCTGCAGGCTGCCTTTTGCCCTTCATACCCTGTACCGCGCCGAAGTGACCGATGAAATCACCGGCAATCGGCTGGTCAGCACGGTGCGTTACCGTCATGGGACCTGGGACGGGCGCGAGCGGGAGTTCCGGGGCTTCGGGTTTGTGGAAGTCACGGATAGTGACCCGCTGACCAGCAGAGTCACCGACGGAGACGTCAGCCCGCCGGCTGTTAACCGCAGCTGGTACGCCACCGGTCTGACGGAGACGGACGGGCGCCTGGCGGAAGAGTTCTGGCAGGGTGACCCGGCGGCGTTTACCGGCTTCACGCCGCGCTTTACCACCGGCAGCGGAGAGGATGAACAGGCTTACACCCCGGATGCAGCCATGGCGTTCTGGCTGAATCGCGCAATGAAGGGCGTGATGCTGCGCAGCGAACTGTACGGAGATGACGGCAGCCGTCAGGCGGACATTCCCTATACAGTAACGGAAAACCGCCCGCAGATACGGCTGGTTGAGGCCCGGGGAGCCTGCCCGGTAACCTGGCTTAGCATTGCAGAAACTCGCACATACGTATATGAACGGGTCAGCAGTGACCCGCAGTGCAGTCAGCAGGTGCTGCTGTCCAGCGATGAGCACGGACAGCCGCTGAAGCAGGTTACCCTCCGCTATCCCCGCCGGCCTGAGCCGGCAGTCAGCCCCTATCCGGACACGCTGCCGGAGACGCTGTTTGCGGGCAGTTATGACGAACAGCAGCTGGTACTGCATCTTTCGCTCGTGCAGAGCAGCTGGCATACCCTGGCGGACATCGACGCCGGTGTCTGGTTGCCGGGGCTGCCGGACGCCTCGCGCAGCGATGTGTTCAGCCATCCTGCCGCCGCCCTTCCGGCCGGCGGTATCACTCTTGAACTGCTGCAGAAAAACGGGGGACTGCTGACCGGCGCGCAGTCTGCGATCTTTACCGGGCAGAAGCAGGTCTGGTACCTGGATGCCGGTGAGAAAGCGACAACCGGGACACCGGCCTTCCCGCCGCTGATGGCCTTCAGTGAAACCGCCATCCTTGATGAAAATATGGTGGCTTCCCTGGCGGGCACGGTCACCGAAGATGCCCTTGCTCAGGCGGGGTATCGGCGGGCGGCTTATCTTTTCCCGCGCAGTGAAAAGGCAGAAAAACTACTCTGGACGGTGCGGCAGGGTTTCAGCACCTACGCCGCCGCCGAGCACTTCCGGCTGCCTGAAACTTACTGCGACACTCTGCTGGCCGGCGCGGTCACCGTCACACGGGATGCGCACGACTGCGTGGTCACCCGGTTGCAGGATGCGGCCGGGCTGACCACGACAGCCGAATATGACTGGCGTTTCCTGACACCGGTCAGGGTGACGGATGAGAACGACAATGTCCATACCGTCACCCTGGATGCGCTGGGGCGGATGACCACCCTTCGCTTCTGCGGTACGGAAGACGGGAAGGCGGTGGGTTACAGTGATACTACGATGGCAGTTCCGCTATCCGCCAGTGAGGCGTTGGCCCTGACGGCACCGCTACCGGTCTCACAGTGTGTTGTGTACATGACGGACAGCTGGATGCCGGAGGGGGATGACCGACTGCCGCCGCACGTCGTGACGCTGACGACGGACCGTTTTGACGGTGACCCCGCGCAGCAGGTTCGCCAGCAGGTGGCCTTCAGCGACGGCTCTGGCCGGATACTGCAGGCTGCTGCCCGTCAGGTGGAGGGCGACGCCTGGCAGCGGTCGGATCATGGTGCCCTGGTTAAAGGTCCGGACGACTCTCCGGCCACAGTGCACACGGCGACGCGCTGGGCGGTGACCGGGCGCACGGAGTACGACAACAAGGGGCAGCCCGTGCGGACGTACCAGCCGTATTTCCTCAGCAGCTGGAAATACGTCAGCGACGACAGCGCGCGGCAGGATCTGTACGCCGATACCCATTTTTATGATCCGGCCGGCCGTGAATACCAGGTGAAGACGGCGAAGGGCTGGCTGCGCAGGACGCTGTTCACGCCGTGGTTTGTGGTGAGCGAGGATGAGAACGAGACTGCATCCTGAAACGGTTCCGTTTAACCCTTACTGGCAGCACCGCTGCCAGTATTTTCCAGCGAGTACGAGTGATATTTTATGACAGCCATATCCCTTTACAGCAGCACCCCTTCGGTCACGGTCCTCGACAGCCGCGGCCTCACCGTGCGCGATATTGTGTACCACCGCCATCCCGACACCCCCCATACGACAAACGAACGCATTACGCGCCACCGGTACAGTGCCCGCGG
>Ga0308168_1003597_pt1 | contig 11723 bp, 10 predicted proteins | sample PhyCR2_FD_202133 | JGI IMG/M metagenome (GOLD analysis project Ga0308168, IMG submission 202133) | Phyllosphere microbial communities from UC Gill Tract Community Farm, Albany, California, United States - DLSLRC.R2 | ecosystem: Host-associated > Plants > Phyllosphere > Unclassified | place: USA... | reverse complement strand
CACATCTTTTTTGATGGCCCCTTCAAGCAACAGATCAGCAAACTGCTGCGCTCGCTCCGACTGTTCACCAACAACGATACGTGACGGGTACAGATTGTCATGCAGTGCCTGCCCTTCACGTAAGAACTCCGGTGAGAAGATAATGTTCGGTGTATCGAACTTCTCCTTTAGCTCTTGTGTGTAGCCAACCGGTACCGTCGATTTGATGACCATTGTCGCATCCGGATTAATGGCAAGGACTGTCGCGATGACGCTCTCAACGGTACGAGTATTAAAGTAGTTCCGTGTTGGATCGTAATCCGTCGGAGTCGCAATAATGACGAATTCAGCATCTTTATAAGCTTCAAAATTATCGGTTGTCGCATGCAGATTCAATTCTTTGTTTTGTAAGAAGTTTTCGATTTCAACATCAACGATTGGCGACTTCCGATCATTGACAAGCTCGACACGTTCTTTAATGATGTCAATCGATGTGACTTCATTATGCTGCGCGAGTAAAACGGCCATTGAAAGACCAACATATCCTGTTCCTGCTACTGTAATTTTTATTTTCCTCATAGAAATTCACATCCTTAATTTATTAATATTTTAATATTTTTTTTGCAATTCCAAACAATTTTTTGCATATTTTTTTATAATTATCTCGAATACCTTGAACATTAGTAAGATATATAGCACACAAGTATAAAAATAATGCACATATAGAACATATAAAGATTATTAAATAATATTCTACACCTACATATTCTAGATAACTCTTTAGTAGATATGTAAACAAAATCATTACTAGTGAGGCAAAAGAAATTTTTAGAATATTATTAAATTCTAATTTAATAAAAGTAAATCCTATTTTGTTTTTTAAACTATTACTTAATAAAAATGCAATAATTATTGCAGATATACTAGTTGCCAACGCAAGTCCAGAAACACCTAACTTTAAATAATTATAAAAAAATATGCTTATTCCTATGTTTAAAATGATTCCATATGCTGCATTTTTCATAGGAGTTTTTGTATCATTAAGAGAATAAAAAACTCTGGAAATCACTTCTCTGTATCCTATTGCGACCATACCAATTGAGTAAAAAAATAATGAACTCGAAGTCATTTTTAAAGCAGCTATCGTAAACTCTCCATGACCAAATAAAAGCTTGATAATTTCTTTAGACAGCAACATAGATAGTAATGAGATCGGAAGAACAATAACAAGAATGGTTCTTAATGTCTCTGAAATAACAACTTTAAATTCTTTGTTTGCGTTAGACGCAATTAGTCTTGAAATATAAGGATACATTAATGTAACTAACGTTGTAACAAATATTGTTTGAACAAAAGTAGATAATCTATTAGCGTAATTTAGAGACGCAATACCTCCAACCACATTGGAGGCCAATGTTTTACTAACAATATTGTTTATTTCATTTATGCTCACACCAATTATCACAGGTATTGATGATTTTAGCATTAGCAATACTTCAGGCATAGTTTCACTATCTCTAATTTTAAAACTCACGCCTATTTTTTTTACTGAAGGATATAAAAGTAGTGCTTGAATAAATAAAGCAAATAAATTACCAATAGCTAAAAAATAAAAATTGTTTGATTCATAACTAAATATTATGGAACATATAATTATTAAATTGAATGGTATACCTACCAGTGATGCCCAGACAAAAGAATTATTAGCTTGTAGAAATGCTTTTGAAATATAGAATAAGTTATTAAAAAATATTCCAAAAGCACTAATCATTAAAAAGCTTTTCGTTAAATCAGATGTTTTTTCATCGAAACCTGAAGCAAATAAATTTATTAGTATATCATTTGCTAAATAGATAAAAATGACTATACAAGTACTGAATAGCATTAAGGAGAAAACAACTTGATTAGTGAATGTTAAAGATTTCTCATCTCCTAATTTTTTCTTCATTCTTGTATATGTCGGAATAAAAGTAGTGATTAAACCTGTTCCAAAAATCAAGAAAAAAGTCATAGTTATTGAAATTGAAACTTGATATGCATCTACAATACTAGATGCTCCGAAATAATGACCTAATATTAATTCTCTACCGAAACCTAACATACTTGAAACCAGACTTGCTAACATCAAAACAATAGATAGTTTTTTCATAAAGTAACCAACATTTCTTTTACGATTTATTAGAGAAAACTATGTTTTTTTCTATACTTCTTGTGACTACAGCATTTGCCCCTATTACACAATTATCGCCTACTGTGATACCTCCAAAAACTTTAGCACCTGGCGCAATATATACTCCATTTTCAATAATTGGTGACCTTTTATCACCACGAACAGAATTATTTCCTAGAGTTACACCTTGACAAATTGTAACATTTGATCCTATAACAGTCTTTGAATTAATTATAATCCCAGTAAAGTGATTAATTTTAAATCCATAACCAATTTGTGTTTTATAAGGAATGGAAATTCCAAATTTATAAGAATAGTGCCTCCAAAAAATCCAACTAAAAGGAAATACGGTGTATCTAAAAACAATATTTTTATAGAAATAATTAGTCACACGAAGCCAAAAAACGTATTTAAAGCTTGCTTTAAATACATAGGTATAAACAAACTTATACAATGAATTTTTTTTTTCGTACTTAGATAAATCTGATAATATTTTACTGTATAGACTTTTCAATTTTATTTTCCTTTCTATCACTTATTGAGTTGAGACCTATTGCAATCAAAATCCACTGTAGCGTCCCAATAGAAATATTATTTTGTAAAAGTGTAACCTCGAATGTCTGATGTACTATAATTCCAATAAATACACTAGCAAAAATTTTGGAATTAGGGTTTTCTTTGTATTTATATATTTTATTCCATATTCCATTTATTATTAAAAATAATATAACAAGACTTGTTAATCCGTTTTGAATATATATTTGTAAATATAAATTATGAGAAGATAAGTCTGTTCTAAATAAGTCTTTAGGAAGAACTCCAGTCCCATATCCCAAAAAATTATTTTTACTACCTAATTCGATAAGATCAAACCAAACTTTATTTCGTCCTGAGTAAAAGCGCTGTCCAGTATACTCTAAAAATAACTGATTGATGTTATCAAATGAATGATTAAAAGAAATTAAAGGATATAAATAAGTAAAAGCTATAATTGAACCTAAAACAGTATAAAAAAATAATTTGTATGTTAACTTGTTTCTAGTTATCAGTTTCCAAGATCCTATGATTGTTAAGGAAATTACAAAACAGAGAACCATAGTTAATGACTGTGTTAACCAAGCAACAGTAAGCGTTATACTTAAGACAAATAATATTTTAATTAGTTTAAACATTTTAAACGTTGTAAATGTCATTAAAAACAAAAACATCAAATAGTACATAAAAGCAGCATAAGAATTAGGATTAGAAAAATAAAAAGAGAACCTTGAAGTATTATAAAAAATAGATATATAAATAAAGTTTAAAATAAAAAATATAAGTATGATTGAATTAATTATTTTTTTATTTATTATAGTTAATTTTAAGTTTGGTATTGTTATTAGAAGGGATATATATAAAATTGAGAGTAATAAAATTTGAATACCTTGTTTTTTTTCTTCAGAATATAAAACACCAATTCCTATCCATATCACATACAATAAAAATGCTATATAGATTTTGCTATTATCTGCATACAAATTTTGATTTTTTTTAATTATCATATAAAAATATATAAAAAATAAATTAAAACTCAGTAAAAGCATAACCGAAAAAAATCCTGTTAGCTTAAGCACGCTATTTGCTGCACTATATAGTGTGGAAAACAGAATTAACATTGAAAACATAAACGATAATGGGTTGCTTAATTTAAAAGACATTTTTTACTCCTTCAATCTTAAAATCTTTTTGTTTACCTTAGATATGCATTAGAAAATGTATCTAAATTCAATTTATCAATATTTTCCACATCAATAATCAGAATATTTTTGTGAGGATTGCTTTTTTTATAATCTTGTACTATTAAATCCATTTTTTTTATTTCTTCATTTATGTTTGTGAGAAATTCTAAATGTCTTTTGTTAAGTTTGTTTTTTCTATTATTTTTCATATTGCGATTCATATTCCTCTCAATTGCTATTTCTTTATCCATTCTCATGTAAATTAATAAATCTGAAGGTTCAAATAAATTTATACACGTAGAAAAATCTATTACTTTTTCGGAATTATTATTTAAATAGGTCGCCCAACAATGATGTAAAATTCCCTCATCAAACATATAAATTTTTTCTTCACTTTTTTGTATAGAATTATAAAAAACAATATAAAAAATATTATTAAACATTCGCTTGAAAGATTCACCTTTTTTTACTCCTTCAATCGAATTAAAGATTTTTATGCACTCGTAAATGCTCTTTTTATTAAGAAATACATTACTAAGCAAAAACTTTGTTTTTATAATATTACGTAAAAACCAAGATTTGTTGTAAAGTTCATTTAAAGGATGCTTTATTTCTAGAGCACCCTTATGATGTTTTTGTATTTGCTTGATAAATGTTGTTTTTCCTGACGATGGAAGTCCGATAAATTCGACGATCATAATATATCCCAAACCTCTTTCATTACATTTTTTCTGACTTCGTCAATATCTTGATTGGCATCAATATAAACTACTTTAGAATTCTCAAATTTTAGTGACAATAGCTTATGCATCAAGTTTTTATGAGATTCTAATGAAATTTCTTCCGGTTTCCTACTCATGGCTACTTCTGAGGAAACAGTTAATACAATTATTAAATCTGGATTTAGTTTATTAGATAAGTCGTATAGCTTTTTTTCATGATTTACAATCTGATCATTTATGAAATTGCTTTTGATTTGATCATTTTTATAAAATCTAGGACCATCCAGCATTCCTATAATTTGATCCTGTGGATATCTATCAGTTAAAACAATATAACCATTATTTTTAAGCTTCCATGTTTTCTTTAGTTTTGATATTTTCTCAGACGTTAATACAGCTATCCAAGGCGCTTCACCTATTTGTCTCAAAATACTAGACTTTTTTGTCTCTTGTGTATAATTGAAACTTCCATCTTTATTGATTTTTTTACTTTTACGATCAATTATTTTTCTTTTTAAAAAAAAGCTATACAATATCTTTAAAGGCAATCTTAGTAATGAACTATTGCCGTCACCACTACCTAAATATATTTTTTCAGTATCAAATTGTTTTGAGAGGCTTTTTTCTAAATTAAACATTAATGTACTTTTACCTGCCCCATCAGGACCTAATAGCGAAATAACCTTTCCACCACTTATTGGAGAACGTCTATAAGCTTTAGGTGATCTTAATATTTTCTTGTTAATTATTTGATTAATTCTAAATATTTCTCTACTCCATTTTAAATACTTTGATTTCAATCGATTATTAGCTTTAAAATATCTAAAGTCCTTTATTAAGTTTTTATTAAGCGCAGTTAATTTCGAATTGTTTAATTCTTTATTAGCAATATCTATTATTATTTTTTGGGATTTAATACTTAAATCCTTAGGCAAGACCGTTATTAATTTTTCATTTTCAATTCTTTTTTTTAACCATTCAAATTCTATTTTTGTTCCTTTATTGATCACTGGTTTATTAAGTAAATTTTTAAATTTGTCTCTGTTTCTTATTTTCAAAGCACTTCTAATTATTAACAGCCACATTTCATCTTCATACGAGGATATGAATATATTGTTAGTTCGATCATAGATTCTATTTTCTAGAATCTTATTTGAATATGGCAGTTGATAACCTTTTAAGAATTTTTCACCTAGCGTTAAGTTATAATGTAAGTGAAGATGAACAAATATTCCTTCCTTATCGTCATAAGCTATATAATCTTCAATTCCATAATATTTGCGCTTTTCTGGTAAATTAAATCTCTTATATCCAATATTATTAAGTACAACGTTAAGTTTTGTGATATGATCTTCACTAATCAATAAATCAATGTCGTCAACTCCGGTGAATGCATCATGAACATGCTCATTGCTCTTCCAATGGCAATAATTTATTGAGTTATCATTTAAAGTATTAATTAATTTTTCAACTATTGATAAGCGATTCATTATTTTTCTCCTAATTAATAACTATTTTTAGTTATAGCCTCTAGATATTTTTTTATATTATCATTAAAATTAAAAAGTGTTTCTACTCTTTTTCTTCCTTGGATACCTAACTTACTTCTTTCGTCTGGATTCATGTTGTATAATTTCTCCATCATCTGAGCAAGATCATTAGGATCCCCCTTTTTTACAACAAACCCTGTAATGCTAGGTTCAATTACTTCTAAAAAGCCTGGTGCATCTGAAACAATTAATGGTTTTGCACATGCCATTGCCTCTACCGCAGCTACTCCAAAACTTTCGTTGATACTTGGTAAACAAACTACATCAATAGATTCTAATGCATTAGGAACTTCACTGTTAGGAATATATCCCTTAAAGATAATCTCATTTTCTAAATTTAATTTCTTTGCCATTTTTTTATATTTATTCAAATGAACTCCAGAACCATATAATACTAACTGTATTTTTTTATCTAAATATTTCTCGGATTTTATAAATAATGAAAAAGCATTTATTAAAACATCTATTCCATAAGTGTCTATCATCTTTTTTACTGCTCCGAACGTAAACACACCGCTATCAACTTTTTTATTACTTGAGCTTAAATTAAATAAATTTAAATCGACTCCAAAGTGCGTTACTTTTATGTTTCTGTCTTTCTTATAAAATTCTTTCACTTTATCAGCCATAACATAACTTGTCGAAGTAATTATTTCAGCATGATCTAAATTTTTTATTACTATCTTCATATTTCTGTTAGATTTATAAGGAAAAGTGTAAACATCACTACCAAAAACAGAAGCAACTACACCTTTTATTCTTGCCAATCTAACAAGTGTTCCATAACCACTCACATAATGACAATTAACTATGTTGTAGTCTCCTCGAACTATATATCTTCTCAATTGAAACGCATTTAGATAATAGCCTAGTTTTCCTTTAAATCTTAACTTAACTATTTTAACTTTAGAATCAAAGTCGCTTATTAAATTTGTATGATTAGGTAGAGTATATAGTGTTACATCATGTCCATTTTCTATTAATCCGTTCGCCAATTTTTTTACATGAATAGAATTTCCTGAAGAAACAAATGCTATATTCACTTCATTGCTTCCCTTCGACTTGATTTATTTAAATTCCAACTTTTTTTTAGCGAGTACTTTAAAAGTTTTTAATCCCCAATATAAAGTTAAGTATATTGAATAGGTATAAGATAAATTTTCATGGTCTCTATACACTCTCCAATGATATTTTATCAAATCATATTTATTACTAGATATTGATCCCGTTCTAATTCTATGACTACTTAACTGCCTCTCTAAACAGTATAAAGCGTCTACTTTTTTTATAACTTGTAACCACATTAGATAATCATTTCTTTTTCTAATATTAGGCACGTATATTTTTCCAATTCTAGAAGTATCGTATACTACAGTAGAATTTCCACAGTTATTCTTTAAAAGATCTTTATAATTTGATTTAGACGGAAAATTAATTTCCGTATGTAAATCAGCACCATTTTCATCTATTTTATTATAATTTGTACATGTAAATTCAAGCTTATTTTCTTGCATAAACTTTAATTGTATCTCTAACTTATTTTCTTTCCATATGTCATCACTATCTAAAAAAGCTATGAACCTCCCTTTCGAGAGTTTTATTCCTTCATTTCTAGAAATAGCTGCACCTGAATTTCGAGGGAGTCTAACAAGTCTAATCCTGTTATCTGTCACCAAAAATTTTTCAACCACATCTAAACTATCATCTGTTGAACAATCATCAATTATAATTAATTCTAAATTAACATAAGTTTGTTTTAGTACTGATTCAATTGTTTCTTCAATAAATAAGCCAGAGTTATAGCATGGAATAATCACTGAAACTAAAGCATTTTCTTTCTTATTCTCAATCATTTTTTTCCCCTTCAGAAATAATTATAGAATTTTCAAATCCAACTAATTCATATTTAAAGTCATATGTCGTAAATTCTTGATCATAAACTAAATCACCAAAAACTTTTTCTACAATTTTTATTTGTTTCATTAAAAGGCTAATAAGTTTATTAAACACCTTAGTATTCATTGATTTTTTTAAATGATGTTTTCTTATAGTCCTATAAATGTTACTTGTTTGTACATAATCACTATTTTGAGGATGAAAAATTCCTCGTTTTTTTTGTTTATAAATTATATAAATAAAGTTAGTTAAATTTTCAATATATATCATACTTCTGTTGTTTTTATATTCAGGAAAAATAGGTGTTTTTTTAGCCAACGATGACAGAACGTTATAATTCCCCGTACATTTCTCTCCGTAAACAATTGGAGGTCTTACTATACTTATTTTGAAAAAGTCATCTTCTAAATCTAAAATAATCTCCTCAGCAAGTAGTTTAGATTTTCCATAAAGCGATTTAGGATTTAATTGAGTTTGTTCGTTTATAATACCTCTCTCTATTCCAAATACACTCATCGTACTCAAAAAAATAAAATGATTTACTCCTGCTAATTTGGCTTTCTTAGCAATTTTTTCTGTTAAATTTGTATTAATTTCAAAAAAGTCATTTTTATTCTTTACTTTATTTTCTTTTTTATGAACTAACGCTGCTGCATGAATAATAACTTCATACTTGTTAAAGTCAATATTATTTATATTGTTATTTCTAATAGATATTGCTTCTACTTTTTCGTTTTTATTTTCCAAAAATTTAACTAAATTTTTGGAAATATATCCATTCTTGCCTGTTATTAATATTTTTTTCATTTTTTACTCCTTCGTACTTGCTACTTCTTTTACAGTAATTTTTCCTGTACCACCTTCAACTACTCCATCACTTTTTAGAACACTAAAGATTGTTGCAATGAAACAACGTGTATCCATTAAAATTCCCATTCGCTTGATATACTCTCCATCAAGCTTGGCTTTGATTTCAATCGGTAATTCATCCCGACCATTGATCTGTGCCCAACCTGTCAAACCGGGTAATGTATCATTCGCTTGGTATTTATCTCGCTCGTCTATTAAATCGTATTGATTCCATAAAGCCGGACGTGGTCCCACGAATGCCATCTCACCTTTCAAAATGTTAAACAGCTGTGGTAATTCATCCAGGCTTGTTTTCCGTAGAATCTTACCAACACGTGTAATGTATACATCTGGATCTGCCAACAAATGTGTTGGCGTATCATTTGGCGTTTCGATGTACATCGTCCGGAATTTTAAAATGTTGAAATGATTTTTATTCAGACCAACTCGTTTTTGTTTAAAGAACACGGGGCCCCGTGACTCCACCTTGATTGCAGCCATGATCAGGATAAAGACAGGAATTAATACTAAACAGGCAACAAAGGCAATCGAAAACCCAAGGGGACGTTTGATTTTTAAGTAATTCAAATTTCATTCCTCCTTTTTATATACGGTTTATCAAACTAAATTTTCTTCCCGCACAACTACATCGTTCGCAATATCGAGTAAGACCGTTCTTAATTGCAGTGGCGCATTCTTATGGCGATCAACCAAATTTAAAATATTTATGACTGGTTCTTTTTGTCGCGTTCGACCGACGAAGATTTTTGGATAAATTGCTTCCGGATCCACTTCGCCGTCTTTTAATAGTTCTTCATACATTTTTTCACCCGGGCGAATCCCCGAGAACACAATCGGCATTTCATCTTCCGTAAAACCACTCAGTTCAATCATGTTTTTCGCAAGATCAACGATTTTAACCGGTTCTCCCATATCAAGGACAAATACTTCTCCGCCATCGGCTAGGATACCGGCTTGAATGACTAACCGGCTCGCTTCCGGGATCGTCATAAAGAAGCGCGTCATCTCTGGATGAGTGACGGTAACCGGCCCACCAGCTAAAATTTGTGACTTGAACAGTGGAATAACCGATCCACGACTACCCAGTACATTCCCGAAACGAACGACAGCAAATTTCGTTTTACTACGACGCCCCAGTTCTTGGACAACCATTTCTGCGATCCGTTTTGTTGAGCCCATGACGTTCGTTGGATTCACGGCTTTATCCGTTGAGATCATGACAAAGCGTTCTGCTTGGAATAAATCAGACACTTCGGCGACATTTTTTGTTCCATAAACGTTATTTTTAACTGATTCATAAGGATTGGCCTCCATTAATGGGACATGCTTATGCGCCGCTGCGTGAAAAACAACTTGTGGCTTATGTGTCGCAAACACTTCTTCCAGTCGCATTCGATCTTGAACATCGGCAATGATCGGGACTAAGTTAATCGGAAACTGAAGTCCACGTAGTTCTCGTTCAATCAGGTAAATACTGTTTTCTCCATGGCCAAGTAATAAAATCGTTGTTGGATTAAATTGAATGATTTGTCGGCAAATTTCTGATCCAATCGATCCGCCGGCTCCGGTGACAAGGACTGTTCGTCCTTCAATCTCTGATTTAATTCCCGAAATATCAAGTTCAACCGGCTCACGACCAAGCAAATCCTCAATGGAAACATCACGAATCGCACTGACAGAAATCTTACCCGTAATCAATTCCTCAATCATTGGCAACGTCTGAACGTTTTTACAAAGCATTTTCGCTTCCGTGATTAGTTCAATCCGTCGTTGTTGTGTCAATGACGGGATTGCAAGGACAATCGCTTCAATCTGGTGTTTTTCAATGACCGATTTTAAGTTTTTTGTTGTTCCAACAACTTCAATTCCTTGAATCATGAAATGCATATTTTTAGGATCATCGTCCAAAAAAGCAACAGGCTTTAACTCATGAAACGGTGACGCATATAATTGACGGACTAACGAACGTCCCGCTCGACCAGCTCCAATGACAAGTGTGCGTTTACGTGACTTGACCATCCGGCGAGGTAATGCATATTTGCGCCAATGTTGTCCGATTCCGAGTAAGCGTAAGGCCACACGAATCGCTCCAAGTAGCAACAACGAAATACAAAAACTAAGAATTGTGATCCGTTCGAGCACTTGGCCAAACACAAAATTCTGATAGACCATTAAGCCAATCGAACTTGCACCAAGTGACAATGATAAAGTCAGTGCCTCCTGAATACTGGCGTACTTCCAATTGACACGGTACAGCTTCATTAAGAAAGCCAATGTGACGAACAATAAAGCAAAGACAGCAGCTGACTGCAATAACAATTTACTGTCGATTAATGCAAACAGTTCTTTTGGGTATAAGAAAAAATAGGTAAAGCCCATCGCGATTCCTAAAGCGACCGCATCGATGCACGCTAACGTCAGAGTCCGGTAATAATAGTAGAATTTCAAAGGACAGTCTCCTTTCTCTTTATGATGGATGAGACAAGTATTTAGACAAGCGAAGAGGCTTTCGCCCGTTCTGCGAGTAGGTCTGCCATCATCTTGGCCACGTCGTCTCCCAAATCATCCCGTTTCAAGGCAAATTCGAGTGTCGTTTGAATGAAACCCAGTTTTTCCCCGACATCATAACGCTTTCCGTCGAATTCGTAGGCAAAGACCCGTTGCATTTCATTGAGTCGCGTAATCGCATCGGTCAATTGAATTTCACCGCCCGATCCGACTTTTTGTGTTTCTAAGTATTTAAAAATTTCCGGTGTCAATAAATAGCGGCCTAAAATTGCTAAATTCGATGGTGCTGTTCCCGGAGCCGGTTTTTCAA
>Ga0308168_1003595_pt1 | contig 11725 bp, 10 predicted proteins | sample PhyCR2_FD_202133 | JGI IMG/M metagenome (GOLD analysis project Ga0308168, IMG submission 202133) | Phyllosphere microbial communities from UC Gill Tract Community Farm, Albany, California, United States - DLSLRC.R2 | ecosystem: Host-associated > Plants > Phyllosphere > Unclassified | place: USA... | reverse complement strand
TTCAGTCCCTGTCACCGCGCTGCGTATCGTGCTTTGCCGTGTCAGTGGATGCGCATTATAGGGAGTTCCGCTCAGAGCGCAAGGGATTATTTAAAAAAAATCATCGGTTGCTGGAGATTCATGCAATCCGCTCAATATTTGTAAGATTTTCGAGCTTCTCAAACCGATATTGACGTAAAACGGGTAAAAGTGATGCCGATTTATCATCCTCGAGTGTACTGAAAGCGATATTCGAAGATTGCGAAAGGGTGGGAATAGTGAAATCTTTGAGTAAAAATACCGCTCGACGAGCGACTGCGATCCCCGAATCCACGAAAATTGTCTCACTTGGAAAGACCTGCTGAAGCTCTTCCTTTAATAGAGGGAAGTGCGTACAACCTAAAATGATCGTGTCAGGTATCTTGGGTAACCTTAACCAATCCATTACCGCTGCCCTGATTTCGTTCAAGCTCACATCTCGTCGCTGTAATTTACGCTCGGCTAATTCCACAAGTGAAGATGCACCTAACATCTCAATCTGACAGTCGGTCGCAAATTGTTTGATTAATTCGTAGGTGTATTCCCTTCGTATTGTCCCCTGCGTCGCTAATAAGCCCACTACCCCATTACGTGTCAGTTGCGCTGCAGGTTTTATTGCTGGCACTACACCTATAACGGGAAAACTGAATGTATCCCGAAGCCGAGGTAAAGTAATAGTGCTGGCCGTGTTACAAGCAATAACCGCAAGGTTGATCGGATACCTATCCGCCATCTGCTGCGTAATCTGTACGACCCGTTCGATAATGAATGACTCCTCTTTAGTGCCATAAGGAAAGCCTGCGTTATCGAAGACATAGAGATATCGAGCTGTCGGTAATAGTTTCGCTATTTCGTCATAAACCGAAAGCCCGCCGACTCCAGAGTCAATAATTAAGATTGTTGGCGCTTCCTCGCCCTGAGACAAACGCATTTCTGAAGGATATTGAATCGGTATAACCATTATTTTCTCATACGCCTCTGATTATAGTGGCTATGATACCACTCTCGGCGGGGTTAACTCAGCAACGGATCACTATAGAAGCTGGACATCGTGTAGAGAATCCCTACAATTCTCCGCTGATCAGGCTATTCTATAGGTTCAATTTATGACTCCGGAACATCTTCCCATAACACAATACGATTCACAGCTTACTGAAAAGCATCAACGTCTCAGCGAGCTATTATCGTCCTACCACCATCCTGAGATAGAAGTTTTCCGCTCACCTGTGAGTCATTACCGTATGCGTGCAGAATTTCGCCTTTGGCACGAAGGCGACGACTTGTACCATATCATGTTCGACCAAGCGACAAAGTCACGCATACCCGTTATGCAGTTCCCCGCGGCGAGTGAATTAATCAATCAGCTGATGCCAATCATGATTGAGGCACTCAAGCAGGAGCAAGTCCTTCGACACAAAATTTTCCAAATCGATTATCTTACCACCTTAAGTGGTGAAGCTTTGGTCACACTACTCTATCACCGACCCTTAAATGATGAGTGGATCGCCGCCGCTAAAACTTTGCGAGATCGGTTACGGCAGATGGGGTTCACCATCGACATCATAGGTCGAGCGACAAAGACAAAAATCGTCTTAGATAAAGACTATATAGAAGAAGCACTCACCGTAAATGGCGAAACGCTGGTTTATCGACAAGTTGAGAACAGCTTCACGCAGCCTAATGCAGCAATCAATATTTCCATGCTTGAATGGGCGCAATCTATCACTCAAAACGCGACAGGCGACCTATTAGAACTCTATTGTGGGAATGGTAATTTCTCGATTGCACTAGCGAAAAATTTCGACCAAGTGCTCGCCACAGAGATAGCGAAACCTTCTGTGGAGTCCGCGCAATATAATATTAGCGCCAACAATATCGATAATTTACAGATTATCCGGATGTCTGCAGAAGAGTTTACACAAGCGATGCAAGGCGTTAGAGAGTTTAACCGCCTCAAAGGCATTGATTTAAAGGCTTACAATTGTGAGACCATTTTTGTTGATCCCCCTCGCAGCGGACTCGACGAGCAAACGCTAAAAATGGTACAGCAATATCCGCATATCCTTTATATATCCTGTAATCCGGAAACACTTTGCGAAAATCTGTCAGTCCTTTCTGACACCCACGCGATCTCTCGCGTGGCACTGTTCGACCAATTCCCCTATACCCATCATATGGAATCTGGCGTTCTACTCACATTGCGCTAGCGTTATAGAACCCTATTTACGAATAGGGTTCATCTCTTCATGCCCTTCATTATGTAACGCTAACCGTTCTTGTTCGCGGCGGTACCAATAGTAGGCCCCTTTCGAAATCATCCTGAGTTGTAGCACTAACCGCTCTTCAAGTAGACGCCTATGGGTCAGGTCAATATCCAACGCCTCAGCACCGGCACTAAAAACGATAGTCACCATCGCTTCTGCCTGCGCTTCTGTAAAGCTTCGAGGCATATGATTTTCAAGTTCAAGATAATCTGCTAATTCTGCAATGAAATGCTGAATCTCTCGAGCGACCGCGGCACGAAATGCGGAAGAGGTTCCAGATCGCTCGCGTAATAGAAGCCTGAAGGCATTCGGATTATTGCCGATAAACTCCATAAAGGTCGCAACCGAGGTTCGAATAATACTTCCGCCCTTGGCGATGCGCTGGCGTGCTTGACGCATTAGTTGACGAAGCATCAGACCGCTTTCATCAACCATCGTCAGCCCTAATTCATCCACATCTTTAAAATGTCGATAAAAAGAGGTTGGCGCGATCCCTGCCTCACGAGCGACCTCGCGTAGACTTAAGCTAGCAAAACTTCGTTCAGCACTGAGTTGGCTAAAAGCAGCCTCAACCAGTGCACGTCTTGTACGTTCTTTTTGCTGCGCTCTAACGCCCATGACTTCTGCCTTTTGATCTTTCATGGTAAGACTATACCAAAGTTTGAGCGTACAGCGGGGGAAACATTATTACGCTCTGTTACTTAAATTTTTGTGCAGAAATGCGGAAAATTGGTTTTACCATTTAGCTAATATCGTGAAGATGTTAGAATCAAGTTGTAAAAATGTATAGATAAATAGGACATATGGGTATGAAACAGTCTTACGATTACGACGCCATTGTCATTGGTTCTGGACCTGGTGGTGAAGGTGCCGCAATGGGCCTCGTTAAACAAGGTGCTCACATTGCTGTTATTGAACGCTATCATAATATCGGTGGTGGTTGTACGCACTGGGGTACGATCCCCTCTAAAGCTTTACGTCACGCTGTTAGCCGTATCATCGAGTTCAATTTGAACCCCCTATACAGCGACCATACTCGCCTACTCCGCTCTTCTTTCGCTGACATTCTCAAACATACTGAGAACGTTATTCAGCAACAAACTAATATGCGCCAAGGGTTTTATGAAAGGAACCATTGCGCGTTATTCCAAGGCGATGCACGCTTTATTGATGCTCACACGCTTGAACTCACAACTCACGATGGCTCTGTAGAAATTTTAACTGCAGAGAAATTCGTCATTGCCTGCGGTTCACGCCCTTACCACCCTGATAATATCGATTTTACACATCCACGTGTCTACGATTCTGATTCCATCTTGGATTTAAAACACGAACCCAGCCACGTCATTATTTATGGTGCTGGAGTAATTGGTTGCGAGTATGCGTCGATTTTCCGTGGATTAGGGGTAAAAGTTGATCTCATCAACACCCGTGATCGCCTGCTGGCATTCTTGGACCAAGAAATGTCGGATTCGCTCTCCTACCACTTCTGGAATAATGGCGTAGTGATCCGCCACAATGAAGAGTTCGAGAAAGTCGAAGGCGTTGAGGATGGCGTAATTATGCACCTCAAATCTGGCAAAAAGATGAAAGCCGACTGCTTATTGTTTGCTAATGGTAGGACGGGGAACACCGATTCTCTCTCACTGGAGAATGCAGGTCTCGAAGCCGATGGTCGTGGCTTGTTAAAAGTTAACAATATGTACCAAACCAGCCAACCTCATATCTTTGCAGTGGGTGATGTGATTGGTTATCCAAGTCTAGCTTCTGCAGCCTACGATCAGGGACGTATTGCGGCTCAAGCTATCATTAAAGGCGAGGCGACAGCACATCTGGTCGAAGATATTCCAACGGGTATCTACACCATCCCAGAGATCAGTTCGATTGGGAAAACAGAGCAACAGCTGACGGCAATGAAGGTTCCTTACGAGGTGGGTCGCGCGCAATTTAAACATCTTGCCCGTGCACAAATTGTAGGGATGAATGTCGGTAGCTTAAAAATCCTTTTCCATCGTGAAACGAAGGAAATTTTAGGGATACATTGCTTTGGTGAAAGGGCCGCTGAAATTATTCATATCGGTCAAGCCATTATGGAACAGAAAAATGGTGGCAATACTATCGAGTACTTCGTGAATACCACCTTTAACTATCCAACAATGGCCGAGGCTTATCGCGTGGCCGCGTTAAACGGTTTAAACAGACTGTTTTAGTACATCTGCCGGTAAAGCGTACATATGTGCGCTTATAGCCTCTGCGAGTTGCTCATAGCGGCTACGCAGAGGTGACCCTGGTCGATAAATCAATGCGACTGTCCGTTGCGGCACCGGCGATTCACATCCAATATAACAGACACCATCTCTTTCCCTTTCCGTCGGCACGGATAGCGCAGGCATCAAGGTTACGCCGCTACCTGCTGCAACCATGTTACGCAACGTCTCAAGACTCGTCGCACGAAAATGCGTATCTTCATCAGCTCCAGCTTGGAAACAGAACCCCATCGCTTGATCCCGTAAACAGTGACCGTCTTCTAGCATGAGTAACTTTTCACCGGAAAGATCGCCCATCGGTATGGTTTGTCGCTGGCACCATGGGTGATCACTGTAAACAGCTAATTTCATTGGCTCGTCAAATAAAGGCACTTCAATGAAAGCCTCAGACTCCTTAACCAACGCCATAATGGCACAGTCTAATTTACCACTGTCGAGCTGAGCTAGTAGCTGATGAGTTTGTGCTTCATGGAGGTACATCTCAAGTTTAGGGAAACTTTTATGAAGCATAGGAATAATATGTGGCAATAAATACGGCCCGACCGTGGGGATTAAGCCGATATGTAAAGGGCCCGACATGGTTTCACCCTGCTGGCTCGCCATCTCCTTGAGGATTTTGACTTCCCGCAACACTGTACGCGCTTGGTCAACAAGAAGTAAACCGGCTTGCGTGAAGAGAACTTTACGGCTAGTTCTTTCCAGTAGCATGACGCCCAACTCATCTTCAAGTTTACGTATCTGTCCACTTAAGGTGGGTTGGCTGACATGACAAGCGTCAGCCGCTCGTCTAAAATGACGATGTTCTGCGAGCGAAACAAGATATTCCAGATCACGGATGTTCATTAATCCCCTTCCTTCATGATAGGTCGTAACGATAGGTAGCATAGCAACGAACGATTAGCCCTATCAAGGAATGTCTCATATTATTAACTCATCAAACAGTTAACCTATATCAAATAGTGGAGTAAAACATGCCATTAGAGAATCAAGAAGGTAAAAACGTCCCGCAAGTAACGTTCCATACACGTCAAGGTGACAAATGGGTCGATCTGACCACTGATGATTTATTCAAAAATAAAACTGTCATTGTTTTCTCTTTACCTGGCGCATTCACGCCAACCTGTTCTTCAAGCCATTTACCACGTTACAACGAGTTGCATAGTGTATTCGCAGCACACGGTGTTGATGAGATCTTATGTGTTTCCGTCAACGATACTTTCGTGATGAATGCATGGAAACAAGATCAACACGCCGAGAAAATCACATTCATCCCAGATGGTAATGGTGATTTCAGCCGTGGTATGGGAATGTTGGTCGGTAAAGATGATCTAGGCTTTGGTGAGCGTTCATGGCGTTATTCTATGCTGGTACGCGATGGAAAAATCGAGAAGATGTTCATCGAACCAGACCAACCGGGCGACCCGTTTGAGGTCTCTGACGCTGATACCATGCTGAAATACTTGGCTCCAGATCATAAATTACAAGAGTCTGTGTCGATTATTACTAAGCCAGGTTGCCCTTTCTGTGCAAAAGCGAAACAGCTATTGCAAGATAAAGGTCTACAATATGAAGAGTTAGTCTTGGGCCAAGACGCGACCACGGTTAGCTTACGTGCTATCACGGGCCGTTCTACCGTACCACAAGTCTTTATCGGAGGCCGCCATATTGGGGGTAGCGACGATTTAGAGAAGCACTTTGCTGTATAAAATATTATAAGAAGAAAGTGCCACACCAGGGTAGCGGACGAATTTTCGTCCGCTTTTTTTTACGCTAAACGAATGCGTGCTTGTTCAATCGCAAAAGTGACTTGCTCACGGGCTACGCCGCCTTTCGCATTACGCTTATCGAGACAAGAATCAAGCGATAATAATGGATAGACGTCTTCTTCAATCGTATCGCTAAACTGTTTAAAATGACCCAACGATAACTGCTCGAGAGGAATACCTTGTTTGATGGCCGCTACCACGACTTCCCCCACAATATGGTGCGCCTCACGGAAAGGTACACCCTTAGCAACCAAGTAGTCCGCCAGCTCAGTAGAGTTAGCATAACCTTGTTCTGCCGCTTCTTTGCAGCGTGCGGAGTTAAGTTGAATATCTTCTAAGACTAAGCAACTCATATGCAGACACTCTAACCAAGTATCTAATGCATCAAATAGACCTTCTTTGTCTTCTTGCATATCTTTGTTGTAAGCCAGAGGTAATCCTTTGAGCGTCATCATCATACCCGTTAGAGCGCCCTGTACACGGCCGCACTTACCGCGAATGAGCTCTAGCGCATCGGGATTCTTCTTCTGTGGCATTAAGGATGAGCCAGAGGTAACTTTATCGGATAGCTCGATAAAACCCGCCTCACCCGAGTTAAAGAAAATCATATCTTCAGCGAAACGTGATAAGTGCATCATACTTATGGAGGCATGGCTCATTAACTCTAACGCATGGTCACGGTCAGAGACTGAATCGAGGCTATTACGCGTTGCACTGGCAAAACCTAACCATTCGGCCAATTGGTCACGATCAATAGGGTACGCCGTCCCAGCCAATGCACCACACCCTAGTGGGCTAACGTCGAGACGCTTTAAAGCATCCTCTAAACGGCTTTCATCACGGGCTAACATTTCAGTGTAAGCTAAACACCAGTGGGCAAAGGTGATAGGTTGAGCGCGTTGTAAATGGGTATAACCTGGCATCACTACGTCCTGATACACAGAGGCTGTTTCGACTAGTGCGCGTTGAATTGCGCGGACCGCAGTGATTAATTCATTGACCTGAAACTTACACCATAGTTTTAAATCGGTCGCCACTTGGTCATTACGGCTGCGGCCAGTGTGCAGTTTTTTTCCTAAATCACCGACCTTCTCGATGAGTTTACCTTCGACCCAACTGTGGATATCTTCTGCATCACTTTCCAGAATCTGCATTGGGTTATCGCGCACTTCAGCCAGCAATTCAGTCAAAGCTTGCTCTAGACGTTGTTGCTCCTCACCAGTCAAAACATTGACGGTGACTAGGGCTTTAGACCACGCTACCGAGCCAGTAATATCTTGCTCAGCCAAACGGTAGTCAAAACGTAATGAGTCGTTGAAATGTTTAAACCGCTGATCGGCTGCCTGAGTGAACCGTCCGCCCCACAATGCCATGGTAACTCTCCTGAAAAATAGATAAGGAGGTGGCCCTACGGCCACCTAAAGACTTATTGTTGTTTTAATGCCCGGATACGAGAAGACAGCGAGTAAAGACGGATAAATCCTTCCGCATGGCTATGATCATAAACTTCATCTTCGCCAAAGGTCGCAAACTCTTCAGAATAGAGGCTATTGTCAGATTTCTTTTTAATTGCCGTGGCGTGCCCTTTATAAAGACGAATAACCACTTCACCATTCAGCTCTTCCGCTAAGGATTCAGCAGAGGCTTGCAGCGCTTTACGGATTGGAGTGAACCAGCGTCCGTCATAGACGACATAAGACATTTCCAAACCAAGCTGCTCGCGCCATTTGAAGCTATCACGGTCTAAAACCAATTGTTCAACGGCACGTAAGGCATTGACCATAATGGTACCGCCTGGGGTTTCATAGCAACCACGTGACTTCATACCGACTAAACGGTTCTCGACGATATCAATTCTTCCCACGCCATGTTTGGCACCCAGAACATTCAGTTTTTCTAACGCTTGGAACGGGCTTAGTCTTTCACCATTAACCGCGACGACTTTGCCTTTCTCGACCGTCAAGGTAACTTCTTCAGGTTGGTCTGGCGCTTCTAATGGGTCGACTGTCCAAACCCAGCAATCTTGGTTTGCAGCATTGGCAGGACTTTCTAATACGCCACCTTCAGTGGAGATATGCCACGCGTTTTCATCACGGCTATAAATTTTTTCCAAACTGGCAGTAGTAGGGATATCACGCTGTTTGAGGTAATCCAACAGAGCTTCACGAGAACGTAGATCCCACTCACGCCAAGGTGCAATCACTTTCAGTTGCGGTGCTAAGGCTGCGTAAGTGCTCTCAAAACGGACTTGGTCATTACCTTTACCCGTCGCGCCATGGCACAGTGCATCAGCACCCACTTTCAGCGCCACTTCAACCTGAGCCTTGGCGATAATCGGACGCGCCATAGAGGTTCCCAGTAAGTATGTCCCTTCATACAGAGCCCCTGTTTGCAGGACTGGATAGACATATTCGCGGATAAACTCTTCACGTAAATCAACGACGTGGCACTCGCTGGCACCAGACTGCATCGCCTTTTTCTCTACACCTTCTAAATCAGCAGGATCTTGGCCAACGTTGGCAACAAATGCGACAACTTCACAGCCATAATTTTCTTTTAACCACGGAATAATCGCCGAAGTATCAAGACCACCTGAATACGCTAAAACAATTTTATTAATATTTTGAGTTTGCATTATAGATCCTTGAAAATATTCTTTAAATTACGCAACAATCCGCGTACCAATGGCTAAGCCATTAAATAAGTCTGGCAGTTTTTCAGCATGTCGCCAGCTAGCAATGTCGACCGGTCGGTTTAAGGCCCGCGCAGCATCTAATGCCGCATTCACTTTCACGATCATTCCATCAGTAATAATGCCCTGATCAATCAACGTTTCCGCCATTTGTGCCGACATTTGATCGATTTTTTGTCCTTTACCGTCCAAAATACCACTCACATCGGACAGAAGAATCAAATCTGCACCTAAAGCTGCTGCCAACGCCGTCGCTGCTTGGTCTGCATTAACATTCATCAGCTGCCCCCCATCAGTAATACCGATAGAACTGATAATTGGCAAATATTCAGCCGCTAAAAGTGTATTTAACAGTGCCGGATTTCCAGCAGAGGCCTTACCTACATGGCCAAGAGATTCATCTAATTGCGTGACTTCGGTGATACTGCCATCACCCAGCGATAGCCCAACGGCTGAAATACCGTATTTTTTGGCCCACGCTAACAAAGTCTTATTCGCCGTTCCCGCTAAAGCACCGGTGATGATATCGATCTGATCAGCCGGAGTTACGCGTAATCCATTCTGTTTTTTCACCGGGAGATTCAGCTGACTCATAATCTCATCAACTAAGCAGCCTCCACCATGAACAATAACCAATGGGCGTTGATGTTGCATGCGGTATTGCTGTAGTGCGTCAAAGAGCCTAGACAGGGCTTCTTCGCTGTCTAACAGAACACCACCTAGTTTAATAATTAATGGATTTTCCATAATCAATGACTCTTCTTAAAGTAAGGAAAGGGTGGATGGAAAGTTAAACCGAATATTCAAGCATTGCACTGCTTGGGAAGCCGCCCCTTTCAATAGATTATCTTCAACACTGACCAAAATGAGATGCTGACCCTCTACGGCAAAGCCGATATCACAATAAGGTAGGCCCACGACCGATTTCAGCGCTGGCACGCCCTCATCATAAATTCTGACTAAAGGCTGACAATCATAAGCTTGATGGAAGATAGCCAAAATCTCTTCGCGAGTGAGTGTTTGAGTTAACTTACAAGTAATAGTTTCAGAGATGCCCCGAGGGAAATCGCCCAAATGAGGAGTAAAGATAACTTGCGTACCAAGGTGTGTCGCAATCTCAGGTTGGTGCCGATGGGTAAAAATACCATAGGGTTGTAAGCTGACTTCACACAGACTCGTTTTAAGGGAAGCCTTACGTCCAGCACCACTTACACCGCTCGTCGCATTAATGACTGGCCAAAAATCGGTATTTAATAACTGGCGATCGAGTAAAGGTTTTAGCGCTAATTGGGCCGCTGTGGGATAACAGCCGGGGACCGCGATAAGCTGCGCAGTCTGAATTTTTTCAGTCTGCCACTCGGCCAAGCCATAAACCGCCTTCGCTAACCAGTCTGTATGTTGGTGAGTAAATCCGTAATAACGGGTATAAAACTCTGGATCATTAACCCGATAAGCACCAGAAAGATCGAAGACAGTACAACCCGCATTGAGAAAAATAGGGGCTAAATCATGGCTGACTTCATGGGCGGTAGCTAAAAAGACAACATCATGTTGTTCCGCCAACGCCTGCGGATCGGTCATCCCGTGTAACGCGATATCAAGTCGGCCTTTGAGTTGCGGATAAAGATCTGATAATAATTTACCTGCATCTTCACTTTTCGCAGACACTGCCACAGTGGCAAGGTTAACTTCAGGGTGACGATTCAAGTAGGTTGCCAGTTCCGCACCGGCATATCCGCTAGCGCCAACAATCAATGCATTTAACATGAGTAAAGACCTTTCTGAGCTCTCATAAACAGGTGCGGGTTAAGTTTCTACTTTCCCTTGAATCGTGAATAAATCATTGTCATCTCGACGGCCAATAATGTATTTTTATTCACATAATTTGCATGATTATTTGTACATCCTAATCAAAGGAGCGTCAACAGTGAATAACAAATTACCGCCATTTATTGAACTTTATCGTCAATTAATTGGTACGCCTTCCATCAGCGGTACAGAATCTGTACTGGATCAGAGCAACGAGCCACTTATTACTTTACTCGCGGGCTGGTTCGAAAATTTAGGCTTTCAGGTGGAACTTCAGCCGGTACCGAATACGCGCAATAAATTCAATTTACTGGCGAAATATGGTCAAGGCTCTGGTGGTCTGCTCTTGGCTGGGCATACTGATACGGTGCCCTACGATGAAGGTCGGTGGACACAAGATCCTTTTACCCTAACGGAGCGCGATAATCGTTTATATGGGTTAGGAACCGCAGATATGAAAGGTTTTTTTGCTTTTATTCTCGCGGCATTGACTGAAATAGACTTGAGTAAACTCACTAAACCGCTTTACATCCTGGCCACAGCAGATGAAGAGACGACGATGGCCGGAGCGAGTTACTTTGCACAATCAACCTCTATCCGTCCAGATTGTGCCATTATCGGGGAGCCCACTTCACTGCAACCCGTTCGAGCGCATAAAGGCCACCTTTCGAAAGCAATTCGTATCGAGGGTCACTCCGGCCACTCCAGTGATCCAGAAAACGGGATCAACGCGATCGAGTTAATGCATGATTCGATTACGGAATTACAAGGGTTACGCCGCCAGCTTAAAGAGCGCTTCAACCACGATGGATTTGTTATCCCTTATCCAACGATGAACTTCGGAAAAATCTCTGGTGGTGATGCACCGAATAGAATTTGTGCCTGTTGTGAGTTACATATGGATATACG
>Ga0308168_1003592_pt1 | contig 11736 bp, 7 predicted proteins | sample PhyCR2_FD_202133 | JGI IMG/M metagenome (GOLD analysis project Ga0308168, IMG submission 202133) | Phyllosphere microbial communities from UC Gill Tract Community Farm, Albany, California, United States - DLSLRC.R2 | ecosystem: Host-associated > Plants > Phyllosphere > Unclassified | place: USA... | reverse complement strand
TCACCACGTCGGCCAGCATCGCGGCGACGTCGAAGAAATGGTCGAACCACAGGAAGGCGATGAAGTGGACCAGCGCATAGAAGAAGGTGAACAACCCGACCATGCGCCGCAGCTTCACCAGCCAGTTCCAGCCCGTCAGGCGCCGCAGCGGCGTGACCGCCAGCGTGATGCACAGGAAGTACAGCGCCCACTCGCCGCTGATGCCGGTGATTTCCGCCAGCGGATCGGTGAAGGCGCCGGTGGCGGTCCCCCACACCAGGCGCGCGAAAGGCAGCAGCGAGAGGATAAAAACGGCCGTTTTTACCCATCCGACCCGTTGATTGGAAAGCTGCAGCGCCATCAGTAATAGCGCTTCAGGTCCATGCCCGTGTACAGCGAGGCGACCTGGTCATAGCCGTTGAACATCAGCGTCTTGCGCTTGGGCTGGAACAGGCCGGTCTCGCCGATGCGGCGTTCGCTCGCCTGCGACCAGCGCGGATGGTCGACGTTTGGGTTCACGTTCGAATAGAAACCGTATTCGCGCGGCGCAGAATCGTTCCAGGCGGTGCGCGGCTGGCGACTCACCAGGCGGATGCGCACGATCGACTTGGCCGACTTGAAACCGTATTTCCAGGGCACGACCAGGCGCACCGGCGCGCCGTTCTGGTTCGGCAGCACCTGGCCGTACATGCCCATCGTGAGCATGGTCAGCGGATGCATGGCTTCGTCGATGCGCAAGCCTTCCACGTAGGGCCAGTCGAGCACGCCGCTCCTCAGGCCCGGCATCTGCTTGCGGTCGGCCAGGGTGGTGAATTCGACGAATTTGGCATTGCCGGTCGGCTCGACCTGCTTGAGCAAATTCGACAGCGAATAGCCGACCCAGGGAATGACCATCGACCAGCCTTCGACGCAGCGCAGGCGGTAGATGCGTTCCTCGAGCGGGGCCAGCTTGAGCAGGCTGTCGATGTCGAGCGTGAGCGGCTTGTTGACCTCGCCCTCGATGCGCACGGTCCAGGGCCGGGTGCGCAGGGTGTGCGCGTTCTCGGCCGGATCGCCCTTGTCGAGGCCGAACTCATAGAAATTGTTGTAGCCGGCGGCGTCCTTGAACGGGGTCTGCTTCTCGCCGGTGGACAGCGCCACGTTGGCGCGCGCCGCCAGCTTTTGGGCAGGGGCAGCCTGGGCGAAGGCGTCGCGGTTGGCCATCTCCCACATGCCGCTGCCGACTGCCGCCGTGGCGGCCATGCGGGCAATAAATTGGCGCCGCCCGGTATAGACCTCTTGCGGCGTGATTTCGGACGGGAACGGAAGATCGAGTCCGTTGGGATGACGTTTGAACAGCATGGCTGGCCTCGGGAACTGGTGTTTTGCTTACATTACACGAAGTTCCCTTAAGCCAGCGTTAGGGTGGACGGCTACGCCGTCCACGCGGTGACGGTTGGCCGCCCGGTCATCCGGCACGCGCACGGAGCCGGTTTACAGCTCGCCGTACGAGTGCAAGCCCGACAGGAACATGTTCACGCCCAGGAAGGCGAAGGTGGTCACCAGCAAGCCCACCAGCGCCCACCAGGCCGCCACGCGGCCACGCAGGCCGGTCATCAGGCGCATGTGCAGCCAGGCCGCGTAATTGAGCCAGACGATCAGGGCCCAGGTCTCTTTCGGGTCCCACGACCAGTAGCCGCCCCAGGCCTCGGCCGCCCACAGGGCGCCCAGGATGGTGGCGACGGTGAAGAAGGCGAAGCCGACCGAGATCGACTTGTACATCACGTCGTCCAGCACCTCCAGCGGCGGCAGGCGGTCGGCCAGGATGCCGTGCGACTTGAGCAGGTAAGCGGTGCCGACCATCGCCGCCAGGGCGAAGGTGCCGTAGCCGATGAAGTTGGCCGGGACGTGGATCTTCATCCACCAGCTCTGCAGCGCCGGGACCAGCGGCTGGATCTGGGCGGCGTCGCGCGACACCGTGTACCACAGCAGGAAGGCGACCGCGGCGCCGATGATCAGCATCACGAACGGACCCAGCTGGCGAGTGGCGTAGTGTTCTTCGTAGTACAGGTGGAACAGCGCGGTGATGATCGCGAACAGGATGAACACTTCGTACAGGTTCGACACCGGGATGTGACCCACGTCCGGCCCGATCAGGTAGCTTTCGTACCAGCGCACCATCATGCCGACCGAGCCGATCACGACCGCGGCCCAGCACAGGTTGGCGCCGACGCCGCCGCCGAACTTGCCGCGGCTGAACAGGCCGACCCAGTAGAACACGGTCGAGAACATGAACAGCGCGCTCATCCACAGGATGGCCGAGCCGCTCGACAGCATGTATTTCAGGAAGAACTTCTGCTCGGCCGCCGCCAGGTTGCCGTCATACATCGAGATCGCGGCCAGCGACAGCACGCCGACCAGCGGCACCAGCCAGCGCATCGGCTTCCAGTACCAGCCCAGCGCCGCGAATACCGGCGCGGTACAGATCAGGATGATTTCTTCATAGATGTCCATGAAATGGCCGTACTGGACCTGGGCGTACAGGGCTCCCGCCAGCAGCGCGATGCCGTACAGCCAGTCGACCGCGGTCAGGCGGCGGAAGTAGCCGACCTTTTCCTGGTATTTGTCGGTCGAGCGCGCCGGGGCGCTATTTTTCGTTTGGGACAGTTCCATCATTTTCTCCAGATCGTCGCCAGCTTACGCCGGTTGCGGCAGCTTGACCGACAGCTCTTCGTATTCACGCTCGAAATCGAGCGTCTTGCGCTGGGTGCTCATCGCCATCAGGGCCTCGGCCCCGCCATCGACGTCGTGCACCCAGATCCAGACGCGCCGCTCGCGGATGTAGAACATCGCGAACACGCCCAGCGTCAGCAGCAGGCAGCCGAAGTAGACCACATTCTTGCCCGGCGAGCGAGTCATCTGCAGCACCGACGCCTTTACTTCGGTGAAATCGTCCAGCTGCAAATAAACCGGGGCGCCGTACAGGAAGCTGTCCGACAAGGCATTGGTGGCCAGTTGCAGGAAGCGGCCGTTGGCATCGGTCGGCTCCGCCGCGGCATCGCCGTTCTTTTCGCGCGCCACCTGCCACAGTTCCCACAGCGCGCCGTTGAGCATCTTCATGAAGATGCCGGCCGCCTTTTCCTGCTCGGCCTGCGGGATCTGCTCCAGGAAGCGGGCCACGCCGACGAAACCGCCGCGGCCGTCGCTGCCTGCGAAGATGTCGAGCGTGCGCGCGGCCGAGTCCTTCAGCTGGCCGGCCAGCGCGCCGCCGCCGCGCTGCTCGGCGCTGAGCGCGCGGCTGGCGTAGCGGGTGGCCGCCTCCTGGCGCGCGGCCGGATCGGACAGCGCCGCGCGCAGGCGCATCCAGTCGCCCACGCCGTGGCGCTCGTCGGACGGGATGCGCAGGAAGCTGAAGTTCTCGGACGGATTCGAGCGCACGCCGGCCAGGTAGACCTGGGCGCCTTCGAGGGTCAGCGGCTGCATGTAGTTCATGTATTCGCGCGCCTGGCCGGTGTGGTCGCGCAGCTTGTATTGCACGCTGGGGCCGACGTTTTTCAGGTCCTTGTTGGCGTCCGGGTCGGCCGCCGCGCCGGATGCCTTGCCCAGCGTGGCCGACAGCTGCGCATTGAAGCCGACGTTCTTGCCCACCGCGCGCGCGTCGTTGCCCTGGGCGACGTTCTCGACGTTGAAGGGACGGAAGCCCGACCACTCGACGGCATAGGTATCCTTGCCGAAGGTGAGCTCGGTCGCGCCATTGACTTCGCCTTCGATCGGGAAGCTGGCCGCGCTGGCGCCCGTCATCGGGAAGCCGGTCAGCCTGAGCTTGCTGCCGCCATCGTCAAAGCTCGACTGGTAGACGGCGATGCCCTTGTAGATCAGCGGATGGTTGACCTTGATCGTCGACTCGAACTTGTGGCCGTTTTCCAGGTCGTGCACCACGACGTCGCTGGCGAACAGCTTGGGCATGCCGGTCGAATAGAACTCGATGTGGAATTTCTTGAGCTCGATCCCGAACGGCAATTCCTGCACCAGCACGCCGGACGGCTGGTTCAGGATCGCGGTATGGCTGGTCTGGCCCTCGGCGATCGCGGTATTGCCGCGGAAGCTGGGATTGCCCGTGCTCAGGCGATGCTGGGCCGGGATCTCGGCGATCACGCCGCTGCCGGTGAACGGCGTCTTGCCGAAGAACCATTGCTGGACACGCACTGGGAGTTCCGAGTCCAGCATGCCGCCCAGCAGGATCACGATGATCGAGGTGTGGGCGAAGATATAGCCGAACTTGTTGCCGGCGCCCTTCTTGGCCGAGACCAGGACGGCGCCTTCCTTCTCGACGAGTTTGGTGGCATAGCCGGCGTGGCGCAGGCGCAACGCGCTCTGCTCGGCCAGGGCGGCGCGCGACAGCGGCGCCTGCCAGTCGGCCTTGTGATGGAAATTGCGCAGCGATTCGACACGCACGTTCTCGCGCCAGCTGCGCATATCGCGCAACATCTTCGGCGTGTTGCGCACCACGCACAGCGCGGTCGAGACGATCAGCACTACCAGGATGACCAGGAACCACCAGCTCGAATAGACGTTGTACAGGCCGAGCTTGTCGAAGATCTCGAACCAGAACGGCCCGAACTGGTTCACGTAATTGGGCATCGGCTCGTTCTGCTTGAGCACGGTGCCAATGACGGAGGCGATGGAGATGATGGTGAGCAGGCTGATCGCGAAGCGCATCGAGGAGATCAGCTCGACCGCCTCGGCCAGCCAGGGGCGGCGGGTATTCAGTTCAATTCCGGTGGTACTCATACTCTACAACTTTCATCCTGCGCGAGAGCGGGCCCGCGCGTGGAAAAAAGGGCGTCAGCTCGACGCTGCCGCCCTCTTCCGTTCATCTCATGCTCATGCGTAGCGCTAAAGCGACACTTTTAGCGTAAGCCGGCGATATAGTCTGCCACTGCACGCATCTCTTCCGGCGACATCCGTTGCGACAGCACCGTCATCTGCGGGCTGTTGGCGCGGGTGCCGGTCTTGAATGCTTCCAGCTGGGCCGTGGTGTAATCCTGGTGCTGGCCGGCCAGGCGCGGGTATTGCGCCGGGATGCCGTTGGCGGTGGCGCCATGACAGCTGGCGCAGGCAGCCACGCCTTTTTCCGCAATGCCGCCGCGATAGATCTTGCGGCCCAGCTCCACGGTTTCCTTGTTCTTCGCCGCGCCGGGCTTGTGCGCCTGCGTCGCGAGCCAGGCTGCGATATCCTTCTTCTCCTGCTCCGTCAGCATCTTGGCATAGGTCGTCATGATCGGCTGCTGGCGGTGCGCGGTCGTGAAGTCGACCAGCTGCTTATGGGTATACGTCGCGAACTGGCCCGACAGTTTCGGATTGATCGCGATCGTCGAATTGCCGGCCGCGCCGTGGCAGGACAGGCAGGACGGCAGGCCGCGCGCGGCGTCGCCCGCTTCGTACAGGGCGCCACCCTTGGCTGGATCGGCTTTGACCGCTGGCGCGGTTGCGGCGGACGCCGCCATCGCCGCCGGTAGTCCCCCAAAAACAGTCAGCGAAGTAACCAACAGTGTTTTAAGCAAGGGGGACGTCAACCGATTCATAACTGGCACCTTATAAAGTCAAGATTGAAAGTTCAGTGCAGCGCTTTGATCTACCCGCCAGTGGGCGGAGCAGCAATCAACCCCTTATTGTACAATAGCTTTGTTTCCCCAACGCCATTTCATGGCCCTTATTCCCTCTCCCAATGTCCAGATTATGGCAAGCCCGGTTCTTCACGACCGTTAACCAGTTGCGCGATTTGCCAGGCACGCAAGTACCGGAAATCGCCTTCGCCGGGCGCTCGAACGCCGGCAAATCCACAGCGATCAATATCCTGACCAACCAGAAGGGTCTGGCGTTCGCTTCCAAGACGCCTGGCCGTACCCAGCACATCAATTACTTCTCGATCGGCGGCGCCCACGTGGGCCAGCACCGCAAGGATGCGGTCCGGGTCGACGAGATCGAAGCGCTGCTGGTCGACCTGCCGGGCTATGGCTATGCCGAAGTCTCGGGCACCGCCAAGCTGCACTGGCAGAAGCTGCTGGGCGACTATGTCCAGCGCCGCGACCAGCTGGCGGCGCTCATCCTGATCATGGATTCGCGCCGTCCGTTCACCGACCTCGACGTCCAGATGCTGGAGTGGTTCGCCCCGACCGGCAAGCCGATCCACTGCATCCTGACCAAGGCCGACAAGCTCAACCGCAACGAGTCGACCAATGCCCTGCGCGAAGCGCGCGCCGTGCTCGACAGCTATGTCGACGAGGAAGGCAATGGCTTCCCGTTCACGGTGCAGCTGTTCTCGGCGCTCAAGCGCATCGGCATCGAGGAAGCGGACGCGAAGATCCTGGAACTGGCCGGGCTGAACTCACAAGAGGAAGAAACCGAGGAAGACTCCGGCAACGAAGAAAGTGCTGCGCCGTCGGCGGACGACGATAACCCTGCCGCCTGATTTTGCAAGGACTAACACGATGACCATTATCACCTCCGCCTATCCGGCGGCCCGCCCGCGCCGCATGCGGCGCGACCCATTCTCGCGCGCCATGATGCGCGAAAACACCATCACCTCCGCCGACCTGATCTACCCGGTCTTCGTGCTGGAAGGCCAGAACCAGCGCCAGCAGGTGGCGTCGATGCCGGGCGTCGAACGCGTCTCGCTCGACCTGCTGCTGAAAGTTGCCGAAGAATGCGTTTCGCTCGGCATCCCCGCCATGGCGCTGTTCCCGCTGGTCGACCAGTCGGTCAAGACCTATGACGGCATCGAGGCGACCAACCCGGACGGGCTGGTGCCGCGTGTGGTGCGCGAACTGAAGAAGAATTTCCCGGAACTGGGCGTCATCACCGACGTTGCGCTCGACCCGTATACCACCCACGGCCAGGACGGCCTGCCGGACGAGAACGGCTACATCGTCAACGAAAAGACGATCGAGATGCTGGTGAAGCAGGCGCTCACCCACGCCGAGGCCGGCGTGGACATCGTGGCGCCGTCGGACATGATGGACGGCCGCATCGGCGCTATCCGCCAGGCATTTGAAGCGCAGGGCCACATCCATACCCGCATCATGGCCTATTCGGCCAAGTACGCATCCGCCTTCTACGGCCCGTTCCGCGACGCCGTGGGTTCCAGCGCCAACTTGGGCAAGGCCGACAAGAACACCTACCAGATGGACCCGGCCAACAGCGACGAGGCCCTGCGCGAAGTGGCGCTCGACCTGGCCGAAGGCGCCGACATGGTGATGGTCAAGCCCGGCATGCCCTACCTGGACGTGGTGCGCCGTGTGAAGGACGAGTTCAAGGTGCCGACCTTCGCCTACCAGGTCAGCGGCGAGTACGCGATGCTGAAAGCGGCGGCACTGAATGGCTGGCTCGATCACGACAAGGTCATGATGGAGTCGATGATGGCCTTCAAACGCGCCGGCGCCGATGGCGTGCTGACGTATTTTGCGCTGGATATCGCGCGCAAGCTGAAGGCGGGCTGATCGCGCCGCGCTCATGAAAAAACCGTGCCGAGGCACGGTTTTTTGTTGGCGTCGACAATGCCTCAGCGTCCCGGCACCGGCCTGTAATCCGGGAACATCTCCTTGTACAGGAAGGTCATCAGCTGATCCGTATCCTGCGGCCTTGCGCTGAGCTTCACCACGCGCCCCAGGCGGTGCGAATCCCACTCGAAATCGCCCTTCTTCTCGCGCCGGATCAGCTCGATCATCTTCTTGATGACGGCGGTCTCGATATCGCGCTCGCTGCCCTGCTCCACCGTCACCGCCGTCAGCCAGCGCCGCTTGAAGCTCGGGTTCCAGCCGCGGAACTTGAGGTCCATGGTGTTGAAGGTCTTGTTCGAGACCGAGAAGATGCCGCCCGTCTCGTTGCTGTCGTCGGTGCCGCGGCCATTGATGGCGGCGATGTTCGCCAGCGCATTGCGGGTGCCGCGCGCGGCCTCGCTTTCCTCGGCCTGCACTTCGCTGCCGGTCGGGGCGCCGCGGCGCTCGCGCTGGGCCTTCACGTAGGCTGCCATGTCCATGTCGGGCGGGACTTCGGTCGGCGGCTGCTGGCGCTGCGGTTGCGGCGGGGCCGGCGGCGCGGGACGCTCGTCGGGCACCGTGATGGTGTCCGGCAGGCGCTGGACGATGATGCGCTCCTGCTCGACGCGCGGCACCGGCGGCGCCGGCAAGGGACGCGGCGTCGGCCGCGGCGCGGATTCGACGGGTGAGGTTTCCTGCAACGGCGCCACATAGACCACCTGGCTGTCGCCCTGGTCTTCCGAGGCCGGCCGCGCCGTGCGCTGGTCCTGCTCCTTCGGCTCATAGAACCACAGCAGCACCAGCAACAGGTGGACGGCGATCGTGCCCGCCACGCCGAAGCGGTTCGGCTTCTTGCGCCCGTAGGCTAGCCCCAGCCCATAGCGCGGCCCTGTCGGCGGCAGTGGCTGCCCGCAATGGGAACACACTTCGCTGTCCTGGTCGTAGGTGTGGGAATGGTCACGCAAGATCGATCGATTTCCTGGAAGCCACGTCTAAAAAAACGGCAGAGAGCCGCAGTCTAACCGTTTTGCGGCGCCGACGCACCACGCGCGGCGCCCGGGTGCGCTGTCCAGGCCGTTGATGGTTGTTACCAAATGTTTCCGGCCGCCAGTATCAGACAATGAATGTTCCGATACTGGCGGCCGGCCGGCGCACATGATTGCCGCTCAGGCCGGGTGCACGGGGTGGGCCGGCGTGGCCGGATGCGCCACATGGTCCTGGTCGGCCCTCGCGATCTGCTCGTCGGTCAACGGGCCGGTGCCGCTGTAGCGGTCCAGGTACAGGTAGATCACCGGGGTGATGTACAGGGTGATGACTTGCGAGAAGATCAGGCCGCCGCACACCGCCAGGCCCAGCGGCTGGCGCAGCTCGGCGCCGGCGCCGATGCCCAGCGCGATCGGCAGCGCACCCATCAGCGCCGCCAGGGTCGTCATCAGGATCGGGCGGAAGCGCAGGATGCAGGCCTCGCGGATCGCCTCTTGCGGGCTCATGCCCAGGTTGCGCTGGGCGTCGAGCGCGAAGTCGATCATCATGATCGCGTTCTTCTTGACGATGCCGATCAGCATCAGGATGCCGATCATGGCGATCAGGGTCAGGTCCTTGTCGAAGAACCACAGGGTGATCAGCGCGCCGACGGCCGCCGACGGCAGGCCGGCCAGGATGGTCAGCGGGTGGATATAGCTCTCGTACAGCACGCCCAGCAGCACGTAGATGACGCCGACCGCGGCGATGATCAGGATCAGCTGGCTCGATTGCGTATCCTGGAACACGGCGGCGTCGCCGCCATAGGTCGCGATGACCGAGGCCGGCAGCTTCATTTCGCGCCCCAGCTCCTCGATGTGGGCGGTGGCGTCGCCCAGCGACACGCCCGGGGCCAGGTTGAACGACAGGGTGATTGCCTGCAGCTGGCCCTGGTGGTTGACCTGCAGCGGGCCGACCGTGCGGCGCACCGAGGCGATGCTCGACAGCTTGACCAGCTCGCCGCTCTTGCTGCGCACCGAGACCCGCGACAGCGCTTCGTCGTAGTAGCGGTCGCTCGCGGCCGCTTCCAGGATCACGTAGTAGCTCGCCGCCGTCGAATAAATGGTCGAGACCTGGCGTTCGCCGAACGAGGCGTACATCACGGTGCGGATGTCGTCCATTTCCACGCCCAGCAGCGCCGCCTTGTCGCGGTCGATGTCCACCGTCGCCTGCAGCGCCTTGTTCTGGGAATCGCTGTTGACGTCGCGGAAGCGCTCGTCCTTGCGCATGCCTTCCAGGAATTTCTCGGCCCAGCCGCCGATCTCGCCGCCGGACACGCTCTGCAGCGTGTACTGGTAGCGCGCCTTGCTCTGGCGCCCGCCCAGCTGCAGGTTTTGCTGCGGCGACATGAACACCTGCACGCCCGGCACGGCGCGGGTGGCCTTGCGCAGGTCGTCGATCACCAGGTCCATCGGCGGACGTTCGCCGCGGTCCTTCAGCACCAGGAACATGCGGCCGGTATTGCCGCCGCCGCTGAACGAGGTCGTGTCCTTCACATAGGGATTGGCGCGGATGATGTCGACCACCTTGCCCTGCAGCTCGGCCAGCGCCATCGACGACGTGTCTTCCGACGCTTCGACCATCACGCGGATCTGGCCGATGTCTTCTTCGGGGAAGAAGCCCTTCGGCATGGTGGAATACAGCACGCCGGTCAGCACGAAGGTGCCCAGCGCCAGCATCAGCACCACGAAACGGTGGCGCAGCGCCAGGTCCAGCGTGCGTCCATAGCCGTTGCGCACGCGCGTGAAGCCGGCTTCGAAGCGGCGGCCGATCCACGACATGTCTTTCGGGTCGACGTGGCCGCCATCCTTGAGCAGGCGCGAGCACAGCATAGGCACCAGGGTCAGCGAGATCAGGGCCGAGACCAGCACCGCCAGGCCGACGATCACGGCGAATTCGCGGAACAGCAGGCCGATCACGCCCGGCATGAAGAAGATCGGGATGAACACCGCCACCAGCGAGATCGAGATCGAGATGATGGTGAAGCCCACCTCGCGCGCGCCGATGAGGGCGGCCGCCATCGGCTTCTTGCCCATCTCCATATGGCGCACGATATTCTCGAGCACCACGATCGCGTCATCGACCACCAGGCCGACCGCCAGCGTGATGCCGAGCAGCGAGATATTGTCCAGGCTGTAGCCGAGCCAGTACAGCAGCGACAGCGCGCCCAGCAGCGAGATCGGCACCGTCACCGCCGGGATGAAGGTGGCGGCGGCGCGGTGCAGGAACAGGAAGATCACCAGGATCACCAGCAGCACGGTGCCGCCGAGGGTCAGGTTGACGTCGTGGATCGCTTCACGGATCGACAGCGAGCGGTCGTTCACCAGCTCGATCTTGATCGAGGCCGGCAGCTGTCCTTCGAAGCGCGGGATCAGCGCGCGCACCGCGTCGACCACCTGCACGGTGTTCGCGTTCGGCTGGCGCTGCACCATCAGCGAGATCGAGCGCTCGCCGTTCAGGCTGCCCATGGCCTTGACCGACTGGTAGCTGTCCTGCACGTCGGCGATGTCTTTCAGGCGCACCGGCAGGCCGTCGCGGGTGGCGATGATCAGGTTGGCGAAGTCGGCCGCCCGCATCAGCTGGCCGCCGCCCTGGATGGTCAGCGCCTGGGTCGGGCCGTCGAGGATGCCCAGCGGCGTGTTCGAGTTGGCCGCGCGCAGCGCCGCCGCCAGCTCGTCCATCGAGATATTGCGGGCGTTCATCAGGTCGGAACGGGCGCGCACGCGCACGGCGAAGCGCTTGCCGCCGTTGATCGACACTTGCGAGACGCCCTGCACGGTCGAGATCGCCGGCGAGATCAGGTTTTCGGCGTAGTCGTTCAGCTCCGACAAGTCCATCGACGGCGAGGTCAGGTGCATGAACAGGATCGGGGCGTCGGCCGGGTTGACCTTGCGGTAGGACGGCATCTCGGTCATCTCGAGCGGCAGGCGGCGCTGGGCCACCAGCAGGGCCGCCTGGACGTCCACCGCCGCCTTGTCGACGTCGATTTCGTTGTCGAACTCCAGCACGATATTGGTGTCGCCCTGGGTGCTGGTCGAGGTGATCAGCTTGATGCCGGCGATGGTCGAGAACTGCTTCTCGAGCGGCAACGCCACCGACGACGCCATCGTCTCGGGGCTGGCCCCGGCCAGGTTGGCGTAGACGTTGATGACCGGCGTGTTATAGCTGGGCAGCGCGGCGACCGGGATCTGCATGTACGACAGGATGCCGACCAGCACCA
>Ga0308168_1003589_pt1 | contig 11738 bp, 8 predicted proteins | sample PhyCR2_FD_202133 | JGI IMG/M metagenome (GOLD analysis project Ga0308168, IMG submission 202133) | Phyllosphere microbial communities from UC Gill Tract Community Farm, Albany, California, United States - DLSLRC.R2 | ecosystem: Host-associated > Plants > Phyllosphere > Unclassified | place: USA... | reverse complement strand
TACAGCCGTTCCAGGCCTTCGTACTGCGGCGTCAGGCCGCATTGCGAGGCCACGTTGACCAGCAGCAGCACCTTGCCGCGGTAGGCCGCCAGCGTGGTCTCGCTGCCATCCATCAGGCGGAATGGGATCTGGTCGATGTCGGTTTGCATGGTGTCGTTTCTCCGTTGGTGGGGGTGCACCGGCCGGTGCGGTGGCCCATTGTAGCCTTCCCGGCCGCCTGCCCCGGCACCGCATAGCCATCGGTGAGCGTCTTCAGGAAGGCGATGACGTCGGCGATCTCGCGTGCGTTCAGCGCGGGTACGCCGCCCGGCTTGCCGCCGAACGGCGCCTCCATGTTGACGTTGGCGCGGTAACGGGCGGGCAAATCGTCGAATTTGTCGACCTGGCCGTCCGCCTTGCGCGGGTACCATTTATCAGGCGCGGTGTCGCGCGTTGCATAGAAGCGCAGCACGTCGTCCAGCGAATGGAACACGCCGTTGTGGAAGAAGGTCCGGCGCGTGGCCACGTTGCGCAGGCTGGGCGTGCGGAACAGGCCGCAGAATTCCGGCCGCGCGGCCAGGTCGGTACGCAGCGGACCGCACAGGCCGAGGTCGTGGGCGTCCGGCTTGGCATCGGCATGCGTCGCCAGCGCGCGGTTGCGCGGCACGCCCAGCGCGATGAAGCCGAAATCGGTGAACGCCGGAAAAGCGCCCGACTTGATCTCGCTGACGTGGCAGGCGGCGCAATTGCCCTTGTCGGCACGGTTGAACAGCGCCAGCCCGCGCGCTTCCCTTGGGTCGAGCTCCACCTGCCCGCGCAGGAAAGCGTCATATTTACTGGTGTACGGATAGAACTCGGCTGGCGTCTGCTGGAACACCTCGAGCGCCATCGAGGCCGCCGCGTAGGCATCCTGCGGACGTTCGAAGATGCCGGCACCGAAGGCCTTGCGGAAGCGTTCCGCGTAGGCCGCATGCTTGACCCGTTCCACCACGGCCGCCGGGCTGGCGTTGCCCATCTCCTGGGGCGACAGCAACGGGCCGCTGGCCTGTTCGTGGCCGGAATTCGCGCGCCCGTCCCAGTCGTGGCCGCCGGTCGGCCCCTGGTCCTTGCTGTCGTCGCCGTCGTTGTCGTAGAAGTGCTCGGTGAACGGCGGCACGTTCTGCACGTAGCGCAGCGAGGGCGCGGCGCGCAGGCCGGCGGCATGCATGTCGCTGCCGCCCGGCTGTACCGCCAGCGCGTTGGCGGGCGCGTACGCATGGTCGGGCGCATGGCAGCTGGCGCAGGACTGCTTGCCGGAGGCGGACAGCGAGGCGTCATGGAACATCAGCTTGCCGAGCGCCGCCAGTTCGGGCACCGGCACCTTGACGATGGCCGAACCGTAGATGCCTTTGGCGGCAAGCGCGGCGGTGGTAAGGCGAGCGGGAACGGGAGCGGGAGAGGGAGCGGCGGAGCGGTCGCATGCCGCGACGAGGCTGCACGACAGCAGCGCGAACGTGAGGGTGGCCAGGCGCATGGAAGACGGACGGAAAGCAAAACAGAAAGCGGAGTACCGACCATAGCCCGGTCGTGTGACAGATCGATGACATCAGGGTGCCCGAAACAAGCCGTTACACAGTCCGGGCCAGCGTATGTAACGTCTTGTTTCGCCTGCTTATTTTCATTTTTCTGTCATAAACCGCGCATAGACTCCTCGCCGTTTCACTCCCCAAGCACATAACACAAAGGAAACGGCATGAACCGCAACCTCAACCTGTTGCCGCTCGCGGCAATCCTGTCCGCGGGCCTGTATGGCTGCGGCGGCAGCGACTCTCCCGCCGTCAGCGGCGTTGTCGCCGGCAGCTACTACCGCCATGCGCTGGTCTGCCTCGACGACAACGGCAATGGCCGCTGCGACAGCGGCGAACAGAGCGCCTACACCGACGACAACGGCGCCTTCACGCTCAGTGGGAGCGGCCCCGTCGTGGCCCAGATCGGTCCGGATGCCACCCGCTACGACCCGGACACCAAGGTCGCAACCAAGGTCGTCCAGCCGATGGTGTTCCGCGCGCCGGGCAGCGCCAACACCGTGGTCAGCGCCATCTCGACCGAACTGCAGGCGATCATGGACGACAATGGCGGCGACTTCGCGGCGGCGCGCAAGACGCTGGCGGCGCGCGTCGGCGTGAGCGAGGACAAGCTGCTCGAAGACCATAACAAGGAAACCGACGCCACCGTCAAGGCCATCCTGAAGACCGAGGGCGACCAGGCGCTCGAGCGCATCGCCGAAGCCGTGGGCGAAGCCGGCACCGGCGGCGACCTGCCGAAGGCGCTGAAGAACCGCCTGGCGCTGGACAGGATCACCAACATCGTCGTGATCTACGCCGAGAACCGCGGTTTCGACAACCTGTACGGCCTGTTCCCCGGTGCCAACGGCATCCCGGGTGTGAACCCGAGCGCGCAGGGCGGCTACCTGCCGCAGAAGGACGTCGACGGCGCGATCCTGCCGGTGCTGCCGCCGACCTGGGGCGGCGTCACCGCCGCCGGCCAGTCCGTCACCCTCACCCAGGCCCAGAGCGCGAACATGGCGAACAAGCCGTTCCAGATCGACGGCCCGAGCGGCTTCAACCTGCCGCTCAACGTGATCACGCGCGACCTGGTGCACCGCTTCTACAACAACCAGATGCAGATCAATGGCGGTGCCAACGACAAGTTCCCGGCCTACAGCGACGCCGGCGGCCTGTCGATGGGTTACTACGACGGCAGCAAGATGGGGATGTGGCAGGTCGCCAAGGACTACGTCCTGGCCGACAACTTCTTCATGGGTGCCTTCGGCGGCTCGTTCCTGAACCACCAGTACCTGATCTGCGCCTGCGCCCCGGCCTACCCGAACGCCGATACCGCGGCCGCCAGGCCGTCGATCTCGAAGGTCGACCTCGACGCCAATGGCAACTTCCTGCGCCTGACCGCCGGCGCCACCACCCCGGCGAGCGTGCTGAACGGCGCCCCGACCTATGCCGCCGACGGCACCATCACCCCGGCCATCGACGGCATGTTCTACGCCGTCAACACCATGCAGCCGCCCTACCAGCCGAGCGCCAACGCGCAGGCCGCGTCCGATACGACCAGGCTGTACGCCACCACCGGCAGCGCCACCACGCTGCCGCCGCAGACCGGCAAGACCATCGGCGACCTGCTCAGCGCCAAGGGCGTCAACTGGGCCTGGTATGCCGGCGCCTGGAATGCGACGACGGCGGCCGCCACGGGCGACCGCAAGTTCAACGCCGCCGCCAATTTCCAGTACCACCACCAGCCGTTCAACTACTACGCGGCCTTCGATCCGGTCAGCGGCGCCGCCAACCGCAGCGCCCACCTGAAGGACTTCGACGCCGGCTTCCTGAAGGATGCCACCGCCGGCACCCTGCCCGCGGTGTCGTTCTACAAGCCGCAGGGCAACCTGAACCAGCACGCCGGCTATGCCAACGTCGCCGACGGCGACGCCCACATCGTCGACGTCATCAACAAGCTGAAGGCCAGCCCGCAGTGGAAGAACATGGTCGTGGTCATCACCTACGACGAGAACGGCGGCTTCTGGGACCATGCGGCGCCGCCCAAGGCCGACCGCTGGGGCCCGGGCACGCGCATCCCGGCGATCGTGGTCTCGCCGTATGCGAAGAAGGGTTTCGTCGACCACACCATGTACGACACCGCCTCGATCCTGCGCCTGATCACCCACCGCTTCGGCCTGCAACCGCTGCCGGGCATCGTCGAGCGCGACACCAAGCTGGTGGCGAACGGCTTCAAGCCGATGGGCGACCTGACCGGCGCGCTCGACTTCACCCAGAAGTGAACCGCGGAAGGCGCGCTTTCGGTATCATTCGGCAATGAAAGCGCCCTTCTTACACCGCGGCCTGAACGCCGCGGCCCTCCTGCTCGCCTGCGTGCCGGCCCTGGCCACGCGGCCGATGGTGGTCGACGATGCCAGCATCGAGTCGCCCGGCAATTGCCACTTCGAAAGCTGGACCCAGCGCACGGCCGCCCAGGTCGAGTACTGGGCCGTCCCCGCCTGCAACTTCGGCGGCGCCTTGCAGTCGTGGGAACTGAGCGCAGGCCTGGGCCGCGTCAAGCCGGACGGCGCGGACGGCGCCTACCGCTCCGGCGTCGTGCAGGCCAAGACCGTGTTCCGCCCGCTGCAAACGAATGACTGGGGCATCGGCCTGACCGTCGCCAACCAGTTCCGCCAGGGCGCGGGCGTGGCCGGCGACCTGTCGGTGCTGGTGCCGGCCAGCCTGTCGCGCTTCGACGACCGCCTGCTGGTCCACGCCAACCTGGGCTGGCTGCGCGCCCATGCCGACCACCGCTCCGACCTGTTCTGGGCCGGCGGCGCCGAATGGGCGGCACAGCCCAGGCTGACGCTGACGCTGGAAGCCTACGGCACCGCGCGCGGCCACGCGCTGGCCCAGGCCGGGGTGCGCGCCACGCTGGTGCCGGACCACCTCGCGCTCGATGCCGGGATCGGCCGCCGCCTCGGCGGCGCCGAGAGCGAGCGCTATGCCACGGTCGGGCTGACCTTTGCCGGGCCGGTACTGCGTTGACGCCGCGGAGCGGGGCAAAAAAAAGTCCGCCAAACCTGCGCTTGGCGGACAAATCCGGGGTTCCTGCGAAGGACCACTTTGGAGAGAGAAACGCCAGCATAACCGCCGTCCATGTCAGCAGCATGACAAGGCGCCTTGCTCTACAATCCCGGCAACGCCAGTCAAGAGAACGCCATGTCCCTTTCCGCCTTCCAGTATGGTTCCGATGATGCCGGCCTGGTATGGGGTTTCCTGGTCGATGCCGACGGCCGGACGGCCGCGATCGGCGCAGCGGACGCCATCGCCCACTTGCGCCGGCCGGCCGGCGGTTCGGCAAGCGACGCGGCGCCGGGCCAGTTCTTCTGGCTCCATTTCAACCTGTCGAACGCCGCCAGCGAGCGCTGGCTGCGCGCCCACGCCGGCCTCGACGAAGGCTTCTACGAGATCCTGCACCAGGGCTCGCGCTCGACCCGCATCGAGGTCCTCGACAATGCGCTGGTGGCGGTGGTCAACGACGTCCTGCACAACTTTTCCTTCGACAGCGCCGACATTTCCACGCTGTGGGTGCACGTGACCCCGCACGGCGTGATCAGCGCGCGCCGCAAGCCGCTGGAATCGATCGAACGACTGCGCCAGGCGGTGCTGCATGGAGCACCGCTGCGCTCGCCGGTGGAACTGCTGGTGCACCTGCTGCGCGACCAGGCCGACGTGCTGGTCAACATCGTGCGCGAGGCCGTGGCCCGGGTCGACACCACCGAAGACCAGCTGCTGGCCGGGCGCCTGACGCGCAAGCGCGAAGACCTGGGCGCGCTGCGGCGCGTGCTGGTGCGCCTGCAGCGCCTGCTGGCGCCGGAACCGGCAGCGCTGTTCCGGCTGCTGCAGCGGCCGCCCGCCTGGGTCGCGCCCGAGGACCGCCAGGACCTGCGCCAGTCGACCGAGGAATTCACGGTGGTGCTGAGCGACCTCGCCGCGCTGCAGGAACGCATCAAGCTGCTGCAGGAAGAGATCGCGGCCCAGGTCAACGAAGACAACAACCGCAGCCTGTTCCTGCTGACCATCGTCACCGTGATGGCGCTGCCGATCAACCTGATCGCCGGCCTGCTCGGCATGAACGTCGGCGGCATGCCGCTGGCGCAGCATGCGCATGGCTTCTGGATCGTGCTCGGCTTTACCGCCGCCTTCACCGCGGCGGTGGCCTGGCTGCTGCTGCGGCTGCAACGGCCGCGCTGAGGCGCCCCACGCACCGTACCGCGCCGCAGCGTCACGTTGCGGTCACAATCCCCCTCTATAGTTGTCTCGAAATTATTAACGCCAAGTCAACTTTCATGCATACCCCTGCCACTGCCCGGGCCGTGAACCCTTCCAGCGCGCGGCTGTCCACAGTACGCAATCGGATTGCCCCTTTTTCTACACCGTTCTGACTGCCGGGACCCGCCATGAAAGAATTCGACCGCAACGACGACATCCTCCAGCGCGTCCAGCGCGACGCCCTGGACAGCTACGACGAAGAGCTCGAACTCGAGCTCGACGACCGCGCCCTCGATCCAGACACGCTGCTGCCGCAACTGGAAGCCAGCGATGCCGAGCGCGATGCGCGCCAGCGCTATTTCCGCGAACTGTTCCGCCTGCAGGCCGAGCTGGTCAAGCTGCAGGACTGGGTCGTGCAGACCGGCCACAAGGTGGTCATCCTGTTCGAGGGCCGCGACGCCGCCGGCAAGGGCGGCGTCATCAAGCGCATCGTGCAGCGCCTGAATCCGCGCGTGTGCCGGGTGGCGGCGCTGCCGGCGCCAAACGACCGCGAGCGCACGCAATGGTATTTCCAGCGCTACGTGCCGCACCTGCCGGCCGCCGGCGAAATCGTCCTGTTCGACCGCAGCTGGTACAACCGCGCCGGGGTCGAGCGCGTGATGGGGTTCTGCAGCGACGACCAGTACGAGGAATTCTTCCAGACCGTGCCCGAATTCGAGCGCATGCTGGTGCGTTCGGGGATCCAGCTGATCAAGTACTGGTTCTCGATTTCCGACGAAGAGCAGAACGCGCGTTTCCTGAGCCGCATCCACGATCCGCTCAAGCAGTGGAAGCTGAGCCCGATGGACCTGGAATCGCGCCGGCGCTGGGAGGAATACACCAAGGCCAAGGAAATCATGCTGGAACGAACCCACATTCCGGAAGCCAGATGGTGGGTGGTGCAGGCGGTCGACAAGAAAAAAGCGCGGCTGAACTGCATCCACCACCTGCTGCAGCAGATGCCCTACGTCGAGATCGAGCGTTCGGAGATCCACCTGCCGCAGCGCGAATACCACGAGGACTACGTGCGGCGCCCGGTGCCGCCCGAGATCATCGTGCCGGAAATTTACTGATCGAGAATCTCCCCCACCCGAAAGGATCCGTTCCATGAAACGACCGATGCATCCCGGCCTGCTGCCGCTCGCCGCCCTGACCCTCTTGTCCGGCGCAGCGCACGCCACGCCGACGCTGACCGGCGACCGTCCGCTGGTGATTTCCCATCGCGGCGCCAGCGGCTACCTGCCGGAAGAGTCGATCCAGGCCTACCAGCTGGCGATGCGCATGGGCGCCGACTACATCGAGGGCGACGTCTACCTGACGGCGGACAACAAGGCAGTGATGCTGCACGACGGTACCCTGAACGCCACCACCAACGTCGTGGCCTACGCGGCGACGCATCCGGAGATTGCCGCCCTGCGCTCGGCCAACGGCAGCTACGACGTCACGAAATTCACGCTGGCGCAGCTGCGCCAGCTGTCGGTGACCTGCCGCAATGCCACCGGCTACTGCACCGACAAGAGCTATTTCGATGCCGGCCAGTCGTACAGCTTCGCCTCGTACAGCGACTTCCTCGACCTGGCCTACAATAATTACCTCGCCACCGGCATCGCCATCGGCGTCTTCCCGGAAGCCAAGCAAGGCGGCCTGGCCGTGGCGGAAGCGATCCTGGCCGGCCTGACCGATACCAAATACAACGGTTACTTCACGACTGCCGGCCGCGCCCTGACGCAGTCGTTCGACGCCACCCAGGTGAGCTACCTGAACGCCAACTCGGGCATTCCGGTCAGCTACCTCGGCGCCTGCCCGACCACCGCGGCGGCGGCGGCCCAGGTGGCCGCCATCGCCGACGGCATCGGCCCTTCGACCGGGCAGCTCAGCGCCGCCTGCGTAAACGCCGCCCACGGCGCCGGCCTGAGCGTGATCCCGTACACCTACCTGAACAATCCGTCGACCTATGCGGCCGCCTACAACCTCGGCGTGGACGGTGTCTTCACGAACTTCCCGGACATTGCCGTCAACGTGCGCAACCAGGTGTTCGGGCCGGAGACGCCGGTACCCGAGCCGCACTCGGTGGCGCTACTGGGCCTCGGTCTCGCCGGCCTCGGCGTGTTCCGCAAGCGCCGCCAGGCTCGATGATTCGCGGTGAACCTCAGGCCGCCAGCGGCCTGCTCCTGAGCGTCGAGACGATGGTATCGATGCTGGCCGGCTTCGCCAGGTGCGCATTGAAGCCGGCGGCGCGCGTGCGCGCCCGGGTGGCCGCTTCGCCATGGGAAGACAGCGCCACCAGATAAGGTGCATGGCCGATTGCGCGCACGGCGGCGGCGACGTCGAAGCCGTCGATGTTCAGCATGCCGAGGTCGAGCAGCAGCGCGTCGGGCCGGAATTCGCGCACGAGCTGCAGCGCTTCGGCCCCGCCGTACGCGCAGCGCGCCTGGATGCCGTGCAGGCCGAGGGCCTCGGTCAGGAAATCGGCGACGTCGCAGTCATCGTCGACGACGAGCACGCGGGGAGAGGAAGTAGGCATGGCCAGGGTCCGGTAAGGGGCGTCGCGGGGCGACGGTTACGCGGCGTTTGCTGGGCCGGGGTGACATGGCGGGCGATGTGGCCTGCCATGCCGCTATCGTACCACGCGCGGTCTCACGCGTGGAGCACATCGACGAAGCGGCCGAGCGGCATCGGCCGGTGGAACAGGTAGCCCTGCATCGCCGTACAGCCATGGGCGCGCAGGTAGCGCGCCTGCACCTCGGTCTCGACGCCTTCGGCCACCAGGTGCAGCCGCAGTCCGCGCGAGATCGAGATGATCGCCAGCACCACCGGATAGTGGCCGTTCTCGTCGTGGATCTCCTGCACGAAGGACTGGTCGATCTTGATGGTATGGACCGGGAACCGGTGCAGGTAGGCCAGCGACGAATAGCCGGTGCCGAAGTCGTCGATCGCCACCGACACCCCGAGCTGCCCCAGCTTGTTCAGCTGCTCGATGGCGCGCTGCGGGTTGCGGATGCAGATGTTTTCGGTGATCTCGACTTCGATGGCGCCGGGCGCGACGCCGTGGCGCAGCATCGCGTCGTGCATCTTGTCGAAGAAATCGCCGCGGTCCAGGTATTGCGGCGACACGTTCAGCGACAGCTTCAGCTGGCCGCCGCCGATGTGGGTCCAGGCGGCCATGTCGCGGCACAGGGCGCCGATCATCCAGTCCGAGATCGGCAGCATCAGGCCGCTCTCCTCGGCAAAAGGTAAAAACTCGCCGGGCGAGACCACGCCGCGCAGCGGGTGGTTCCAGCGCATCAGCGCCTCGGCGCCAATGATGCGGCCGCTGGCGGCGTCGATCTGCGGCTGGTAGTACATCTCCAGCTCGTCGTTCTCGAGCGCCTTGCGCAAGCCCTGTTCGAGCGCGATCTTCTGGTGCGCCGCATCCTGCATCGCTGGGTCGTAGAAGGCGTGACCGTTCTTGCCCCGTCCTTTGACCTGGTACATGGCGATGTCGGCGTGGCGCAGCAGCTCGTCGATGGTCTCGCCGTGTTCCGGGTAGACCGCGATGCCGATCGAGGCCGAGATGTGGACTTCATTGCCGTCGAGGTCGAAGGCCTGGTGCAGGCGCTCGAGGAACTTGGCGGCGACGATGCGCGCATCCTCGCGGTCGCGCAGCTCGGGCAGCACGAGGGTGAATTCGTCGCCGCCCTGGCGCGCCAGCGTGTCGCCCTGGCGCAGGCATTCCTTCAGGCGCGTGGCGGCCTGCTGCAGCAATTCATCGCCTTTCACGTGGCCGAGGGTGTCGTTGACCAGCTTGAAGCGGTCCAGGTCGACGAACATCACCGCCAGTTCCGCGCGCTTGCGCCGGGCCTGGTGCAGCGCCAGGCCGAGACGGTCCTTGAACAGGGTGCGGTTCGGCAGGCCGGTCAGGATGTCGTGGTAGGCCTGGTGGTAGATCACCTCTTCGGCGCGCTTGCGGCTGCTGACGTCGCGCGCGATGCCGTAGGTGCCGATGAAGGACGATGCGCCCGGCGCCCGGTCCGGCAGGTGCATGCCGACCGCATTCAGCGAAATCGTCATCGCCGTGGTGTTGAAGGCCTGCGCATGGCGGGTGCCGGCGCGGCATTCGAGGCGCAGCTCGGCGTTGCGCGTGGCGCGTTCGCCGGCGCGGCGCTCATGGAACACGTGGCGCGCGCGCTCCAGGTCGTCCTCGTGCACCAGCACCGAGTAATGGCGCCCGATCAGCTCGCGCCGGGCGTAGCCCAGCATCTGGCAGGCGCGGTCGTTGACGAAAGTGAAGCGGCCTTCATGATCGAGCGTGTAGATGATGTCCGGCGACGAGTCGACCAGGTAGCGGTACATCTTTTCCGAGTTTTCCAGCTGCCGGGCGATCAGGCTATTGCCCTGTTCGAGGCGGCGCTGCTGCAGCGCGTTGGCGACCGTCTGCAGCAGTTCCTCGCGGCTGTAGGGCTTGCGCAGGTAGTCGTGGGCGCCGCGCTTGAGGGCGCCGATCGCCGCATCGATCTCGACCATGCCGCTGATGACGATCACGCCGGCGTCGATACCCTGTGCGTTGATGAAGTCCATGACCTGGTTGCCGCCGACGTCCGGCAGGCGCAGGTCGAGCAGCACCAGGTCGAAGCGTTCGCACGCCAGCCGCGCCAAGGCGTCGCCGCCGCTGGCGACGCAGGTCAGGTGGTAGCCGCGCCCGTGCAGCAGCTGGCCAAGCGAGCGCAAGGCATGCGCTTCGTCGTCGACCAGCAGCAGCCGGGACGGGTTGCCATCGGTAGCGGCCGGCGCGTCACTGAAAACGGGCACCCCGGCTGGAAAATTCAAGGGACTGGCGTTGAAGCCAATGTGGGGCCCTGGCGATTGCTGATGGCGCTTTGACATCCTGGGGGCAATAAATTATTTGCCGTGGGTATGAGAAGGCACCAATCATATCGGCATCATTCCTCAAAGACAATAATTTCTACCGGGTTTTGTGTACCGCTAGCCATCTTTTTGCAGTGTCCAGCACCGATGCAGGTTACACGTCGCTTATGTAAATACATGGCAGCACACCTGCGTTGTAGTCATACAGAATTGACACACATTTGTCAAAAACCTGGTGACAATTTCCTATCAGCAATTTATGATTCTTCAAATTCATCAATTTCTCCATTGGCGTGCCGCAGAAGTGCCGCCCTCATCCTCATGGCCAACGTCAACGATATCGCCGCCTGGCGGGAACGGACCTTCACCTCCCTGCTTGCGGTGGTACTCGTCGTGGGCAGTCTCTCGACAGTCGCGATCTTCCCGCTGCTGGTGTCCCAGGGCATGTGGACCGTCGCCGTCGCCGATTCGGTCGCGCTGGTCTGGATCTTCGCCGTCTGGCGGCTCAAGAAGCTGTCGTACACGACGCGCGTGTTGCATTTCCTGACGGTGGTGTACCTGCTGTCGGTGGTCCTGATGCTGACCGTCGGCGCGGCCAGCCTGAGCTACCTGCTGGGACCGCCGCTGATCGCGTCCATCCTGCTGGGCATGCGCCCGGCGATGCTGGCGCTCGTGCTCGGCGCCGCCTCGCTGGTCGCACTCGGCGCCGACGGCCATATCGTGCTGCACGTGCCCGGCTGGGAACACGATCCGCTCAAGGCATCCCTGGTGGCCGCCCTCAACTACGGCACCACCGGCGCGATGCTGGTGCTGACCAGCAGCACCCTGCTCAAGGGCCTGTCGAGCTCGCTGTCCGACCTCGAGTTGACCTCGGCCGCGGTCTCGCGCCTGAACGACCTGGTGCTGATCGCCAAGGCGGCCGATGCCCAGCAGGCGCCGCAGCCGATCACCTTCGCCAACGACGCCTTCCTGCGCCGCACCGGCTACACGCGCGAGGAGATCGTCGGCCACAGCCTGCACGTGCTGCAGGGACCGGAGACCGATCCCGCCGTCCTCAAGCGCCTGTTCGAGGCGCTG
>Ga0308168_1003578_pt1 | contig 11760 bp, 9 predicted proteins | sample PhyCR2_FD_202133 | JGI IMG/M metagenome (GOLD analysis project Ga0308168, IMG submission 202133) | Phyllosphere microbial communities from UC Gill Tract Community Farm, Albany, California, United States - DLSLRC.R2 | ecosystem: Host-associated > Plants > Phyllosphere > Unclassified | place: USA... | reverse complement strand
GCCCCAGTCCAGGTTCATCTCGCCCTGGCCCATCTTGGCGCGGTCGCCCAGCACCTTCTCGACCAGCGAGTGCAGCTTGAAGTTTTCCGGCACGGTGGTGATGCGCTGGGCCAGGCGTTTCAGCTCGGTCAGCGGCACGGCGGTGTCGGCGGCGTCGGTCCACTTCTTGTTCAGGAACGGCGCCCAGTCGACGGCGTACTTGTTCTTGAAGTCGGTCAGCACCGGATCGATGGTGTGCTTGCCGGCGTCCATCGCGGCGCGGTATTCGGCCACCATCTGGTCGCCGCCTTCGGCAGCGATGGTGCCCTGCGCAGCCAGCTTGTCCGCGTACATCTTGCGGGTGCCCGGGTGCTTGGCGATCTTCTTGTACATCAGCGGCTGGGTCAGCGCCGGGGTGTCCTGCTCGTTGTGGCCCAGCTTGCGGTAGCAGACGATGTCGACCACGACGTCCTTGTGGAACTCGGTGCGGTAGTCCATCGCGATCTGCGTGGCCAGCACGACGGCTTCCGGATCGTCGGCGTTCACGTGCAGCACCGGTGCTTCGATCATCTTGACCACGTCGGTGCAATAGATGGTCGAACGGGCGTCGCGCGGGTCCGAGGTGGTGAAACCGATCTGGTTGTTGATGACGATGTGGACGGTACCGCCGGTGCCGTAGCCGCGGGTCTGGGCCAGGTTCAGGGTTTCCATGACCACGCCCTGGCCGGCGAATGCGGCGTCGCCGTGCACCAGGATCGGCAGCACTTCCTTGCCCTTGCGGTCGCCGCGGCGTTCCATGCGGGCCTTGACCGAGCCTTCCACGACCGGGTTGACGATTTCCAGGTGCGACGGGTTGAACGCCAGCGACAGGTGAACCGGACCGCCCGGGGTCGAGATGTCGCTCGAGAAGCCCTGGTGGTATTTGACGTCGCCTGCCGGCAGGTCGTCGGCGTGCTTGCCTTCGAATTCTTCGAACAGCTCGGACGGGGCCTTGCCCAGGGTGTTGACCAGGACGTTCAGGCGGCCGCGGTGGGCCATGCCGATCACGATTTCCTGGACGCCCTGCTCACCGGCGCGCTGGATCACTTCGTCCATCGAGGCGATGAAGGACTCGCCGCCTTCCAGCGAGAAGCGCTTGGCGCCGACGTACTTGGTGTGGAGGTAGCGCTCCAGGCCTTCGGCCGCGGTCAGGCGCTCGAGGATGTGCTTTTTCTTTTCGGCGGTGAAGGCCGGGGTCGAACGGATCGACTCGAGCTTCTCCTGCAACCAGCGCTTCTCGGTCGGGTCGCTGACGTACATGAACTCAGCGCCGATCGAGCGGCAGTAGGTGTCGCGCAACATGTTCAGCAGGTCGCGCAGCGATGCGGTTTCCTGGCCGAAATAGGTGTTGCTGATATTGAATTTGGTATCGAGGTCGGCTTCGCTGAAACCGTAGAAGGCCGGATCCAGTTCCGGGATCGGCGGGCGTTCCTGGCGCTGCAGCGGGTCCAGGTTGGCCCAGCGCGAGCCGAGGTAGCGGTAGGCGGCGATCAGCTGGGTGACGGCGACGCGCTTGCGGCCGAGTTCAGCGTCCGGCGAGGCCATCACGGTGCGGATCGGACCCTGCTTGGCGCGTTCGGCGAAGGAGGCGATCACGGAGGCGTGTGCGACGTCGGGCTTGGCGCTGCCGTCGACTGCCGGCATGTGCTGCATCGCGTCGAAATAGGCGCGCCAGTTGTCCGGGACCGAACCCGGATTGTTCAGGTAGGCTTCATACAACTCTTCCACATACGGCGCATTTCCGCCGAACAGGTACGAGTTGGCTTCGTATTGTTGCATCATTCTTGCTCACCTTTCTTCGCGCTTCGCGATTTTGGGGCGGGTTATTCAAACCTTCCGCGACACGGCCTGACCGGTTAGCGGATCGCACTACTACTCAAGTTGTGGGGGAAGGACTCTACAGAGGCCAAGGTGCAGCCTTTTAGCGCACGGTATTGTAACGCAAGGCGTCGAGCACGACAGAGAGCGACTTTGTTTTTATTTGTTACTGTGCGGCATCCAAACAGCTGAGTTGACGCGCTAAATGATAATAGTTATCATTTACCGCATGCACTCGACCGGTTCAAAATCTCCCTCGCAAAATACTGCCGCCTCTCCAGTTCTCCCTGGAGCCCGCCGCGCCGTCTGGCTGCGCCAGCTGCACCAGTGGCACTGGATCAGTTCCGCCCTCTGCCTGATGGCGATGCTCCTGTTCAGCATCACCGGCTTCACCCTGAACCATGCCTCCCAGATCGAGGCCAAACCGAGCGTGACGCGCCAGAAGGCCACGCTGCCCGCCCCGCTGCGCGAGCGCCTGGCCGCCTTCGCCGGGGAGCACGTGGACGCCAAACTGCCGCTGCCGGACGAACTGGCCGGCTGGGCGAACCAGACCTTCCCGGTCGACGTGCGCGGCGTGAACGCCGAGTGGAGCGAGGAAGACGCCTACGTGCCCCTGCCCCGCCCCGGCGGCGACGCCTGGCTGCGCATCGGCGTCGACGGCCAGGCCGAATACGAGAAGACCGACCGCGGCTGGATCTCCTGGCTCAACGACATGCACAAGGGCCGCAACACCGGCGCCGTGTGGAGCTGGTTCATCGACATTTTCGCCGGCGCCTGCCTGGTCTTCTGCATCACCGGTTTCCTGATCCTGAAATACCACGCCGCCAACCGGCCCTCGACCTGGCCGGTGATCGGCTTCGGGATCGTGCTGCCCATCGTGCTGGCACTCCTGTTCGTTCATTAATCCCACTTGAAAGCATGCCCATGAAACTGTCCCGATCGCTCGCCCTGACGCTGCCCTTGGCGCTGCCGCTGGTCTCCAACGGCGCGATGGCCGCCGACCTGACCGTCAAGTTCGAACTGCCGCAGCTGAACGTGGCCGAGTACCACAAGCCCTACGTCGCGATCTGGATCGAGCGCGCCGACCAGACTGTCGCTTCCACTCTTGCGGTGCTGTACGACGTCAAGAAGAAGGACAACGCCGGCACCAAGTGGGTCAAGGACATGCGCACCTGGTGGCGCAAGGCCGGCCGCGACGTCGAGCTGCCGATGGATGGCGTCTCCGGCGCGACCCGTTCGGCGGGCGTGCAGACCATGAACTTCGCCGGCGCCAGGGCCGGCCTGGACAAGCTGCCGGCCGGCGACTACAAGCTGGTCATCGAGGCCGCACGCGAAGCCGGCGGCCGCGAACTGGTGCGCGTGCCCTTCACCTGGCCGGCCAAGGGCAAGCTGGCAGCGAGCGCCAGCGGCAAGGAAGAGCTGGGCGCGGTTTCGATCTCGGTCCAATAAAGGGTTCACCATGCAAAACAAATTCTTCAAGCAGTTCGCGATCGCCACCATCCTGGCCGGCATGGCCTGCGCCGCCCAGGCCCACAAGCCCTGGATTCTGCCGAGCAGCACCCTGATCGAGACCGACCGCGAAGCCTGGGTCACGATCGACGGCGCCGTGTCGGAAGGCCTGTTCGACCTCGACCACCTGCCCTTGCGCATGGACGGCCTGACGGTCACCGATCCGGACGGCCAGACCGCCCCGGCGCCCGCCGCCACCATGAGCAAGTTCCGCTCCAGCGTCGACCTGAAGCTGCCGAAGAACGGCACCTACCGCATCACCCTGGCCGGGGCCAGCGTCATGGGCAGCTACCAGCTGAACGGCGAGACGAAACGCTTCCGCGCCAGCGCGCAGACCGCGGACAAGGAGATCCCGGCCGGCGCCACCGACGTCAGGCGCACGACCACGGTCCAGCGCCAGGACACCTTCGTCACCGCCAACAAGGCCAGCACCGGCGCCCTCAAGCCGCTCGGCACCGGCCTCGAACTGGTGCCGGTCACCCACCCGAACGAGCTGCACACCGGCGAAAAGGCGACCTTCCGCTTCCAGCTGGACGGCAAGCCGCTGGCCAACTTCCCCTTCAGCCTGATCCCGGGCGGCGTGAAGTACCGCGGCACGCTGAACGAAGTGCGCCTCACCACCGATGCGAAAGGCGAAGCCACCTTCACCCTGCCGGCACCGAACATGTACTGGCTGAGCGCAGCTTACCCGGCCAACGCGCCGCGCGGCCCCGGCGAGCAAGGCCCGGCCGACACCAAGCGCTACAGCTACTCAGCCACGCTCGAGATCCTGCCGGAGTAAGCGCGCATTCCATGGCCTCCCCGATGCGCGCCGTCCTGGTTCCACTCGAGATCGACCCGGTCCCGCCCGCCCCCGGCTGCCGCCTGCGCACGCTGGGCGGCGTCTCGATGGGTACCAGCTGGTCGGCCCGGATGATGGTGCCGCCCGCGCTCGACCTCGCGTCGGGCGCCGCCATCCGGCAGCTGCTGCAGGAAGAGCTGGACCAGATCGTCGCGCAGATGAGCCACTGGGACGGCGCTTCCCTGCTCTCGCACTACAACCGCGCGCCCGCCGGCAGCTGGCATGCGCTGCCGCCGCAGTTCTTCGCGGTGATGGACTACGCGCTGTCGGTGCGTGAAGAGACCGGCGGCGCCTACGACCCGGCTGCCGGCGCCCTGGTCAACCTGTGGGGCTTCGGCCCGACCTCGCGCTACGACCAGGCCGGCTTCTACGCGCCGGACCGCGAGCTGGTGGCCGCCGTCCTCGCCGAACGCCAGGGCCGCCGCCCACGCCTGGACCGCGACCAGCGCGCGCTGTACCAGCCGGGCGGCGCCATCCTCGACCTGTCCTCGGTGGCCAAGGGCTATGCGGTCGACTGCCTGGCGCAGCGCCTGGAAGCGCTGGGCCTGCGCCACTACCTGGTCGAAGTCGGCGGCGAACTGCGCGGCGCCGGCGTCAAGGACGATGGCCAGCCGTGGTGGGTCGAACTCGAAGGCGTGCCCGATGCCGCAGCTGGCCCGGTACCGCAAGCGGTGGTCGCCCTGCACGGCCTGGCGGTGGCCACCTCCGGCGACTATCGCCGTTACTACCAGCTTTCCATGAGCCCGGCCCAGCGCCGCGCCTCGCACACGCTGGACCCGCGCACCGGCTACCCGATCGCCAACGATGTCGCATCATGCACGGTGCTGGCGCCGACCTGCATGGCGGCCGATGCGCTCTCGACCGCGCTGACCGTGATGGGCGTGGACGCCGGCCTGCCCTTCGCCGAACAGCGCGGCCTGGCGGCGCGCTACCTGGTGCGCGAAGGCGATGGCTTGCGCGAAGTGCACACGCCAGCCTGGCGCGCGCTGCTGCAATGAGACTGCAAGAATGATGATGACGATCGACCCGCTGCGCTGGGGCGGCGCACTGCTGCTGTCGGCCAGCTACCTGGCGCTGTGCGCGGGCTACTGGCGCGCGGCGCGTGCCCGCCGCAGCGCGCACGCCCCCGCGGCCGACTGGCTGGTCGTGTACGCCAGCCAGACCGGCAGCGCCGAATACCTGGCCCAACGCAGCGCCGAACTGCTGGCCACCGGCGGCCTGGCGGCGCGCGCCGTGTGCATCTCCAGCCTCGACGAAGGCAGCCTGCGCGGCGCCACCCGCATCCTGTTCGTCGCCAGCACCTACGGCGAAGGCGACGCCCCGGACACGGCCGCGCGCTTTGCCGAACGCCTGATGGCGGAGGGTGCCGACCTGGCCCACCTGCACTACGCCGTGCTGGCCCTGGGCGACCGCAGCTACGCCAACTTCTGCGGTTTCGGCCGCGCGCTGGACGCCTGGCTGGCCAAGGCCGGCGCCACGCCGCTGTTCGAGCGCATCGACGTCGACCGCGGCGCCGGCAAGGCCCTGGAAGACTGGCAGCACCACCTGGGCCGCCTGGCCGGCACCGTCGACGCCCCCGACTGGGAAGCGCCGGCTTATGCCGGCTGGCGCATCGCCGAGCGCACGCTGCTCAACCCCGGCAGCCAGGGTGCGCCTCTTTACCGCCTGGTGCTGGCGCCGCTGGACGGCGGCCTGCCCGCCTGGGAAGCCGGCGACCTGGCCCAGGTCAGCGCGCCCGCGGACCCCGAGCATCCGCGCGAATACTCGATCGCCTCGATTCCCGCGGACGGCCGCCTGGAGCTGCTGGTGCGCCTGCAAAAGCGCGAGGACGGCAGCCCGGGCGCGGCCTCCGGCTGGCTGTGCGAAGCTGCATCCGGCAGCGACACGATCCCCCTGCGCATTCGCGCACACCAGCGCTTCCGCCTCGGCGACAACGCACGCCGGCCCATGCTTTTGATCGGCAACGGCAGCGGCCTGGCCGGCCTGCGCGGCCTGCTGCGCGCCCGCATCGCGCTTGGGGTGCGCGAGAACTGGCTGCTGTTCGGCGAACGCAATGCGGCCCACGACTTCCTGCTGCGCGAGGAGCTGGAAGGCTGGGTGGAAGCCGGCTGGCTGGAAAAGCTGGACCTGGCGTTCTCGCGCGACCAGCAGGAGGGCCAGCCGCGTCGCCGCTACGTGCAGGACGTGCTGCGCGAGCAGGCGGCGCTGGTGCGGCAGTGGGTGGCGCATGACGCCGCGATTTATGTGTGCGGCAGCCTGCAGGGGATGGCGGGTGGGGTGCATGAGACCCTGCAGGAGATACTTGGCGGCGATGTGGTGGAGCACCTCGCTGACGAGGGACGCTACCGGCGTGACGTGTACTAACCTACCGACGATTGATTTTTTCTCATCATATCTTTTTGAAATGTAAGCCACGCGGATACAACGTCGATGGATAAAACACTTTCGATGGATGAGCGCTCCAGCAAACGACCTCCCTGTCGTTAAACCCTGCTTTGGTAAGCGCCTTTATAGCCGCTGCACTCGTGCAGTACGCACGAATCGGATGACGGACGGAGTCGCGAAGCAGGCGAAGATCTTCTACGATATCGGCTTGCACTGAAAGCTTGTTCCATTCCCGGCTAGGCCAATCCTTCTCTGTGCTGCCAACGCCTGCGGGCCGCAGATAAGGAATCAAATTGTGAAAAATAAAGGCCCCGCCGTCGGCCTTGACGAAGCGTGCCGCTTCTAGGGGAGCGACCCCGGTTTGCCAAACCACGCGCTTGTTACTGTTGACCTCAGTGCGGCCCATTATCCACGCCCACAACCTATGCCAAAACGGATCTCGATCCATAAATGGGTTTTGTAGATAGGCGTTCCAGTCTGCCTGCCTCCCGAGATCAGCAATGTCGTAGAAGTCGAGTCCCAGGAACAAATAAGTGTGCCGGGGAGGAGCATCGAGCAAGGACATTGTCCAGTCAGTATAGGGATTCAAGCCATGTGAGAGCCCACTTGCTGAATTCGCAAACTTCGGCTGAAAGCCTGAATTGCCGAGTCGACCTGCGTCTGCCGCTGCTGCCAATTCGCGTTTTGCTTCTTCTGCGTTAAACGCGCCAAGGTTAGCAGTTGTAAGTGCATTCACGCCCCATGCGTCACGGTAACGTCCCTCTGCACGGACCTGGCGCAGCAGACTCTGGAGGCTGGCCAGGCTATAACCACGCTCTACGCGTTCGCTATAAGTGAGTAAAGGAGCAGATAATGTCATCAAATTGGCAGTCGACCTGAACGGTTATCGATCATATATGATAATAAAACCGTCTTAACCTGTGGGGCTTAGAACAACCATGACCAGATCCTGCCGCCCGTCCGAAAAGCAAGCGCCACCTGTACGAGGAACGAACCGTGGATGTGCGCCCAAGTTGCCTACCACTGCAATTGACTTCACTGGGCAGCAGACCCAAAGTAAAGGGTGGAACGGCGACAATGTCATCACCAGTGCCGCGCACAATCTCGATTTAGAGGCCCTGTGTGCCCGGCTCGGCAGGTTTGGCCCGCTCGAAAAACAACCGTGCTACACCTATGTTGTTGAAACCCTGCGGCTGGATGAAGATGGCAACGTCAAGCAAACCGCAAGTGCGCCTAACTTCTGCGGTGGTTTCATAACGCTGCTTACTTGCAAGCACAGTACTCGCACTGTCCTGTCTCCATCACAGTGGCGCGATGGCGTTTGGGTAGCCGGCATGACTGGGTCCGGTGCCAAGTTCGGTCATCGGCAATCTCTGGCATTCCTGATGCGGGTTGGGGAAGCGTATGCTTCTCAGTTCGACCTGGCCCAAGCCTTACGAGCATCAGGCCGTAGCACAACCCTCGACGCAAAAAATGCAAGCCGACATGTAAACGGTGACGTGCTGATTCCTCGTCACGAACAGCTAACACATACGCAACGCGTCTCTCCGGACTTCTATCATCCCCCAATACTGCCTCATGCGCATCGCACTTCACACGACGACACCTATTGGCACAAGGACGTCGATTACGTCGCTCGGGGCGGAAGCCGGCCAGCTTACCTGGTCGGCGACCCAGCCAACAGCTTTACGTGGTCTCGTCAGATGATTTTCAATGCGAGGCCTGGCAATTTACGCCCACACCGCGCTTGGCCACTCGGTCAATTGGTCGACTACCTCAAGGCTTGAGGTGCCGTGTACATAGCGTGCTGCGGCCTCAGATGTGCCGAACTTTGATGGATAGCAGCTGTTGCGGCGGCCCGACCTTGTCACCAGTCTGACACGATAAGCCGCTAGACTGTTTCAATCTCTTGTGTATCTCCGACACCGGATATGCATTCATCCGCCGTGCTCACCGCCGGCGGATTTTTTTTGCCTCAACGCTCAGAACTTCATCTCCAGATTCGCCCCCACCCGCACCGATCCCGGCTGGAAACCGGTCTCGCGCGACGTACCCGCCGCATCCTGGTAGAGCCGGTCCGAGGGATTGTCCATGCCGAGGATGTTGTTGGCCGACACCCGCAGCTGGTAGCGCGGATTGAACTTGTAGAGCACGTAAGCATCGAGGTCGCGCCGGGTCTGCTGGAGCTGGGACTGGGCTTCGGAGATGCGCACCCAGCCGCCCTTCTGCCAGGCCAGGCTGCTACCGACGGCCAGGTCGCCCTTGCGGTAATCGACGCCCAGCGTGGCCGACATCGGGGTCTGGCCATCGAGCGTATTGCCGGGGCCGGGGACGGCGGCGACGTGCGACCAGTTGCGGCTGAAGCTTGCTCGCAGGTCGAGATCCTTGAAAGCCTCGCCGAGCAGCTTGCCGGGCGTCTTGGCTTCCAGCTGCAGCGAGCGCACCAGCGCGTCGCCGTCGTTGATCGGACGGTAGACCCAGCGGCCATTGGCATCGAGGTCGAGACGGGTGCGGATGTAATCGGTGATCGCGCGGCGCGACACGCTGGCCGAGAACATCGCGCCATCCTTCAGGAAGTGCTCGTAGGTGATGTCGATGCCGTTCGCCAGCTCGGGACGCAGGTCCGGATTGCCGCTCGAATCGGCGTCGAAGCGCGTGTTGACCGCGGCTTCCCAGCGGCGCGCGGTGAGCTGGTCGATGGTCGGCGCCTTGTAGGTGCGGGTCAGGGCCAGGCGCAGCTGGCGGCCGCTGTCGCCCGGGAATTTGTACAGGGTCTGGGCCACGGGGCTGAGCACGTGGCTGCGCGAGCTGGTCTTCAGCATGCCGGTCTCGGGACTGTTTGCCTCGCTGTCGGTCCGCACGCCTTCCCAGCGCGCGCCGAGGTAGACCGACAGCTGCTTGTCGATGCTCCATTCGTCCTGCGCGAAGCCGGCCAGGCGCGTGAGCTTCGGCGCGAAGGTCTCGACGAAGTAGGTCGGCGCCGCCTGGTTCAACTGCTCGTGGCGGTCGCGCGTCTGCTCGCTCTCCTGCACGCTGGCGTCCAGGCCGGCGGTCAGCGCATGGCCGTCGAACAGCGAGCGCGTGTACTTGCCGCGCAGGCTGGTGCGGTGGCCGCGGTCGACGGTATCCCAGTCGCGCAGCAGGCGCTGGGCGCGGCCGACCGTGTACATGTCGTTGAGACTGTCGTTGTAATTGCGGTTGCGCTCCGCCGACACCTTCAGGTCCAGCTTGCCGCCGGCGAGCTTCGCGATCCAGCCGACTTCGCCCTGCATGCCCGTCATGCCGCCCGGGCTGCTCTGCAGGTTCTCGACATAATCGGGGCTGGCAAAGCTGCCGACCAGGTTGTCGGTGTGCGAGACGCCGCCCCAGGTATTGCGGTTCGACTGGATGCCGACCGAGGCATTCAGCTCGTCGCCGTTCTCGAACTTCCAGGACAGGCGCGGATACAGGACGGCGCCGCGGTAGCTGCCGCTGCCGTCGTAGGCCGCGCGGCGCGCCTGCGTCACTTCGCCCGAGGGCAACGCGAACTGCTCGAAGGTCCGGCTGGTGAAGGCATTGTCGCCGCCGTACAGGTAGAAGTTCAGGAAGTAGGAAAGCTGGTCCTTCTTGTCGGCCCAGGTGCCGCCGCCGCCGAAGTTCCGGCTCTCCTGCGAACGGAAAGCGGAGACGCGCAGATCGTGCTGGGCCTTGCTGGTCACCTTCTTCAGCACGATGTTGATGGTGCCGGCGATCGCCTGCATCGAATACTCGGCGCTGGCCGCGCGGATGATCTCGATGCGCTCGATCTGGTCGGGCGTCAGCGTGTCCATGTTGAAGCCTGGCGGCGGGCGGTCGCCGTTGACCAGGATCTGGGTATAGCCGGCGCCCAGGCCGCGCATGCGCAGGGTCTTGCCGCTGACGGTCACGCCCGGCGCGCGCTTGAGCACGTCGTAGATGTTGTCGTCGCCGTACTTGCGAATCTCTTCCGCGCTCAGCACGGTCTTGCTGGCGGTGTCGTCGCGGCGCGCGTCGTAGCTGCTGGCCGCGCCCTTCACTTCGACGGTGGTGATCTTGTCCTGCTTGGCCGGCGCTTCTTTCGCGAGGGGCTTGTCGGCCGAAGTTGCGCCCGATGTTGCGGGCGCGGTCTGGGCCAGCGCGGCGGCCGGCAGGGACAGCAGGGCGAGGTGGACGGCGAGTGCGGCGGGGTGACGCTGGAAAATCATGAAGGGCTGCTGAGGATGAGGGAACAGCCCAACACGATATCAGTTGGCTAGCCTTTAAATTGCGTCAATTGTCACCTTCAGTGCACGCAGCTGACGAAAGCGTCCGCCGCATCGGGACGTTCGGCATCGGCGCCGGTGGCCAGGTCGACGACCTTGTGGCTCGCCTGGTCCGATGCCGTGCCCATCTCCGACGCCCAGGTCACGCCGACCGACCAGTTATGGCCGGCGATCTCGCCGGATGCCGCCAGCTTCTTGAGCTCGGCCACCGACGGCAGGCGCCAGTTGCCGTACCCGTCGATGGTCACGGTGTCGCAGAAGTCGCGCGCCTTGGTCCAGTTGTTCGAGAAGCTCACGCCCATCCAGGCCTTGGCGTCGAAGGTCACCAGCCCCACCGGCGGATTTGACGCCGGGACGATGCACTGGTTGTTGGTCAGGACGGCGGGCTCGACGCAGTTCGGCTTCGGCACGCAGTTGCCGTTGATGCGCACGCTGCCGGCTTCGCAGGCCACCGCGGTGACGGTCAGCGTGGTCGATGCCGAGGTCGGGCCCCAGCCGCCGGTGCCGGGCTGGGTCGCGGTGATCGTCGTTTCCCCCGGTCCCTTGATGGTGACGAGGCTGCCGGCGATGACGGCGACCGCCTGATTGCTGCTGGTGTAGCTGAACGGCGCCGGGCTCTTCGACGAAGGCGGGACGATGTTGAAGGGCTTGTCGGTTTCGGTTTTCGTGATGGCCGCGAACGGACCCAGGGCCGGACCCTGGTCCGGATCGCTGCACGCCACGAGCATGCACAACATGAACAGCCAGCCGACGATCCGCTTCATGAAATTCCCCGTCAATTTTGAGTTCGCTACATTAGCAAAAACCGGCGCCGCAAAATGCGTTCTTTGTCACCTGTGCGCAGGCGGCGCGGGCTCAAGGCTTTGCGGCCTGTGCCGCGTCAATCTCGCTTCCCCATGGATCTTTCCCTGCTACAGGCTTGCCGGCGAC
>Ga0308168_1003569_pt1 | contig 11779 bp, 9 predicted proteins | sample PhyCR2_FD_202133 | JGI IMG/M metagenome (GOLD analysis project Ga0308168, IMG submission 202133) | Phyllosphere microbial communities from UC Gill Tract Community Farm, Albany, California, United States - DLSLRC.R2 | ecosystem: Host-associated > Plants > Phyllosphere > Unclassified | place: USA... | reverse complement strand
ATTCTGACGGCGCATGGTTTGCCTGCTCGTTCGGCTCGCGCACCATACCTGCGCCCACGGTCACGTTGGTCAGGCGATCGATAAGGATCATGCCGCCGGTAACCGGGTTTTCCTGGTATTTATCCAATACCAGCGGTTCGTCGAAGGTGAGATCCACCAGCCCGATGCCGTTCAGCGGCAGGTTATCCACCTCGTTGTGGTCCAGGGTGTTGATATTGACCTGATACTGAATGCCATCCACACGCGCACGGGTTTTCTTTCCGACGATTTTAATGTCGTAGCTCTGGCCCGGCGTCAGCGGCTGTTCCGCCATCCACACCACATCCACCGACGCGCTCTGTACCGCTTTCAGCCCGTCCTGTGCATCGAGCAGTAAATCGCCACGGCTGATGTCGATTTCATCTTTCAACACCAGCGTGACCGCTTCCCCTGCCCCGGCCTGTTGCAGATCGCCATCAAAGGTGACGATACGCGCCACCGTTGATTCCACTCCTGACGGCAGCACTTTGACGCGCTGGCCGACGTTGACACTGCCGGACGCAATGGTGCCGGAGAACCCCCGGAAATCGAGATTCGGGCGGTTCACATACTGCACCGGGAAACGCATCGGCTGCGTCTCGACCACGCGCTGGATCTCAACGGTTTCCAGCACTTCCAGCAGCGTCGGACCGCTGTACCACGGCATATTGCTGCTCTGACTCGCCACGTTATCGCCTTCCAGCGCCGACAGCGGTACAAAGCGGATATCGAGGCTGCCCGGCAGCTGTTCGGCGAAGGTCAGATAGTCTTCGCGGATCTGATTGAATTTCTCTTCGCTAAATTCCACCAGGTCCATTTTGTTCACCGCGACCACCAGGTGGCGGATCCCCAGCAGCGTCGAGATAAAGCTATGACGGCGGGTCTGATCCAGCACGCCTTTGCGCGCATCCATCAGCAGGATCGCCAGGTCGCAGGTGGACGCGCCGGTCGCCATATTACGGGTGTACTGCTCGTGCCCAGGCGTGTCGGCAATAATAAACTTACGCTTCTCGGTGGAGAAATAGCGGTACGCCACGTCGATAGTGATGCCCTGCTCACGCTCGGCCTGTAAGCCATCGACCAGCAGCGCCAGATCCAGTTTTTCGCCCTGGGTACCGTGACGCTTGCTGTCGTTATGCAGCGACGAGAGCTGATCTTCATAAATCTGGCGGGTATCGTGCAGCAGACGACCGATCAGCGTACTTTTGCCGTCATCGACGCTGCCGCAGGTCAGAAAACGCAGCAGGCTTTTGTGCTGCTGGGCGTGCAGGTAAGCTTCCACGCCGCCTTCGCTGGCGATTTGTTGTGCAATAGTCGTATTCATGGCGGCTCCTTAGAAATAACCCTGGCGTTTCTTCAGCTCCATGGAGCCGGCCTGGTCGCGGTCAATCACGCGTCCCTGTCGTTCGCTGGTGGTGGATACCAGCATCTCTTCAATGATGTCCGGCAGCGTTTGCGCGTCAGACTCCACCGCGCCGGTCAATGGCCAGCAGCCGAGTGTACGGAAACGCACCATGCGCTGTTCGATCTTCTCACCCGGTTGCAGGTCAATGCGATCGTCATCAATCATCATCAGCATACCGTCACGTTCCAGCACCGGTCGTTCAGCGGCCAGGTACAGCGGTACGATTTCAATATTTTCAAGGAAGATGTACTGCCAGATATCCAGCTCGGTCCAGTTGGAGAGCGGGAACACGCGAATGCTTTCGCCTTTGTTGATCTGGCCGTTGTAGTTGTGCCACAGCTCCGGGCGCTGGTTTTTTGGATCCCAGCGGTGGAAACGGTCGCGGAACGAGTAAATACGCTCTTTAGCGCGGGATTTTTCTTCGTCACGGCGCGCGCCGCCGAAGGCCGCATCAAAACCGTATTTGTTCAGCGCCTGCTTCAGCCCTTCGGTTTTCATGATGTCGGTGTGTTTACCGCTGCCGTGCACGAAGGGGTTAATGCCCATCGCCACGCCTTCCGGGTTTTTATGCACCAGCAGCTCACAGCCGTAGGCTTTGGCGGTGCGATCACGGAACTCATACATCTCGCGGAATTTCCAGCCGGTATCCACATGCAACAGCGGGAACGGCAACGTGCCGGGATAAAACGCTTTGCGCGCCAGATGCAGCATCACGCTGGAGTCTTTGCCGATGGAATACATCATCACCGGATTGCCAAATTCTGCCGCCACCTCGCGAATAATATGGATGCTTTCCGCCTCCAGTTGTCGCAGGTGAGTGAGTCGTTTTTGATCCATAACCGTTCCTTAAGCCAGATTTACCACGGAGTTATCAAAAGATCCCGTGCCTGTAGAGTGTTGAAACCAGGCGAGCGCATCGCGTAACTGCACCACTTCACCCACTACCAGCAGCGCTGGCATCGGCGCGTTTAGCGCCAGGTTCTCTAATTGTTCTAATGTGCCGGTTTTGACCTGCTGATCCCGTCGCGTGCCGCGCGAGATCACCGCCACCGGCGTCGCTTTATCGCGGCCGTGCAAAATAAGTTGCTGGCTGATTTCCCCCGCCTTCATGGTGCCCATGTATACCGCCAGCGTCTGACGGCTTTGCGCCAGCTGCGACCAGTCGAAAGGCGCGCTGTCGGCTTTGTAATGTCCGGTCACAAAGGTCACGCTCTGGGCAAAGTCGCGGTGCGTGAGCGGAATGCCTGCATAGGCCGTTGCGCCGGAAGCGGCAGTGACGCCAGGCACCACCTGGAAGGGCACCCCCGCCGCCGCGGCAGCCTGTAGCTCTTCGCCACCGCGACCAAAAATAAAGGGATCGCCGCCTTTAAGGCGCACCACGGTTTTGCCCGCCCGCGCTTCGTCAATCAGCATCTGATTGGTTTCATGCTGGGGCACGGCATGACCGCCCGCGCGCTTACCGACGCAGATTTTGTCGGCGTCGCGCCGGGTCAGCTCCAGCACCTCATCACTGACCAGATGGTCATAAAACACCACGTCCGCCTGCTGAATAACCTGCAGGCCGCGCAGCGTCAGCAGCCCGGCATCACCCGGCCCGGCGCCCACCAGAATAATTTCTCCTTGCGAACGGTCAGGGGCTGCCAGCGTTTCAGCCAGCACCGCTTCTGCGGCCTGCTCGTTTCCGGCGGCCATCAGACTGGCGAAGCGCCCGCGAAAGGCGGCTTCCCAGAAACGACGGCGGGCGTCTGTCGTTTTGCGCAAGGCTTTGATGCGCTCGCGCCACTGCCCGGCAATGTCCGCCATGCGGCCCAAATTTCCCGGCAACAGCGCTTCAATTTTTTCCCGCAGCAGACGCGCCAGCACCGGGGCATTGCCGCCGGAGGAGATCGCCACCACTATCGGGCTGCGGTCAACAATAGACGGGAAGATAAAGGAGCACAGCGGTTGGTCGTCCACCACATTTACCAGCCGGTGACGGGCGTCGGCAGCGTCAAAGACACGACGATTTAGCGCCCGATCGCTGGTGGCGGCGATGACCAGAAAAACGGCGTCGAGCTGGGTTTCATCGAACTCGGTTGCCAGCCAGACCAGCGCCTGCTCATCAGCCAGACGCTGTACCTCGCTGCCCAGTTCACGGGCGACAACCTGCACCTTCGCGCCTGCGCGTAATAAAAACGCGATCTTACGGGCAGCGATCTCGCCGCCGCCAATAACCAGTACGGGTCGGTTTTTTACCGCAGCAAAAATGGGCAGGTGTTCCACAAGGTAACAGCTCGCTAACAATCAAGAATAAGGGGACTATAGGGGGCGGTGGTAAGCGAATGAAATTACGAATTGGAATGAGTAGTTCCGCAAAGGAATAACGGCCTGGGAAAGCAAATATCAAAAAGTGCTTAACGCCAGAAAATTCGTGCGTTTAGGCGCAATTCAAATTGTGTAAGGTCGATCACAGTTTCATACTAAGCCGGTCAAAAATTTCCGGCATGTTTAAGGACTCATTATGTTTCGCGCATTGCGCCACCGTACCGCTGCCCTGGCGTTCGGCGTATGCTGTATCCTCCCCGTCCAGGCGAAGCTGCTACCGCCTGGCGACATGGCAAGCCATCAGGCACGTTATATTGCGACCTATTTCCCCGGCCGCATGACCGGCTCTCCGGCAGAGATGCTGTCCGCCGACTATGTGCGTCAGCAGTTTGCGCAGATGGGCTACCAGAGCGATATCCGCAAGTTCACCAGCCGCTTTCTCTATACCTCGAAAAGTAATCAGCGCAACTGGCATAACGTTACCGGCAGCACGGTGATCGCCGCCCACGAGGGTAAGCAGCCGGAGCAGATTATCATCATGGCGCACCTCGACACCTACGCGCCGCGCAGCGATGCGGATATTGATAACAACCTCGGCGGCCTCACCTTACAGGGGCTTGACGATAACGCCGCCGGTGTTGGCGTGATGCTGGAACTGGCCGATGCGCTAAAAAATATCCCCACGCAGTACAGTATCCGCTTTGTCGCCACCAGCGGCGAAGAGGAAGGTCAGCTTGGTGCGGAAAACTTTCTGAACCGCATGAGCACGGCTGAGAAGAAAAATACCCTGCTGGTGATCAATCTCGATAACCTGATCGTCGGCGATAAGCTCTATTTCAATAGCGGCAAAAATACCCCTGCTTCGGTGCGCAAACTCACCCGCGACCGCGCGCTGGCCATCGCCCGCAGCCACGGGATTGCCGCTGCAACCAATCCTGGCCAGAATCCCCAGTACCCGAAAGGCACGGGCTGCTGCCACGATATACAGGTCTTCGATAAAGCGAATATTCCGGTGCTGTCGGTGGAAGCGACGAACTGGTCACTGGGCAATAAAGACGGTAACCAGCAGCGCGCCAAAACCCGTTCCTTCCCGGACGGCACCAGCTGGCACAATGTGCGTCTGGATAACCAGCAGCACATCGACAGCGCCCTGCCGGGCCGCATCGAACGCCGCAGCCGCGACGTGATGCGCATCATGCTGCCGCTGGTGAAGGAACTGGCACGGGCGGAAACATAGCGGCATTAACTCTGACGAATACGGAACACATAAAAAAAGCCGATCGGCTGAGATCGGCTTTTTTTTAGTGTTGCTTAACCTTCATGCAATCCGCACTCGCGCTTCAACCCAAAGAAGCGGGTTTCTTCTTCGGCCATGCCCGGCTCCCATTTGCGGGTGGTATGGGTATCCCCGACAGACAGATAGCCCTGATCCCACAACGGATGGTATTTCAGGCCGTGCTTTTGCAGGTACTGGAACACGGTGCGGTTGTCCCAGTCGATAATCGGCAGCACTTTGAACACGCCGCGCTGGATGGCCAGCACCGGCAGGCTGGCTCGACTGCCGGACTGGTCGCGGCGCAGGCCGGCAAACCATGTCTGCGCATTCAGATCTTTCAGCGCACGGTTCATCGGCTCGACTTTGTTAATGTCGTTGTACTTCTCGATGCCTTCAACGCCCTGCTCCCACAGTTTGCCGTAGCGGGCCTCCTGCCAGGCCGCGCTCTCTTTCGCGCGGTAGACTTGCAGGTTCAGTTTGAGTTTGTCGGTTAACTCGTCAATAAACTGGTAGGTTTCCGGGAACAGGTAGCCGGTATCGGTAAGGATCACCGGAATATCCGGACGGATCTGATTCACCAGATGCAGGCTGACCGCCGCCTGAATACCAAAGCTCGACGACAGCACGTATTCACCGGGCAGGTTTTCCAGCGCCCAGGCGACGCGCGCTTCTGCGCTGAGTTTTTCAAGCTGGCCGTTCGTCTCGGCGAGGGCCAGTACGCGTTCTACTTTTGGCAGTTCGTTGAGCGTGTTTAGATCGAGTACGGACATAGATTCCTCACTTATGCCGGGTGGCGCATGCGCTTACCCGGCCTACAGGGCACGTTGTTTGCCCGGCCTGTTAAACTGTAGGCCCGGTAAGCATAGCGCCACCGGGCAAGGATCGTTTATTCCCAGAAATCCCGTGCCGGATCCAGTACCGGACGGATGATGCCGGCACGAACGGTGAAATCACCGAAGCCTTCGTTGGCATTACGCTCTTTCGCCCAGCGGCCTACCAGCTCGTCAATGGTGTCGAGGATTTCCGATTCGGTAATGTTTTCGCGGTACATGCGCGGGATACGCGTGCCCATGCGGTTGCCGCCCAGGTGCAGGTTATAGCGACCCGGCGCTTTACCGACCAGCCCCATCTCTGCCAGCAGCGCACGGCCACAGCCATTCGGACAACCGGTCACGCGCAGCACGATATGCTCGTGGCCGAGGCCGTGTTTTTCCATCACCGCTTCTACTTTGTCGATAAACGACGGCAGGAAACGCTCGGCCTCCGCCATCGCCAGCGGGCAGGTCGGGAAGGCGACGCAGGCCATAGAGTTCTCACGCTGCGGTTTCACGGCGTTCATCAGGCCATGATCGCGCGCCAGTTTTTCGATCTTCGCTTTTTCGCTTTCCGGTACGCCCGCCACAATCAGATTCTGGTTAGCGGTTAAACGGAAGTCGCCTTTATGGATCTTCGCGATCTCAACCAGGCCGGTTTTCAGTGGACGATCCGGGTAGTCCAGAATACGGCCATTCTCGATAAACAGCGTCAGGTGCCACTTGTCATCGATCCCTTTCACCCAGCCGATGCGATCGCCGCGACCGGTGAATTCATACGGGCGGATCGGCGCGAATGTAATGCCTGCGCGACGTTCCACTTCCGCTTTGAACACTTCAGGTCCGACGCGCTCCAGCGTGTATTTGGTTTTAGCGTTTTTACGATCGGTACGGTTGCCCCAGTCGCGCTGCGTGGTGACCACGGCTTCGGCGACCGCCAGCGTATGCTCCAGCGGCAGGAAGCCAAATTCCGTCGCGGTGCGGGCGTAGGTTTTCTTGTTGCCGTGCTCAATGGACAATCCGCCGCCTACCAGCAGGTTAAAGCCCACCAGTTTGCCGTTTTCGGCGATGGCGACAAAGTTCATGTCGTTGGCGTGCAAATCGATGTCGTTCTGCGGCGGGATCACCACCGTGGTTTTAAACTTACGCGGCAGATAGGTCTGACCGAGGATGGGTTCTTCGTCGGTGGTCGCCACTTTCTCGGCATCGTGCCAGATTTCCGCATAGGCACGGGTGCGTGGCAGCAGGTGCTCAGAGAGCTTTTTCGCCCATTCGTACGCTTCGGCATGCAGCTGCGATTCCACCGGGTTAGAGGTGCACAGCACGTTACGGTTCATGTCGTTTGCCGTTGCCAGCGCGTCCAGCCCCACTTCGTGCAGCATCTGGTGCGCCGGTTTGACGTTCTTCTTCAGAATGCCGTGATACTGGAACGTCTGGCGGTTGGTCAGACGGATACTGCCATAGATGGTTTTTTCGGTGGCGAATTTATCCACCGACAGCCACTGCTGCGGCGTGATAATGCCGCCCGGCAGACGGCAGCGCAGCATCATCGCGTGACGCGGCTCCAGTTTCTGCTCGGCACGCTCGGCGCGAATGTCGCGATCGTCCTGCTGGTACATGCCGTGAAAACGGATCAGCAGGAAGTTGTCACCGGAAAAACCGCCGGTCAGACCGTTATGTAAATCTTCCGCAATCGTTCCGCGCAAATAGTTGCTTTCCCGCTTCATGCGCTCGGCGTCAGTCAGTTTTCCTTCGACCACCAGCGGACCTGGATATTTTTCGCTCATTAGTAGACATCTCGCTGATAACGGCGCTCAACGCGCAGCTCACTTAAAAATTCATCCGCCGCTTCGGTATCCATGCCACCGAATTCGGCAATCACATCCAGCAAAGCCTGCTCAACGTCTTTCGCCATACGATTGGCGTCGCCGCAGACATAAATGTGGGCACCGTCATTGATCCAGCGCCACAGCTCTGCGCCCTGTTCGCGCAGTTTGTCTTGTACGTATATTTTTTCTTTCTGATCGCGAGACCAGGCCAGGTCGATGCGGTTCAGCACGCCGTCTTTAACGTAGCGCTGCCACTCCACCTGGTATAAAAAGTCTTCGGTAAAGTGCGGGTTGCCAAAGAACAGCCAGTTTTTACCCGGCGCATCCTCGGCGGCACGTTGCTGCATAAAGGCGCGGAACGGCGCGATACCGGTGCCTGGCCCTATCATGATCACCGGCGTTTCCGGGTTTTCTGGCAGACGGAAGTTATCGTTATGTTCGATAAATACCCGAACTTCGCCGTCTTCTTCCACGCGGTCGGCGAGGAAGCTCGACGCGCCACCGGCCCGCGCGCGGCCTTCAATATCAAAACGCACCGCGCCCACGGTAATGTGCACTTCGCTTTCGACTTCCGCCTGAGACGAGGCGATGGAGTACAGGCGCGGCGTCAGCGGGCGCAGCAGACCAATAAGCGCGTCGGCATCCAGCTGGGCCGGGGAGAAACGCACCATATCGACAATCGGCGTCGTTGCTGCGTAGTGCTGCAACTGCGCTTTATCGCCCACCAGCGGCAGTAAGGTTTCGCTGCGCGTCAGGGTGGCGTAGTTTTCCACGATATTGGCGGTGTTCACCGTCAGCTCAAAATGCCACTGCAAGGCTTCGGAAAGCGGCAGGGTTTTGCCATCGACATTCACCGGCTCGTCACCCGTCAGCCACAGCAGTTCAACCAGTTCTTTGACCAGCGCCGGATCGTTCTGATACCAGACGCCCAGGGCATCGCCCGGCTGATAGCGCAGGCCGGAGTCGCCCAGATCGATCTCCAGATGACGCACATCTTTTTCGGAATCGCGACCGGTGATTTTCTGATTGACCGACAGCGTGGCGCACAGCGGCGCTTCTTTAGTATAAGGACTGGAGGTGACTTCGTTGACCACGCCGCTGGCAGTCACCGCAGCCTGCGCTGGCGTTTCCTGTGGGACGCGGGATTTCAGCACCTCAACGATACGAGCACGCCATTCGGCGGCGGCAGCCTGATATTCAACGTCGGTATCGACACGATCCAGCAAGCGTTCCGCACCCAGCGCCGCCAGCTTGCTGTCAAAATCTTTACCGCTCTGACAGAAGAATTCGTATGAGGAGTCGCCAAGGCCAAAGACGGCAAAGGCCGTGCCCTCAAGTTTGGGCGCTTTTTTCGAGAACAGGAATTTATGCAGCGCGACGGCTTCTTCCGGCGGCTCTCCTTCCCCTTGTGTGGACGTCACGACAACCAGCAGTTTTTCCTGAGCGATTTGTTTGAATTTATAGTCGCCCGCGTTAACCAGATTGACGTTAAGCTTCGCCGCTAGCAGCTCATCGCGCAGGGCTTCTGCTACGCGGCGGGCATTGCCGGTTTGCGAGGCGGAAATCAGCGTAATGGCCGGTGTTTCTTTGGCAACAGGCGCGGGCGCGATCGCCGCAGCGCTACCGGGCTGCTGGTTAAGCACGCCCCAGAAATAGCCGGAAACCCAGGCAAGCTGAGTGGGAGTGAGTTCGGATGTCACTGCCGTTAAACGTGACATTTGCTCCGCATTTAGCGGCAACAAAGCGGAAGGTGGGGCCTGAGTCGTCATGCGTCGTCCAGTTCCAGTAAAAGCTGTTTTTATAAGGGGGAAAAACAGAACAGAGAGTAAGGTTAACGGCGCGAATAATAACAATTAAAGAAGGGATGGAAATAACAAATAACCAAAATGACTAACCTCTTTTAGTTATAGTTATTAACACTAAAAGCGGTCAATTAAGCGTTTGAATTTAAAAAACTTTATATCTATAAGCCTGACAAATAGTTCGGCTTAACACTTTTCCCGGTTTTTGTTAATGCTAAAAAAGGTCATATCCGCTACCCTACCGCGGTTTTTGCCTTACAGAGAAATGATGATGATCACCACCTTGTTTAAAGATTTCACCTTCGAAGCCGCTCACCACCTGCCGCACGTACCGGAAGGCCACAAATGCGGTCGCCTGCACGGTCACTCCTTTATGGTGCGTCTGGAAATTACCGGTGAAGTCGATCCGCATACCGGCTGGATCATGGATTTTTCCGAGCTGAAACGCGCCTTCAAGCCGACCTATGATCGTCTGGATCATTACTATCTGAATGATATTCCAGGACTTGAGAATCCAACCAGCGAAGTGCTGGCTGCGTGGATCTGGAACGAAATGAAGCCGCTGGTGCCGCAGTTGAGTGCGGTAATGGTGAAAGAGACCTGCACGGCGGGCTGTATTTATCGCGGGGAGTGATACCCCGGCAGATGCCCCTCTCCCGTGGGGAGAGGGAGCGGATCAGGCAATATTCAGATACTTATGCGTCTGCATCGACAGCCGCCAGTTGCGGGCAATGCAGGTTTCGATGCACAGGCGCGTGGCGTCTTCTTTCTGACTGATGGGTTGCAGGGCGATAACGCGGGGTTTGTCATCGTCAAGACGCGCCAGCAGTTCATCCAGCGCTTCAATGTCCCGCATACGGCCTACCGGATGTTTGATCTCGTCGGCGCGCTCCAGCGCCTGTGTCAGCACGTCATAGCCACCGCGCATATTCACCTTCGGAGATACCGTAACCCAGGTGCCCGTCGTGGTGCGGACTTCGTGCGTGCCGCTGGTTTCAATCTGGCAGCTAAAACCGTTTTTCTCAAACAGTGAGGTCAGCGGCAGCAGGTCGTGGATGCAGGGCTCGCCGCCGGTGATCACCAGATGACGCGCGGTGTAACCCTGACGGCTGATGATCGCCAGCAGATCTTCACTGCTCGCCGCACCCCATTTATCACTTTCTTTGGTTTTGGCGATAACGCTATAGAGCGATACTTCCCGATCGGAGAGCTTGTCCCATGTGTGTTTGGTGTCGCACCAGGCACAGCCAACCGGGCATCCCTGCAAACGAATAAAAATGGCAGGAACGCCGGTAAAGTAACCCTCGCCTTGCAAGGTCTGGAACATTTCATTAATCGGGTACTGCATACTCATCTCTGTTTAGCATGTAAACCCTAAGTATCGCAGATCCTGGCGCATCGATCATGTGCCATTCGCGCCCTGGGCATTTATCGCGCGGGCAAAGCGGGCGGTAATTTGCTGCGGGCGGGTGATGGCACCGCCCACCACGACGGAATGCGCGCCCAGTGCCAGACACTGCGCGGCAAGCGCCGGGGTGTCGACATTGCCTTCGGCGATCACCGGAATAGTCGCGATGTCCAGCACCGCTTTCAGGAAGTGCAGATTGTTCTCAGGGAGCCGATGCCCTGCCGTTTCAGCCGTATAGCCGTAAAGGGTGGTGCCAAGGCAGTCAAAGCCCAGTTCACCGGCAATACGCGCATCGTCAAGGGTAGCGATATCCGCCATTAACAGTACCTGCGGATAGCGACGGCGGATCTCGCTGACCAGCGCAGCAAGGGTGTCGCCGCCCGGCCGCTTACGCTGTGTCGCATCCAGCGCGATGATTTCCGGGGCAACCGTCATCAGTTCGTCGATTTCACGCAGTGTGGCGGTAATAAACACCTCGCTGTCAGGATAATCGCGTTTAATAATGCCGATCACTGGCAGCGACACCTGCGCTTTGATGGCTTTGATATCCACCACGCTGTTGGCGCGAATACCAGCGGCTCCGCCCTCGAGTGCGGCCAGCGCCATGCGGGACATAATAAAATCGCTGTGCAGCGGTTCGTTTTCCAGCGCCTGGCAGGACACCACCAGCGCGTGTTTGATCTGATCTAATGCATTCATAACGCTAACATCTCTTCCATTTCGTTTTTAATAATGGTGACGTGCGGCCCGTAAATCACCTGAACGCCGTTGCCGCGCACGATCACCCCGCGTGCGCCTGTGGCTTTCAGCGCGGGTTCGTCCACTTTGCTGCCGGCTTTGACCGTTACGCGCAGACGGGTGGCACAACAGTCGACCTCGTCCAGATTGTCCCGCCCGCCCAGCGCCGCCACGATGGCCTCGGCCC
>Ga0308168_1003565_pt1 | contig 11781 bp, 11 predicted proteins | sample PhyCR2_FD_202133 | JGI IMG/M metagenome (GOLD analysis project Ga0308168, IMG submission 202133) | Phyllosphere microbial communities from UC Gill Tract Community Farm, Albany, California, United States - DLSLRC.R2 | ecosystem: Host-associated > Plants > Phyllosphere > Unclassified | place: USA... | reverse complement strand
CATCCTGGAAGCGCTGGGCCTGGAAGCGCCGCCGGCCGACCTGTCGATGTGGACCAAGCTGATCCACACGCTGGAAAATCCGAAGCACGAAGTCACCATCGGCATGGTCGGCAAGTACGTCGACCTGATCGAATCCTACAAGTCGCTCACCGAGGCGCTGCGCCACGCCGGCATCCATACCGAGAGCCGCGTCAACATCGAGTACATCGACTCGGAAGAGCTGGAAACCACCGGCTGCGCCCACCTGAGCAAGTACGACGCCATCCTGGTGCCGGGCGGCTTCGGCAAGCGCGGCGTGGAAGGCAAGATCATGGCGGCGCGCCATGCCCGTGAACAAAAGATTCCTTACCTCGGCATCTGCCTGGGCATGCAGGTGGCGCTGATCGAATACGCGCGCCACATGGCCGGCCTGCCGAACGCCAACTCGACCGAGTTCGATCCGGAAACCGACCAGCCGGTCGTGGCCCTGATCAACGAGTGGCAGAACCACGACGGCAAGGTCGAGAAGCGCGACGTGAATTCCGACCTGGGCGGCACCATGCGCCTGGGCGCCCAGACCTGCGCGGTGAACCAGGGCACGCTGGCGGCCGAAGTCTACGGCAACCTGGTGACCGAACGCCACCGCCACCGCTACGAAGCGAACAATCACTACCTGCCGAAGGTCGAAGCAGCTGGCCTGATCGTGTCCGCGCGGACCCCGAACGAAGACCTGTGCGAAATCATGGAACTGCCGAAAGATGCCCACCCGTGGTACATGGGCGTGCAATTCCACCCGGAGTTCAAGTCGACCCCGCGCAACGGCCACCCGCTGTTCTCGGCCTTCATCCGGGCAGCCCTGGCGCACCAGGCACTCAATAACAAGGACGCCGCGCAGCACGCGGACGTCGCTAACTACGGTATGGCACAAGGAGCAGCAGCATGAAGCTTTGCGGATTCGACGTCGGCCTCGATCAGCCGATCTTCCTGATCGCCGGCACCTGCGTGATCGAGTCGCGCCAGATGGCGATGGATGTCGCCGGCCAGCTCAAGGAAATCACCGCCGCGCTGGGCATCCCGTACATCTATAAATCCTCGTTCGACAAGGCCAACCGCTCGTCCGGCAAATCCTTCCGCGGCCCCGGCCGCGACAAGGGCCTGGAGATCCTGGCCGCCGTGCGCAAGGAAATCGGCGTGCCGGTCCTGACCGACGTCCACACCGAGGAAGAGATTCCGGAAGTGGCCAGCATCGTCGATGTGCTGCAGACCCCGGCCTTCCTGTGCCGCCAGACCGACTTCATCAACGCCGTCGCGCGTTCGGGCAAGCCGGTCAACATCAAGAAGGGCCAGTTCCTGGCCCCGGGCGACATGAAGAACGTGATCGACAAGGCGCGCGCCGCGGCGGCGGAAGCCGGCCTGCCGGACCAGTTCATGGCCTGCGAGCGCGGTGCGTCCTTCGGCTACAACAACCTGGTGTCGGACATGCGTTCGCTCGCCATCATGCGCGAATCGAATTGCCCGATCGTGTTCGACGCCACCCACTCGGTGCAGCTGCCGGGCGGCCAGGGCACCTCGTCGGGCGGCCAGCGCGAACACGTGCCGGTGCTGTCGCGCGCGGCGGTCGCCGCCGGCGTGTCTGGCCTGTTCATGGAAACCCACCCGGACCCGGCCTGCGCACTGTCGGACGGCCCGAACGCGGTGCCGCTGGGACGCATGAAGGAGTTGCTGACGACGCTGGTCGATATCGACCGGATCGTCAAGAAGGCTGGTTTCATCGAGTCGAATTTCAAATAACAAATTAGTACCACGTACAGGTAAACGTCGTCCCCGCGAAGGCGGGGACCCAAGTTGCGAGCGTTTCGATAACGCGTCCAACTTGGGCCCCCGCCTTCGCGGGGGCGACGTTCATCAGCTAACTCAAAGTGCGTCTGCAGCTGGATGCGCTTGTGTCGATTACCTACTTTCTGGAGACTGAAGAACCATGAGTGCTATCGTTGATATCATCGGCCGCGAAATCATTGACTCGCGCGGCAATCCGACCGTCGAGTGCGATGTGCTGCTGGAATCCGGCGTGATGGGCCGTGCGGCCGTCCCGTCGGGTGCGTCCACCGGTTCGCGCGAAGCGATCGAACTGCGTGACGGCGACCCGAAACGTTATTTCGGCAAGGGCGTGCTGCAAGCCTGCGAGAACATCAACACCGAGATCAGCGAAGCCATCATGGGCCTGGACGCCAACGAACAGGCCTTCCTGGACCGCACCCTGATCGACCTGGACGGCACCGAGAACAAGAGCCGCCTGGGCGCGAACGCGATGCTGGCCGTTTCCATGGCCGTGGCCAAGGCCGCTGCAGAGGAAGCCGGCCTGCCGCTGTACCGTTACTTCGGCGGTTCGGGCGCGATGCAGATGCCGGTGCCGATGATGAACGTCATCAACGGCGGCGCCCACGCCGACAACAACCTGGACATCCAGGAATTCATGATCATCCCGGTCGGCGCCCCCTCGTTCAAGGAAGCCATCCGCTACGGCGCCGAGATCTTCCACACCCTGAAGAAAATCCTGCACAGCAAGGGCCTGAACACCGCGGTCGGCGATGAAGGCGGTTTCGCGCCGTCGGTCGCCAACCATGAAGAAGCCATCAAGCTGATCATGCAGGCGATCGAGCAGGCCGGCTACGAAGCCGGCACCCAGATCGCCATCGGCCTGGATTGCGCCGCCAGCGAATTCTTCAAGGACGGCAAATACGTGCTGGAAGGCGAAGGCGGCCTGCAACTGTCGGCCACCGACTTCACCAACATGCTGGCCACCTGGTGCGACAAGTACCCGATCATCTCGATCGAGGACGCGATGGCCGAAGGCGACTGGGACGGCTGGAAGATCCTGACCGACCGCCTGGGCAAGAAGGTGCAGCTGGTCGGCGACGACCTGTACGTCACCAACACCAAGATCCTGAAAGAAGGCATCGATAAGGGCATCGCCAACTCGATCCTGATCAAGATCAACCAGATCGGCACCCTGACCGAGACCTTCGCCGCCATCGAAATGGCCAAGCGCGCCGGCTACACCGCCGTCATCTCGCACCGTTCGGGCGAGACCGAGGACTCGACCATCGCCGATATCGCCGTCGGCCTGAACGCCCTGCAGATCAAGACCGGCTCGATGTCGCGTTCGGACCGCATGGCCAAGTACAACCAGCTGCTGCGCATCGAGGAAGACCTGGGCGACATCGCCAGCTACCCGGGCCGCGACGCCTTCTACAATCTCCGGTAATTTCGTCTCCCCGAGACCAGGAAGCCGTCCATCGGGCGGCTTCGTTTTTTCTCCATCCCATGCGCCTCATCACCCTTGCCCTCGCCGCTTTGCTGCTGCTGATCCAGTACCCGCTGTGGCTGGGGAAGGGGGGCTGGCTGGTCGTCACCGACCTCGAAAACCAGCTCGCGGCCAGCCGCGCCCGCACCGACCAGCTCAAGGCGCGCAATGCCAAGCTCGATTCCGAAGTCCACGACCTGAAGGAAGGCCTGGGCGCGGTCGAGGAGCGCGCGCGCTATGACCTCGGCATGATCAAGCAGAACGAAATCTTCGTGCAGGTGCTGCGCAAGGATGAAAAGCCGGCCACCATGATGACGGTACCGCCACCGCCGCCCCCGCCCAAGCCGGGCAAGGGTCCGAAGAAACCGCTGTCCCCACCGGAAGACTGACATGGCTGACCAGGAACACCCTCCCATCGACCCGGCGCTCGACACGCTGGAAGCCATCGCCGCCTATCTCGCCGCCGCCTTCGAAGCCGGCGATGCCGAGCGCCTGACCCGCGCCCTGGCCAGTGTCGCGCAAGCCGACGGCCTGGCCGAGCTGGCCGCCGCCACGGGCTTGCCGCGCGCGCAGCTGGCCGACGCCCTGAACGCTGGTGAAATGAGCCTCGAGACGACGCTCACCATCATGAAGGTGATCGATCTGCACCAACCGGAAGGCGGCGCCGGCGCGCATTGACATCATTTCAATCGAACCGGGATTTGTTGCCGATTCGCGTATCATGGACGGTTGATCCTTGCTTGAAGGATCGTAATCTTATGGATCATAAAGATGACGTCCGATGTTACCCGTGTCCTGACCGGCATACCCGAACTCGATGCCGTATTGCGCGGCGGCGTGATGCGAGGCCGTGTCCATTTGATCGAAGGACGTCCCGGCACCGGCAAGACCACCCTCGGCCTGCGCTACCTGATGGAAGGCATCAAGCGTGACGAACGCTGCCTGTACGTAACCCTGTCCGAGACCAAGGCGGAGCTGGGCTTTACAGCGGCCAACCACGGCTGGTCGCTGGATGGCATCCGCATCGAGGAATTGCTGCCGCTGCCGCCTGAGGCACCCCAGAGCATCCTGCTGCCCACCGATTCCGAGCTGTCCGCGCTGGTCGACCGCGTCGCCGACCTGATCGCCTCCGTCGGCGCCGACCGCGTGGTCATCGATTCGATGGTCGAGATCAGGCTGCTGGCGCGCGACAGCGCGCACTACCGACGCCAGATCATCGAATTGCGCTGCCGCCTGGCTGAATCCGGCGCCACCGTGATGATGCTCGATGACCTGACCTCGGACGGGCGCGAATTCGAATTGCAGAGCGCCGTGCACGGCGTGGTCACGCTGGAACAGTTGGAGCGCAGCTTCGGCGCCGCGCGCCGCCGCCTGCGCGTGGTGAAGCTGCGCGGCGGCGATTTCCAGAGCGGCTGGCACGACTATGCCATCCTCACCGGCGAAGTGCTGGTATTCCCCAGCCTGATCGCCCAGGAGCACAGCCGCGACGACCCCGAGCTGGAGGTGTTGAGCCAGGTCGAGGGATTCGACGACATGTTCGGCGGTCCCATGGTCACCGGCAGTTCCACCATGCTGCTCGGGCCATCGGGCGTGGGCAAGTCCACCCTGGCCCTGCAGTACGCGCTGTCGATGGTCCAGACCGGCAACCACGTCGGCTATTTCACCTTCGACGAATCGGAAAAAACCCTGCGCTCGCGCCTGGTAGAGCACATGGGGGTCGACGAAGCGACCCAGCAGCCACGTTGTTTCCACTTGCGCCGCCTGAATCCCTCGCGCATTTCACCCGGTGAATTCATCTGGAACGTGCGGCGCCTGGTCGAAGACCGCAACGCCCGCCTCATCATCATCGACAGCATCAACTCCTACCTGGACGTGATCCGCGAAGAGAAGTCGCTGCTGCTGCAGATGAACGAGTTGTTCTCCTACCTCAGCAACATGAACGTGATGTCGATCATCGTCGGCGCCCATTCCGCCCGGCTGGATACGTCCAAGGAGCCGGACGCGCTCAGCATCATCACCGACAACATCATCTCGCTGCGCTACTACGAATACGACAACGTGGTGCACAAGGCGATCAGCGTGCTGAAAAAGCGGCGCGGGCGCCATTCGCACGAGATCCGCGCTTTGCACCTGACGCCGGACGGCATCCGGATCGATGGCAAGATCGAGGCCCTCGACGTGTCGCCGGGAGCCATGCCACTTGAGGCCTGACCCTGTCGCGGGCGACGGCCGCCGCCCCGGCACGGCGGTGCTGCTGTACGCGCCGATTCCCGGCGATACCCAGGCTCTGCAGGCACTGCTGGGGGGCGAGGGCCTGGACGCCATTGTCTGCGCCAATGCGGACGATTTCTATGCCCGGCTGGACGCCGTCATCCTGCTGGCGATCGTGACGGAGGAAGGCCTGGCGGCCTGCGACGCCGGGCTGCTGGAAGCCCGATTGCAGCGCCAGCCGCCGTGGTCCGACCTGCCGCTGCTCGCGCTGACCGGCAGCGACGGCGTGGGCATCGACCGCGACCGCTTCGCGCGGCTGGCCGGGATCGGCAACGTGACCCTGCTCGAGCGGCCTACCTCGCGCCAGGTGCTGCTGATGGCGATCCACGCCGCGCTGCGCGCGCGCCGCCTGCAATATGCGGTGCGCGACCACTGGCGCGACCTGGAGCGCCACGCCGCCCGCCTGGAGGCCGCGGTCGAGGAGCGTACGCTCTCGCTGCAGCACGAAGTCCAGGAGAGGCGCCGCGTCGAGGCCGCCCTGGCCGAAGCGCGCCGCCTGGAATCGCTCGGTCGCCTGACCGGCGGTGTCGCCCACGACTTCAACAATTTGCTGCAGGTGGTAGCGGGCAGCGAAGCGCTGATCCGGATGCTGTTGGCGAAAGCCCCGGACCAGCGCGTCGACAGGGCGCTCGACAGCATCCGCCGTGCAGCCGGGCACGGCGCCGCGCTCACCCAGCAATTGCTGGCCTACGCGCGGCGCCAGCCGCTGGCCAGCGTGGCCCTTGAACTCCAGGCCCACCTGCACGCCACAGTCGACCTGGTACAGCGCTCGCTCGATCCGGCGGTCGACTTGGAACTCAAGCTGTCGGCCGGCTTGTGGCCGGTCCTGGCTGATCCCGCCCAGCTCGACGCCGCCATCCTCAACCTGGTCGGCAATGCCTGCGATGCGATGCCGGCCGGCGGTACGCTGCTGCTGGCGGCGCGCAACGTGGTCTTGCCGAGCGCTACCCTGCCGGAAGCGGACCAGCTCGCCGGCGACTATGTCTGCCTGACGCTCACCGACAGCGGCGGCGGCATGTCGGAAGAGATCGCGCGCCAGGCCTTTGAGCCCTTTTTCACTACCAAACCGGTCGGCAAGGGAACCGGCCTCGGCCTGTCCCAGGTGTATGGTTTTGCAATCCAGAGCCAGGGCCAGGCCTTCATCCGCCGCGAGCGCCAGGGCACGACGGTCGGCCTGGTGCTGCCGCGCAGCCGCGCCGCCCTGCCGGCACTGCCGGCCACTGCCGGCAAGGAGATGCCGGCCAGCCTGGCAGGGCTGCGCATCCTGTGCGTCGAAGACGATGCTGCTGTGGCCGAGATCACCGTCGCACTGCTCGAGGGATTGGGCGCGGCGGTCGCGCTGGCCGACAGCGCCGACGATGCCATGGAGGCGGACTTCGGCGCCGTCGACCTGGTGCTGTCGGACATCATGATGCCGGGCAGCATGGATGGGATTGGCCTGGCGCGCTGGCTGGGCAACCATCATCCGGGGCTGCCGGTCGTGCTGTGCAGCGGTTATATGGTCGAACCGGAACGCCTGCAATCGCTGCCGGTGGAGTTCGTGCGCAAGCCCTACCGCCTGGCCAGCTTGTCCGATGCCATCGTGCGTGCACTGGAGAAGGGTGGCCGCAAGGATGCGCTTGCCGGCAGGATGCCGCTGGGAACGCCGGATTGAGGCCGGAAACGCCGACGTGATATTCGCGTTGCTTGCGCTTTTATCGCGGGCACAGCCAATAAAAATGCACCCCGGCCGAACGGTCTCGGGCGGGGTGCATCAGGTGAACTGCGGGAAAATCAGGTCTGGCTGCCGTCGGCTTCGTTGCCGAGGAAGGAGCGCAGCATCCATGCGTTCTTTTCATGGATTTCCATGCGGTCGCTCAGCATGCCGGCGCTAGGCTGGTCATTCGCTTCGTCGGCGATGCGGAAGGCCTTGCGCGCGGTGCGGATCACGGTTTCCTGGCCTTCGACCAGCTGGCGCAGCATTTCTTTCCAGTCCGGCACGGTCGGCTCTTCCTTAATCGAGGACAGCTCGGCGTAGCGGGCGTAGGTGCCCGGTGCGAAATGACCCAGTGCGCGGATGCGTTCGGCGATGTCGTCCAGCGCGTTCCACAGTTCGGTGTACTGCTCTTCGAAGATCGAATGCAGCGGCTGGAACATCGGACCGGTCACGTTCCAGTGGAAGTTGTGGGTCTTCAGGTACAGCAGATAGCTGTCGGCCAGGGTCTGCGACAGGGCTTCGGCGATCTTGGCGCGGTCTTCCGTGGTGATACCGATATCGATGCTCATGGTGTTCTCCGTTTCATGATAGTTGTTGGCAATGCGGCAGAGCCGCCTGATAGATATCAGCTTATCATTATTGGTAAAACTTTGTAGCGCAGATTTTTAATCGCCCGGATAGGGGCGATTGATGGGGATGTGCATGCGGTGCCTGGACGCGTGGACGGCCAAGCCGTCCACCCTACCGGACGCGGGTTCCCCTTGATAATCAATGCTTGATGTCGGACACCGGCGCCACCGCGTCGGCGGTACTGTCGGTAGCGAACAGCTGGGCGCAGTCGACCGCGTCGAAGCCGTAGTGCTTGCCGCAGAAGTCGCAGTTGATGCCGAGTTCGCCGAGGTCGGCCAGTGCCGATTCGACTTCCTCGATGCCGAGCATCTTGAGCATGTTGCCGACTTTTTCGCGCGAGCAGCTGCACTGGAATTCCGGATGCTGCGGGTCGAACACGCGGATCGTCTCTTCCCAGAACAGACGCTTGAGCAGGGTCGGCACATCGGTGCTCAGCAGCTCGGGACGCTGCAGGGTACCGCCCAGGGCCAGGGCGCGGTTCCAGGTTTCCAGGTCTTCTTCCTCGGTGGCCTGTTCGACCTGGCCTTCGACGGCGCTGTTGCGCGGCAGCTTTTGCAGCAGCAGACCGCGCGCGACATTGTCGTCCGCCGCCAGCCACAGCTTGGTGTCCATCTGTTCCGAACGCAGCATGTAGTTTTCGATGACGGTGGCGACGTTGTCGCCGATCAGCGGCACCACGCCCTGGTAGGGCTGCTGGCCCGGGACCTTGTCCTTCGGATCGAGGGTGATCACGAAGCGGCCCTTGCCGTTCTGGTTCAGCAGGTCGACCAGGGTCGCGTCTTCCGCCACCGTGCTGTTGGCCGCCAGCTTGGCGGTGGCGCGCAGGTGCAGGTCGGCGTCGCATTCGACCACCAGCAGCTGCACCGGCCCGTCGCCGAAGATCTGCATCACGATCGCGCCGTTGAACTTCAGGTTGGCCGACAGCAGCGCCGCCGCGGCGACCATTTCGCCCAGCAAGCCTTTCACTGCGGTCGGGTATTCGTGGCGCGCCTGGATCTCGCGCCACGCATTGGAAATCTCGACCAGCTCGCCGCGCACGGCGGCGTTGTCGAAGATAAATTTTTGCAGGATGTCCTTGCTGGTATCAGTCGTCATTCTTTATCCGATTTTCTTGAGCTCCGCCTTGAAGCGGCGGCCGCGTTCGACATAGCCGGCGGCGTTGGCTTGCAGGCGGAGCAGGTCGTCTTCCGTGAGGGTGCGCACTACCTTGGCCGGGCTGCCCAGGATCAGCGAGTGATCCGGAAACTCCTTGCCTTCGGTCACCAGGGCGCCGGCGCCGACCAGGCAACCCTTGCCGATCTTTGCGCCGTTCAACAACACGGCCTGGATCCCGATCAGCGAACCGTCGCCCACCGTACAGCCGTGCAACATGGCCTGGTGGCCGATACTGACGTTCTTGCCGATCACGAGCGGGTAGCCCATGTCGGTGTGCATCACCGTGCCTTCCTGCACATTGCTGTTCTCGCCGATGGTGATGCGTTCGTTGTCGCCGCGGATCGTCACCCCGTACCACACCGAGGCATTCGCCTCGAGCGTCACTTTGCCGATCAGGTTGGCCGACTCGGCGACATAGGCCGAGGCGTCGATCTCGGGCGCGTGGTCGCCCAACTGGTAAATCGCCATGGATGTGCTCGCGGAAGTGGTTTCAAAAGTGCCGCTATTTTACGCCCTCGCGCTTGCCATCGTCCGACAAGCGGCCTAGATGGGGACGAGGCCTGCCATTGCAAGCGGCGCAAGCTGCTTCGCCAGGACGATTTCTGCTTATAATAAAACGGTCGTACTATTTCAGCCTGCAGCCATCACCAAGAGAGCCCCATGACACCGTCCCGTTCCGAATTCCTCACCATCCGCGGCCTGCGCACCCACGTCCGTCACTGGGGCCGCGAAGGGGCGCCCAAATTGTTCATGGCGCATGGCTGGATGGACATGTCGGCCTCCTTCCAGTTCGTGGTCGATGCCCTGCAGGGCGACTGGCACGTGATTGCCCACGACTGGCGCGGCTTCGGGCTGAGCCAGCGCTCGGGCCAGGACACCTACTGGTTCCCGGATTATTTTGCCGACCTGGAAGCGATTCTCGACCATTATTCGCCGCACGAGGCTGTCAACCTGCTGGGGCACAGCATGGGCGGCAACATCGTCAGCGTCTACGCCGGGGTGCGGCCGGAGCGCATCGCGCGCCTGATCAACCTGGAAGGCTTCGGCCTGCCGGCAACCAAGCCGGAGCAGGCGCCCGGGCGGTATGCCAAGTGGCTGGACGAACTCAAGGCGCCGGCGGCTATGCGCGGCTACGCCGGCGTGGACGAGGTGGCGGCGCGCCTGCAAAAGACCAACCCGCGCCTGTCGAATGCGCGCGCGGCTTTCCTGGCGCAGCACTGGGCGGCCCCGAACGCGGCGGGCGAATGGGAAATCCTGGGCGATCCGGTGCACAAGATGCAGGGGCCGCTGCTCTACCAGGCGGAGGAAGTGCTGGTCTGCTGGCGCCGCATCAGCGCGCCGGTGCTGTGGATCGAGGCCGAACACACCGACATGTGGCGCTGGATGGGGCCGAAGGAGCAAGCCCGTCACGAAGTCGACCGGCGCCTGGCGCAGATCCGGCAGGTGACGCCGCGCATGATGCCGGCGGCCGGGCATATGTTGCACCACGACCAGCCGGAATTGCTGGCGCAGATGATCGAGGAATTTGTAGGGTGGGCTCCCTGAGCCCACGCGTAACGTTGGCCTCATGTTGCCGGTCGTAAAGGCGGCACACATCACGCGTGGGCTCGGGGAGCCCACCCTACGTTTCGGTCGTCGCCGCCTGATGCGCGTACAATAAAAACTCACTCACCCATTCGCCTGCCATGCTGAAAGTCGACCTCCACTGCCATTCCAATGTCTCCGACGGCGTGCTCGCGCCCGCCGCGGTGGCGGCCTATGCCCGCAAGGGCGGTGTCGATGTGTGGGCGCTCACCGACCACGACGAGGTCAAGGGCATCAAGGCGGCGCGCCAGGCGGCGGGGGAGTTGGGCATGCGCTTCGTGGCCGGCGTCGAGATCTCGGTCACCTGGGCCAACGAAACCGTGCACGTGGTCGGCCTGCAGATCGACGAGGATGCGCCTCAGCTGGTGCAGGGCCTGGCCGCCACCCGTGCCGGGCGCGACGCGCGCGGGCGCGAGATCGCGCTCCAGCTGGCGCGCGCCGGCATCCCGGGCGCCTACGAGGGCGCGCTGAAATACGTCGCCAATCCGGATCTGCTGTCGCGCACCCACTTCGCGCGCTACCTGTGCGAGATCGGCGCCTGCGACAACACGCCCGAGGTGTTCCGCAAATACCTGAGCGAAGGCAAGCCGGGCTATGTACCCCATCGCTGGGCCTCGCTGGCCGACGCGGTCGGCTGGATCCGCAGCGCCGGCGGCATCCCGGTCATCGCCCACCCGGGCCGCTACCGCTTCGACCGCACCGCCGAGGGCGCGCTGTTCGACGAGTTCAAGCAACTGGGCGGCACCGCCATCGAGGTGGTGACCGGCAGCCATACGCCGGACCAGTACGAGACCTATGCCGAGATGGCGCGGCGCTACGGCTTCCTGGCGTCGCGCGGCACCGATTTCCACGCGCCGGGGGAGGCGAGGGTGGAGTTCGACAAGCTGGCGCCCTTGCCGGCGGGGTTGGTGCCGGTTTGGCATGATTGGTTTTAGGCTGGTTCGTCATCCCCGCGGAAGCGGGGATCCATGCTGAGCTGCCGAAGTAGTTCGTTGTTCGAAGCCTCGATACTATTGACCTTGGATACTCAGTATGGGTTCCCGCTTTCGCGGGAACGACGGATGATGGCGAGGGGCGCAATGGAAGGCTTGAAACTCCATCAAGCCAACCTCATCTTGTCCCCTCACAAGAAAGCCAACAGGTCCCAAGCAATGACCCACTA
>Ga0308168_1003558_pt1 | contig 11796 bp, 7 predicted proteins | sample PhyCR2_FD_202133 | JGI IMG/M metagenome (GOLD analysis project Ga0308168, IMG submission 202133) | Phyllosphere microbial communities from UC Gill Tract Community Farm, Albany, California, United States - DLSLRC.R2 | ecosystem: Host-associated > Plants > Phyllosphere > Unclassified | place: USA... | reverse complement strand
CGCGCCGATCGGCGCCGCGCAAGAGGATGTTCGCGCGCGCCTGTTCTGGCAGGCGATGCATGCCTTCGCCACCGTGGTGGCCGACGGCCAGGTCGAGAGCGATCTGTACATCAAGCAGCTGTTCGGTCAAATCAACCTGCAATTGCGGCGCCTGGCCAAGGGCGAGATGGATGCGCCCGAAGCGATGCTGCGCGACGCGCTGTTCTTCATCGCCGCCGCGCGCGAACCGGGGCCGCAGGCGCGCGCGCTGCGCCAGGCCCTGGGCCTGGACGGCGCCGTGCCGCCCGACTATGCCGAGCGCCGCTATGGCAAGCTCGACCCGCAAGCCCTGCAAGAGGCGCGCGAAGCGCTGGCCCGCACCAAGTTGGACTGGGACCGCATCGCCGGCGAGGGCGAGCCTGACCTTGACGTCGAACGCGACTTCAACGACGCATTGGCGCGCCTGGCCGGCGCCAGCGAAAAGCTGGGCGCCCCGGCGCTGGCCCAGCTGCTGCGCGAGCTGGGCCGCGCGGCCAGCGATTCGGTGCAGTCGGGCCGCGACGACCAGTTCGGGCTCGAGATGGCGGCCGCCATGCTGTTCGTCGAGAACGGCCTGGACCAGCTGCGCCAGCTGCCCGACGATTTCTCGGAAAATGCCGAAGCCGTCGGCGCGCGCCTGCTGGCGCTGGCCGCCGGCGAGACGCCGCCCGACGCCCCGCACTGGCAGGGCGAGCTGGCGCGCCAGATCCAGCAGGGCCAGACCGTGGCCGTGCTGGCGAACGAGGTCAAGGCGGGCCTGCGCCAGATCGAGAAGCTGCTCGACGACTACTACGACGACCCGGGCAAGCGCCAGGTGCTCGGGCAGGCGACGCCGATCCTGCACCAGCTGCAGGGGGCGTTCGCCATCCTCGACCAGGACCAGGCGGTGCTTGCCGTGCGCCACGTCGAGGAAGCGGTGCGGCTGCTGTCCGCCAGCGAGGCGAACGTGACCGACCAGCACGCGTCGCTGCACAACATCGCCCAGAACATCGGCGCGCTCGGTTTCTTCGCCGACCTGCTGGCCCAGGACAGCGAGGCCGCGCGCGGCCGCTTCACCTTCGACCTTGATAAGCTCCTGCTGCGCGAGCTGCCGTTCGAGTTCGTCGCGGCGCCGGCCGAGGCCGCGCCTGTGGATATGCCGGCGCAGACGGCGCAGGCCGCGGACGGCGTCGACGCCGAACTGCTCGGCATCTTCATCGCCGAGGCGCAGGAAGTGCTGGCCTTCGTGGTCGAGACCCTGCCGCGCGCGGCCGACGAGCCGGCCAACCAGGAAATCCTGACCCAGCTGCGCCGCGGCTTCCATACGCTCAAGGGCAGCAGCCGCATGGTGGACCTGGAGGCCTTCGCCGCCACCGCCGCCGCCATCGAACGCGTGATGAACGTGTGGCTGGCCGACGGCCGTTCGGCCACCGCCGACCTGCTGGCCCTGCTGGCCCATGCCTATGCCGAACTCGATGCCTGGGTGGCCGAGCTGGCCGCCGGCCTCCTGCCGGAACGCGATGGCGCGGCGCTGATCGCCGCCGCCGCGCGGGTGCAGGAGGGCGGGCCGTTCGAGCCGCTGAAGTTCGAGCCACTGAAGTTCGAGCCACCGAGCGACGAGCCATTGGTGCTGGACGACATCATCGACACGCCGGCGCTCGACGACATTCCGCTGCTCGACGAGCCGCTGGCCATGCCGGGCGACGATGGCGTCAAGCGCGTCGGCGACCTGGCCATCCCGCAGGCGCTGCACGACGTCTACCTGGGCGAGACCGAGACGCTGTGCGCCACCCTCGAACAGGGCTTCGACGCGCTGCGCCGCGGCCTGGACAAACAGGCGGTGCACGACACGGTGACGGCGGCGCATACCTTGTCCGGCACCTCGGCCACGGTCGGCTATGCCTCGCTGCGCGACCTCGCGCACGAGCTGGAGACGACGCTCGAGAAGCTGGCGGCGCCGGGCACGCAGCTCGAGGACGGCCAGTTCGACCTGTTCGATTCGACCCTGTCGCGCATGCGCACCATGCTGCAGGTGTTTACCCTGGGCGAGCTGGCCCCAAGCCAGCCCGACCTGGTGGAACAGCTGGCGGCGCTGCGCGAGCGCCTGGCCAGCCAGCAAGCAGCGGCCTTGTATGGCGAGGCCGATCCGGCCCTGGCCAGCCAGCTCGACGCGCTGTTCGCGGCCGCCTACGAGCAGTTGCTGGCCGCGCCGCCCGCCTTCGAAGCGCGCCAGGCGCCGCCGGCCGCGCCAAAGCCTGCCGCGACCGACGACGTCGACGACCTGTTCGACTCCTTCCTCGACGACACCTTCGCCGCGCCGGAACTCGATCAGGCGGCGCCGCAGGCGCAGGATGCCGCGCCGGACGCCGCGCCGGACGCCGATTTCGTGGCCGTGACCCCGGACGAAGCGGTGCTGGCCGAACCCGAGCCTGAGCCCGAACCCGAACTGGTCGGCGCCAGCTATGCCGACGAGATCGACCCGGACCTGCTGCCGGTGTTCCTGGAAGAGGCGGCGGACCTGTTGCCGCGCATCGGCCACGACCTGCGCCAGTGGCAGCAAGAGCCAGGCAATACCGCGATCGCGCAGGGCATGCAGCGCGACCTGCATACGGTCAAGGGCAGCGCGCGCATGGCCGGCGCGATGCGCCTGGGCCAGCACGCGCACGAGCTGGAAACCCAGATCGAGAACATGGTCCACGCCGGCACCTCGACCTTGCCGGCCACCGCCTTCGACGAGCTGCTGGCCAACTACGACGCGGCGCTGCTGCTGTTCGAGGGCTTGCAGCGCCCGGCGCAAGCGGACGCCGCGCCGGCGCAGGAGCAGGAGCGGGCGCACACGCCGCCGCCGCTCGAGCCGGCCCGCGCGCCGCTGGTGCGGGTGCGCGCCGACATCCTCGACCGCGTGATGAACCAGGCCGGCGAGGTGTCGATCACGCGCTCGCGCCTGGAAAACCAGATGGGCGCGCTCAAGGGTTCGCTGGGCGACTTCTCGGACAACGTGGCGCGCCTGCGGCGCCAGCTGCGCGAGATCGAGATGCAGGCCGAATCGCAGATCGCATCGAAGCTGTCGATCTCGGGCGAACGCGAATTCGATCCGCTCGAATTCGACCGCTTCACGCGCCTGCAGGAACTCACGCGCATGCTGGCCGAGAGCGTCGACGACGTCGCCTCGTTCCAGGAAAGCCTGGCGCGCACGGTCGACGGCGCCAACGAGGAACTGGCCAGCCAGGCGCGCATGACGCGCGACCTGCAGCGCGACCTGATGCGGGTGCGGATGGTGCCGTTCGCCAGCCTGTCGGAACGCCTGTTCCGCGTCGCCCGCCAGACCGCCAAGGAAACCGACAAGCGCGTCAACCTCGACATCCGCGGCGGCGCCGTGGAGATCGACCGCGGCGTGCTGGAACAGATGGCCGCGCCGTTCGAGCACCTGCTGAGGAATGCGATCGTGCACGGCATCGAGCCGCGCGCGGCGCGCCAGGATGCGGGCAAGGCGGAGACGGGAGAATTGCTGGTGCAGGTCAGCCAGCACGGCAACGAAGTGCTGATCGTGTTCGGCGACGACGGCGCCGGCCTGGACCTGGAACGCATCCGCGCCAAGGCGCTCGAAAACGGCCTGCTGGCCGAGGAAGACGCCGCGTCCGACCAGGACGTGACCGAACTGATCTTCGAGCCGGGCTTTTCGACGGCGGACACGCTGACCGAGCTGGCCGGCCGCGGCGTCGGCATGGACGTGGTGCGTTCCGAAGCCCAGGCGCTGGGCGGACGGGTGGCGGTCGTGTCCGAGCCGGGGCAGGGCGCGCGCTTCACGATCACGCTGCCGCTGACGCTTGCCGTCGCCCAGGTGGTGCTGGTGACGGCCGGCGGGCGCACGCATGCGGTGCCGTCGACCCTGGTCGAGCGGGTGGAGCAGGTGCGTGAGCTGGACCTGGCGGCGGCGATCGAGGCCGGCAGTATCTCGCTGGCCGGCGCCGCGCTGGCGTTGCATGCGCTGCCTGCCCTGCTGGGCGAGGATGACGAAGAGCGGACGGCGCGCCAGCGTTCGACGCCGGTGCTGGTGCTGGGCGGCGGCGCCGGCCGCATCGCGCTGCGCGTGGACGAGGTGCTGGGCAACCGCGAAGTGGTGGTCAAGCACATCGGCCCGCAATTGTCGCGGGTGCCGGGCATCGCCGGCGCGACGGTGCTGGGCTCGGGCGAGATCGTCCTGATCCTCGATCCGCTGGCACTGGCGCAGCAGCCGCAGGCCGCCGCGCAGGTGAAGAAGGAAGTGGCGCGCCAGGTCCGGCGTCCGACCGTGATGGTGGTCGACGACTCGCTGACGGTGCGCCGCGTGACCCAGCGCCTGCTGGAACGCGAAGGCTATCGCGTGCAGCTGGCCAAGGACGGCGTCGAGGCGCTCGAACTCATTGGGCAGGGCGCGCCCGACCTGATGCTGGTCGACATCGAGATGCCGCGCATGGATGGTTTCGACCTGACGCGCAATGTGCGCGGCAATGAGGCCACCAAAGACATCCCGATCATCATGATCACCTCGCGCACGGCGGACAAGCACCGCAACGTGGCGCTGGGGCTGGGCGTGAACGCCTATTACGGCAAGCCGTACCAGGAGCCGGTGCTGCTGGCGGCGATCGAAGAGCTGCTCAAACGCTGACGCTTTTCCTGACCACCGCAAACCGCTCCAGCGTGCGCCTGCGCGCCGCGTCGTGGTCCACGACCGGCGCCGGATAATCCTCGCCCAGCACCACGCCGCGCTCGGCCAGCGCCTCGGGCTTGACCTGCCACGGCGCGTGGATCTGCTTCGCATCCAGTTTGCGCAATTGCGGCAGGTAGCGCCGGATGAATTCGCCGCGGGCGTCGAAACGCGTCGACTGCGTCACCGGATTGAAGATCCTGAACCAGGGCTGGGCATCGCAGCCGGTCGACGCCGCCCACTGCCAGCCGCCGTTGTTCGAGGCCATCTCGTAGTCGTTCAGCTTCAGGGCGAAATACGCTTCGCCGCGGCGCCAGTCGATGCCGAGGTCCTTGGTGAGAAAACTGGCCGTGACCATGCGCAGCCGGTTGTGCATGAAACCCGTCGTGTTCAGCTGCGCCATGGCGGCGTCGACCAGCGGATAGCCGGTGCGGCCCTCGCACCAGGCGGCGAACAGGGCGTCGGCCTCCGGACCCTCATCCCATTGCACCGCATCGAAGGCCGGCTTGAACGACCGCTCGACCACATGCGGGTGCCGGGCCAGCACCATCGCATAGAAATCGCGCCAGATGAGTTCGGACAGCCATACCGGGGCGCCGGCGCCGCCCGCGCCCGACAGCGTCAATTGCTGCGCCGTGCGCACCAGGTGGCGGATCGAGGTGGTGCCGAAACGCAAATGCGTCGATAACCTCGACGTGCCATCCTCGGCCGGGAAATCGCGTGCGCGGCCGTAGTCGGCGATGTCTTCGACGAAGGCCTCGAACAGCGCTTCCGCTCCTGCCATGCCGGCCGGCAGCGGCGATTCGCCCGCGTCGAAGCCGATGTCTTCCAGCGACGGCAATGCCGGTGGTGACGATGGCGGCGCGAACGCATGCGCACAGGCATCGACCGGATACGCCGCCAGCGTCTCGGGATGGGCCGCCAGCCGCTTGAGCCAGGCGTTCTTGTAGGGCGTGAACACCGAGTACGGCTGTCCCGCGAGCGTCAGCACTTCATCCTTCTCGAAGATGACCTGGTCCTTGTACGTATGGAAGGCGCGGCCTTGCGCCGCCAGCAGCCGCGCGACCTCGTCATCGCGCGCGATCGCGAGCGGTTCATAATCGGTGCAGGCATGCACTGCATCAACATCGAGTGCCTTCGCCAGCGCCACCACCTCATCCCGGGCGCTGCCGTGGCGCACGATGAGGTAGCCTCCAAGACGACGCAATTCCTCATCCAGGCTGGCCAGGCTGGCGTGAATGAAACGCAGGCGGCGATCGTCGCGCGGCAAGCCGTCGAGAATATCGGTGTCATACACGAAGACGCAGTACACCTGTTGCGAACAGCGCAAGGCGTGGTGCAGGGCGGCGTGGTCGAATGCGCGCAGGTCGCGCCGGAACCAGACTAAAGACTTGCTCAAATTCATCACTGTGTGCGAGGTCAAGGCGGGAGCAGATTTTACTGTCTAGGATCGGACCATGGTGTGCGTGTCGTGATGCTTCCGAGGGTCCTCCGGCCAAATGGGTGTAAACTAGGGAAAAGCGTAACGTTGTGCTGCAGAACGTTGGCAGTCGATCATGTTTAACGCAAGAGTGCGCCTTTTGAGAGTATCCGTATGAAAAAAAGCAAAGTTGGCAAAACTCTACCGATGCCGGGCATGCCCCGGGAGCAGGATGAAGCGCTCGCCAAGGCCGGTCCGGCAGCATCCGGGCTCAACCTTGCGAACCATTTCCTGATCGCCATGCCATCGATCCAGGATCCGATCTTCGGCGGCACCGTCGTCTATGTCTGCGAGCATAACGACAAGGGCGTGCTGGGCGTGGTCATCAACAAGCCGACCGACATGACGATGGAAACCCTGTTCGACCGCGTCGACCTGAAGCTGGCCGAAGGCCTGCGCGCGACCGTGGTGGACGAGCCGATCATGTTCGGCGGGCCGGTCCAGGACGACCGCGGCTTCGTGCTGCATTCGCCCGGTGGCCGCTATTCCTCGTCCCTCAGCGTCACCGACGACGTCGCCTTCACGACCTCGATCGACGTGCTCGAAGCCGTCGCCAGCGGCGGTGGTCCCGCGCGCATGCTGGTCTCGATCGGCTACGCCGGCTGGAGCCCGGGCCAGCTCGAAGAAGAAATCTCGCGCAACGGCTGGCTGACGGTGGGCGCCGACGCGCGCGTGCTGTTCGACCTGCCGATCGAGGAACGCTACAACGCCGCCATCAAACTGCTGGGGATCGATCCCTTCATGCTCGCCACCGAAGCCGGCCATGCGTAGTTCGTTGTACCTGCACGGTTGCGCATGATGGTCGATATCGTTCTCGGCTTCGATTTCGGCGTCAAGCGGATCGGCATCGCCATGGGCAACACCCTGACCGGGCAGGCGCAGCCGCTGCGCGTCATTGCCGCCATCGACAACGCCACCCGCTTCAAGATCATCGGCGAGCTGATCGCCGAGTGGCGCCCGGCGCGCCTGGTGGTGGGCGAGCCACGCCATCCCGACGGCGCCGAACACGACATGACCCTGCGCAGCCGCCGCTTCGCCAACCAGTTGCATGGCCGCTTCAACCTGCCGGTCGAGCTGGTCGACGAGCGCTATTCGTCGGCCGTGATCGCGTCCAGGCGCGGCGACGTCATCGACGACAAGGCGGCCGCCATCATTCTGCAGCAATATTTCGACGCATCTCCTTAGCCGCATCTTCTCAACCCTATGCCAACAACCAATCTCAACCTCGACGCCGAGGCGCTCTACCGCGAGCTGCTGGGCCAGGTCCGCGCGGGCCTGGACGGCGTGCCCGACGCCGCCATCGTCGGCATCCATTCCGGCGGCGCCTGGCTGGCCGAGCGCCTGGCGCGCGACCTCGACCTCACTGCCCGCCTGGGTTCGATCGACGTGTCGTTCTACCGCGACGACTATGCGCGCAAGGGCCTGCATCCTGACGTGAAGCCGACCCATATCCGCTTCCCGGTCGACGGCGCCACGGTGGTGCTGGTCGACGACGTGCTGCAGACCGGCCGCACCACGCGCGCCGCGATCAACGTGCTGTTCGACTATGGCCGGCCAAGCTGCATCAAGCTGGCCGCGCTGGCCGACCGCGGCGGGCGCGAGCTGCCGGTGGCGGCCGATTTCGCCGGCGCGCGCGTGTCGCTCGCGGCAAACCAGTCGCTGTGCCTGCAGCGCGACGAAACAGGCCAACTCTCGCTGACCATCGAAGAAGACAATGCCGACCCTGCACAATAATCCGCAACTGAACAAGAACGGCGAGCTGCAACACCTGCTCACCATCGAGGGACTCAAGAAGTCGCACATCGACCACATCCTCGACACCGCATCGAGCTTCGTCGGCATCTCCGACCGCGAAGTCAAGAAAGTCCCGCTCATGCGCGGCAAGAGCGTGTTCAACCTGTTCTTCGAAAACTCGACGCGCACCCGCACCACCTTCGAGATCGCCTCGAAGCGCCTGTCGGCCGACGTCATCAACCTGAACATCCAGGCTTCGTCGACCACCAAGGGCGAGTCGCTGCTCGACACCATCGACAACCTGGCCGCGATGCACGCCGACATGTTCGTGGTGCGCCACGCGCAGTCGGGCGCGCCCTACATGATCGCCCAGCACCTGAACCGCACCCGCTCGGACGTGCACGTGGTGAACGCCGGCGACGGCCGCCACGCCCACCCGACCCAGGGCCTGCTGGACATGTACACGATCCGGCACTACAAGAAGGACTTCACCAACCTGCGCGTGGCCATCGTCGGCGACATCCTGCACAGCCGCGTGGCGCGCTCGGACATCCATGCGCTGACCACGCTCGGCGTGCCTGAAGTGCGCGCCATCGGCCCGCACACGCTGCTGCCGGGCGGCCTGGAACAGATGGGCGTGCGCACCTTCACCAACATGGACGAGGGGCTGAAGGACGTCGACGTCATCATCATGCTGCGCCTGCAGAACGAGCGCATGAGCGGCGCGCTGCTGCCCTCGGCGCAAGAATACTTCAAGAGCTATGGCCTGACGCCGGAGCGCCTGGCGCTGGCGAAACCGGACGCGATCGTGATGCACCCGGGCCCGATGAACCGCGGCGTCGAGATCGACTCGGCGGTGGCGGACGGCGCCCAGGCGGTGATCCTGCCGCAGGTGACTTTCGGGATCGCGGTACGGATGGCGGTGATGAGCATTTTGGCAGGAACCCACGCATGAAACTTCATATCAAGAACGGGCGAGTGATCGACCCGGCGAACGGCATCGACGCAGCGCAAGACCTGTTCATCGCCGACGGCAGGATCGCGGCGCTCGGCGCCGCGCCCGCGGGCTTCAACGCCGACCAGACCATCGACGCCGCCGGCCTGGTGGTCGCCCCCGGCCTGGTCGACCTCTCGGCGCGCCTGCGCGAGCCGGGCTACGAATACAAGGCCACCCTGGAGTCCGAGCTGCAGGCAGCGATGCAGGGCGGCGTCACCACGCTGGTGTGCCCGCCCGACACCGATCCGGTGCTCGACGAACCCGGCCTGGTCGAGATGCTCAAGCACCGCGCGCGCATGCTCGACCAGGCCAATGTGCACCCGCTGGGCGCGCTGACCGTGGGCCTGAAGGGCCAGGCGCTGACCGAGATGGCCGAACTCACCGAAGCCGGCTGCATCGGCTTCGCCCAGGCCGAGGAACCGATCCTCGACACCACCGTGCTGCTGCGCGCCATGCAGTACGCCAAGACCTTCGGCTACACCGTGTGGCTGCGTCCGCAGGACGCCCACATCGGCCGCGGCGGCGTGGCCCACAGCGGTCCGCTGGCGTCGCGCCTGGGCCTGTCGGGCGTGCCGGTGATGTCCGAGACCATCGCGCTGCACACGATCTTCGAACTGATGCGCGCCACCGGCGCGCGCGTGCACCTGTGCCGCATCTCGTCCGCCGCCGGCCTGGACCTGATCCGCGCCGCCAAGCAGGAAGGCCTGGACCTCAGCGTCGACGTCGGCGTGCACCACCTGCACATGACCGACGCCGACATCGGCTTCTTCGATTCCAACGCGCGCCTGACCCCGCCGCTGCGCTCGCAGCGCGACCGCGACGCGATCCGTGCGGCCGTGCTGGACGGCACCGTGGACGCGGTCTGCTCCGATCACACCCCGGTCGACGACGACGAGAAGCTGCTGCCGTTCGGCGAAGCCTCGCCCGGCGCCACCGGCCTGGAACTGCTGCTCAGCCTCACGCTCAAGTGGGCCGAAGACCAGCAGCATGGCGTGGATGGCGTGGATGGTGACAAGACGCTGGCCGTGGCGCTCGGCCGCATCACGCGCGACGCGGCCCGCATCGCCGGCCTGCCGGCCGGCACCCTGGGCGTCGGCGCCGCGGCCGACGTGGTGCTGTTCGATCCAGACGCGCGCTGGAAGGTGGAGGGCAAGACCCTGGCCAGCCAGGGCAAGCACACGCCTTTCCTCGGCTACGAACTGGCCGGACAGGTCAAGGCCACCATCGTGCGCGGCCGCGTGGCTTACCAGCGCTGATCCACCCGGGACGGCGGGCCTGCCATGAAGCCGCCGTCCTCACCGTGTTTGCCATCTTGAAGATCCGCCTTGCCTGGCGCCTTGCGCGCGTCGTCGTCCACCTGTGCGAAGGCCTGGCGACCTGCGCGCTGGTGTTTCCCTTCGCTTCGTCCAGCCGCCGTGCGCGCCTGACCCGCGGCTGGTCGCGCCGCCTGTTGCGCCTGTGCCGGGTCGAGGTCGACCATGTCGGCGGCGTGCCGGCCCTCGAGCACGCGCTGGTGGTGGCCAACCACGTGTCCTGGCTCGACATCTTCGTCATCAACGCCCTCGATCCCTGCCGCTTCGTGGCCAAGGCCGAGATCCGTTCCTGGCCGGTGATGGGCTGGCTGGCGGCCGGCGCCGGCACCGTGTTCATCGCGCGCGGCAACCGGCGCGAGCTGCGCCACGTGTTCAAGGGACTGGTCGAGGTGCTGCAACAAGGGGAACGGGTCGCCCTGTTCCCGGAAGGGACGACCGGCCTGCAGGGCGGGGTGCTGCCCTTCCACGCCAACCTGTTCGAGGCCGCGATCGATGCCGGTGTGCCGGTCCAGCCGTATGCGCTGGCCTATGTCGATGCCGATGGCGGCCTGCACCCGTCGATCGAGTACGTGGGCGACACCACCTTCGTCGACAGCCTGCTGCGCATCCTGCAAGGCCCGCCCGTAAAGGCGCGCCTGGCCTGCCTGGCGCCGCTGGACAGCGTTGGCGCGCACCGGCGCGAGCTGGCGCTGGCGGCGCAGGAGGCGGTGGAAGCCGCCGTGCGCGTCTAGCGCTTCTTGCCGCCGTGTTCCCGGTACTCGGGACAATCCACCTGCAGCAGCGTGCGGTCGTCCAGGCACACCGCCGTCAGCTTGCCGCCCCACACGCAGCCGCTATCGAGGCCGATCAGGTTCGGCCGCTGCACCAGGCCCAGCGCCGACCAGTGGCCGAACACCACCGTCACATCCTGGGTGCCGCGCTGCGGCAGGTCGAACCAGGGCAGGAGGCCGCTGCCGGCCGGGCCGGCGTCGCTTTCCTTGTGCTTGAAGTCCATCGTGCCGTCCGGCGCGCACAGGCGCATGCGGGTGAGGGCGTTGACGATGCAGCGCAGGCGGTCGATGCCCACCAGGCCATCGTCCCAGCGGTCCGGCAGGTTGCCGTACATCGCGCCCAGGAAATCGATCCAGCCCTCGCCGCGCAGCGCGGCCTCCACTTCGGCGGCCAGCGCCATGGTCTGGCGCGCGTCCCATTGCGGCGCCACGCCGGCGTGCACCAGCAGGTGGGCGTCGACGAACATCGCCAGCGGGCGCTGGCGCAGCCAGCCGATCAAGGCGTCGCGGTCGGGCGCGGCCAGGATCTCGTCGAGGGTGTCGGAGCGGCTCAGGCGCTGGGCGCCGGCCGCCACCGCGATCAGGTGCAGGTCGTGGTTGCCGAGCAGGGCTTCGATGCGCCCGCCGCTCGATTCCGACAAGGCCTTCATGCGCCGCAGCGCGGTGAGCGAATCGGGACCGCGATTGATCAGGTCTCCCACGAACAGGATGCGCGCATCAGGGCCCGCCGTCTCGAAGATCCGGTCGAGGAGCAGTTGCGCTTCGTGCGCGCAACCCTGGAGGTCGCCAATGGCATAGGTTTTCATATTTTTCGAGAT
>Ga0308168_1003555_pt1 | contig 11810 bp, 3 predicted proteins | sample PhyCR2_FD_202133 | JGI IMG/M metagenome (GOLD analysis project Ga0308168, IMG submission 202133) | Phyllosphere microbial communities from UC Gill Tract Community Farm, Albany, California, United States - DLSLRC.R2 | ecosystem: Host-associated > Plants > Phyllosphere > Unclassified | place: USA... | reverse complement strand
TGTCCGGTGTGGCGGGCAGCACCCTGGCGCTGGGCAGCAGCACGCTCACCTTCGGTGATGCCACCAACCAGACCTTCGCCGGCGTGATCGGCGGCACCGGTGGGCTGATCAAGCAGGGTACCGGCGTGCAGACGCTGACCGGTGCCAATACCTTCAGCGGTGGGGTGAATCTTGCGGCCGGTGGCCTGGTGCTGGGCAACGCCGGTGCGCTGGGAAGCGGTGCGCTGACGGTCAGTGGCAACGGCTCGCTGGACGCCACTGCGGCGCTGAACCTGGGCAATGCGATCAACCTCGGCGCGGCCCTGACCCTGCCGGGCAGCCAGGACCTGACCCTGGGCGGCAACATCACTGGCACCGGCAGCCTGGTCAAGAATGGCGCGTCGACACTGACCTTGAACGGCACCAACACTTTCAGCGGTGGACTGAACGCAGACGCCGGCAGCCTGCTGCTGGGCAACAGCGGCGCGCTCGGTACTGGAGTACTGGGCATCGGCGGCAACGTCACGCTCGATGGCAGCGCCCCGTTGAGCCTGACCAACAATGTTGACCTGGGCGCGGGTGCGGCGCTGTCGTTGCCGGGCTCGCAGGCGATCACGCTGGGTGGCGTGGTGTCCGGTACCGGCAGGCTGGTGAAGAACGGTGCCAGCACGTTGACCCTCAACGGCGCCAACAGCTTCGGTGGTGGGCTCACCGTCAACGGCGGCGGCGTGTTCCTGGGGAACGCCGGCGCACTGGGCACCGGTGCACTGTCGGTGGGCGCCACTGCCACGCTGGACAGTTCAGCAGCGCTGAACCTCGCCAACAACGTCAACCTCGGGGCAGGCGCGGCGCTGGATATGCTGGGCAGCCAGGACGTGTCACTGGGCGGTCTCATCAGTGGCACTGGCAGCCTGGTCAAGAATGGTACGGCCACGCTGGCGTTGAATGGACCCAACACCTTCAGCGGGGGGGTCGGCCTCAACGCGGGCCTGCTGCAGCTGGGCAATGCGCAGGCCCTGGGTACCGGCCAGCTGGACGTGGGCGGTAACGCTTCGCTGGATGCAACGTCTGCACTCACCGTAGGCAACCTCATCGGCCTGGCCGCCGGTGCGAATCTGTCCGTGCTGGGCGGCAATGACCTGACGCTCACCGGTCCGGTATTCGGTGCCGGTGGGCTGATCAAGGACGGCGCGGCCCGCCTCACCCTGTCCGGCGCCAACCTCTACACCGGTGGCACCACCATCAACGCCGGCACGCTGGCGCTGGGGGCGGGCGGCAGTCTTGCCGCGGCCGGCGCGGTGGATCTTGCGGGTGCCGGTGCGACGCTGGACATCTCCGCAGCCGGTGCGGCGCAGACCATCGGCGCGCTGAACGGCGTGGCAGGCAGCCAGCTGGTGCTGGGCGCGCAGTCGTTGACCTTTGGCGGCGCCAGCAGTGGCAGCTTTGCCGGCGTGATCGATGGTACCGGCGGTCTGATCAAGACAGGCGCGGGCGTACAGACGCTGTCCGGTGCCAATACTTTCAGTGGTGGCCTTGCACTCAACGACGGTGGCCTGATTCTCGGCAACGCCAGCGCACTCGGTACCGGTGCACTGGGCATTGGTGGCACGACCACGCTGGACAGCACCGTGGCGCTGAACCTGGCCAACGCAGTGAACTTCGGTGCCGGTACGCAGCTGACGCTGGGTGGCAGCAACGATCTCACCCTCGGTGGTGTGGTGGCCGGCAATGGCAGCCTGATCAAGAACGGTGCGGGCCTGCTGACCCTCAACAACACCAATACCTTCAGTGGCGGCCTGACCTTGAACGGCGGTGGCCTGGTGGTCGGTGCGAATGATGCGCTCGGTACCGGCGCGCTGGCGGTGAATGCCAGCACCACGCTGGACACGGGCGCGGCAGTGACACTCGGCAATGCGGTCACGCTGGGCTCGGGCGTCGTACTGACGTTGCCGGGCAGCAATGCGCTGACGCTGTCGGGCGTGGTCGGCGGCAATGGCAGCCTGGTCAAGAATGGTGCCACCACGCTGACGCTGTCCGGTGCCAACACCTACAGCGGCGGTACCACCATCAATGCCGGCACGCTGGCGCTGGGCGCGGGCGGCAGCCTTGCTGCAGCGGGTGATGTCACGTTGGGTGCAGGCGCTGGCTTTGATATTTCCGGTGCCGGCAGCAGCCAGACCATCGGCGCGCTCAACGGTGCGGGTGGCAGCACCCTGGCGCTGGGCGGCAATTCGCTCACCTTCGGTACGGCCGGCAACGCCGCGTTCGATGGCGTGATCAGTGGCGGCGGCGGTCTGATCAAGGCAGGCCCGGGCGTACAGACGCTGTCCGGTGCCAACACGTTTGGCGGCGGCGTAACGCTCAACGCGGGCGGACTGGTGCTTGGCAATGATGCAGCGTTGGGCACCGGCGCATTGACTGTTGGTGGTGCCGCCACGCTGGATACCACCGGCCTGGCAACGTTGGCCAACAACATCGCGCTCAACGCCGGGCTGACCGTGCTCGGGACCAATGCACTGACGCTCAACGGCGTCCTGTCCGGGGCCGGCAGCCTCACCAAGAATGGCAGCGCGACGCTGACCTTGAACGGCGCCAACACCTATACCGGTGGCACCAACATCAACGCCGGCACGCTGGCGCTGGGCGCCGGTGCCAGCCTGGCGGCGAGCGGTACCGTGAACCTCGCCACCGGTGCCACGCTGGACCTGTCTGCCGGCAGCGGCACGCAGCAGTTCGGCACCCTGGTCGGCAATGGTACGGTGAACCTCGGCGCCAATTCGATCGAGGTCGGTGGCGCCACCAATGGCACCTTCAGTGGCTCGATCGCAGGCACGGGTGCCCTGACCAAGGTCGGTGCGGGCATCGAGACGCTCACCGGTGCCAACACCTACACCGGCGGCACCTTCATCAATGCCGGCACGCTGGCGATTGGTCCGGGCGGCAGCCTGGCCGCGACCGGCGCGGTGACGCTGAGCGCTGCAGGCACCGGCTTCGATATCTCCACCGCAGGGGCCGGCCAGACCATCGGGTCGTTGAACGGCGTGGCCGGCTCGACGGTGAGCCTGGGGGCACAGACGCTGACACTCGGTGGCGTGGGCAACAGCCTCTTCGATGGCGCGATTTCCGGCACCGGTGGCCTGGTCAAGAATGGCGCCGGCATCCTCACGCTGGGTGGCGCCAATCTGTTCAGTGGTGGCGTTGCACTGAACGGCGGTGGCCTGGTGGTCGGCAACAACGCTGCGCTCGGCAGCGGTGCGTTGACGGTCGGAAGCAACGCGACGCTGGATGCAACGACCGGCGTCAGCCTTGCCAACAACATCGGGCTGGCAGCGGGTGCCAGCCTCGATCTGCTCGGCAGCCAGGCGCTGACACTGGGGGGCGTGATTTCCGGCACGGGCGGGCTGATCAAGGACGGTGCGTCCACCGTAACCCTGAGCGGTGCCAACACCTACACCGGGGGGACCACCATCAACAGCGGCACACTGGCAATCGGTGCCGGTGGCAGCCTCGCCGCAACCGGCGCGGTGAACCTGGCCGGTGCGGGCACGCTCGACATCTCCGCGGGTAACCAGGCCATCGGTTCGCTGGCCGGCGTGGCGGGCAGCACGGTGGCGCTGGGTGGCAGCACGCTGACCCTGGGCGGCACCGTGGACAGCACCTTCAGCGGTGTGATCGGCGGCAGTGGCGGCCTGATCAAGAACGGTGCGGGCGTGCAGACGCTCAATGGTGCCAACACCTTCAGCGGTGGCGTGGCGCTCAACGCCGGTGGCCTGGTGGTCGGCAACAATGCTGCGCTGGGCACCGGTACGGTGACGGTCGGAGGCGCTGCGACGCTCGATTCGAACACTGCGGTCATCCTCGGCAACAACTTCATCCTCAACAACGCGTTGACCGTCCTGGGCAGCAACAACCTCACCCTCAACGGCAACCTGAGTGGTACCGGCAGCCTGACCAAGGAGGGTGCCGCGACGCTGACCTTGAACGGCACCAACACCTACACCGGCGGCACCAACATCAACGCTGGTACGCTGGCACTGGGTGCGGGCGCGAGCCTGCACGCCAGTGGCATCGTCAACCTGGCCTCGGGGGCGACCTTCGATCTGTCGGCAGGCAGCGGCACGCAGCAGTTCGGCACCCTGATCGGCAACGGCACGGTGAATCTGGGCGCCAACACGCTGACGATCGGAGACGCCACCAATGGCACGTTCAGTGGCTCGGTGGCCGGCTCCGGTGGGCTGATCAAGGAAGGCTCCGGTACCCAGACGTTGACCGGCACCAACACCTTCACCGGTGGCACCACCATCAATGCCGGCACGCTGGCGATCGGCGCCGGTGGCAGCCTCGCTGCGACGGGTGCGGTGAACCTGGCCAACGCCGGTACCACCTTCGACATCAGTGCGGGGGGCGCGCAGGCGATCGGTTCGCTGGCAGGCGTGGCAGGCTCTTCAGTGGCGTTGGGTGGCAGCACGCTGACCCTCAATGGCGTGGGCAATACCACTTTCGCCGGCACCATCGGAGGTGCAGGGGGGCTGGTAAAGAACGGCGCAGGCATCCAGGGCTTGACTGGCGTCAACGTCTTCACGGGCGGCGTGACCCTCAATGCCGGTGGCCTGCTACTGGGCAACGACGGTTCGCTGGGAACCGGTGCGCTGACCGTAGGCGGCAACGCCAGCCTGGATGGCACCAGCGTGTTGACGCTGGCCAACACCGTGCAGCTGGCCAGCGGCACGCTGACTCTGGGCGGCAGCAACGCACTGACCTTGAACGGCCCGATCAGCGGCGCTGGCGGCCTGCTGAAGGATGGCGCGGCGACGGTCACCCTCGGCGGTGCGAGTACCTATACCGGTGCCACCACCATCAACAGTGGCACGCTGGCGGTGGCGGCCGGTGGCAGCCTGTCCGGTGCCAGCACGGTCAACCTGGCCGGTGCCGGTACGCTGGATATCAGTGCCGGTGGCAGCCAGAGCATCGGAGGCCTCGCTGGCGTGACCGGTTCCAGCGTGGTGCTGGGCGGTGCAACCCTGACTACCGGCGGCAACAACGCCAGCACCACGTTCGCCGGCGTGCTCAGTGGCACCGGCGGCCTGGTGCAGAGCGGTACCGGCACGCTGACCCTGAGCGGCGACAACACCTATACCGGAGGCACCACCATCAACGGTGGCAGTACGCTGCAGATCGGCAACGGCGGCAGCACCGGTTCGGTGCTGGGCGACATCACCAACAACGGCAGCCTGGTCTACAACCTCGGCACCACGGCAACCGTGGGCGGTGTAGTCGGCGGCAGTGGCAGCCTGACCCAGGCCGGCAGCGGCACGCTGGTGCTGACCGGCAACAACACCTACACCGGCGGTACCACCATCAATGCCGGTGGCACATTGCAGATCGGCAACGGCGGTGCGGCCGGCGCGATCGTCGGCGATATCACCAACAACGGCGCGCTGGTATCCAACGTGGCCGGCAACACCACGCTCGGTGGCACCATCAGCGGCAGTGGCGGCCTGACCCAGGCCGGCAGCGGCACGCTGACCCTGACCGGCAACAACACCTATACCGGCGGCACCACCATCAATGCCGGTGGCACGTTGCAGGTGGGCAATGGCGGTGCGACCGGCGCGATCACCGGCAACGTTGCCAACAACGGCAGCCTGGTGTTCGACGTTGCGGGCAACACCACGGTCGGCGGTGCGATCAGCGGCAGTGGTGGCCTGACCCAGGCCGGTAGCGGTGTGCTGACCCTGGTGGGCAACAATACCTACACCGGCGGGACCACCATCAATACCGGCGGCACGCTGCAGGTGGGCAACGGCGGCGCGACCGGCGCCATCGCTGGCGACATCACCAACAATGGCGCGTTGATTTCCAACGTGGCCGGCAACACCGCGCTGGGCGGCACCATCAGTGGCAGCGGCGGCCTGACCCAGGCGGGCAGCGGTACGCTGCTGCTGACCGGGACCAACACCTATACCGGCGGCACGACCATCAAAGCCGGCAGTACGCTGCAGCTGGGCAATGGCGGGGCAACGGGCTCAATCGTCGGTGATGTCACCAACGACGGCACGCTGGTGTCCAGCGTGGCGGGCAATACCACGCTGGGCGGCACCATCAGCGGCAGTGGCGGCCTCACCCAGGCCGGCAGCGGCACGCTGACCCTGACCGGCAACAACACCTATACCGGCCCGACCACCATCAACACCGGTGGCACGCTGCAGGTAGGCAATGGCGGTGCGACCGGCGCCATCGGCGGCAGCGTCGTCAACAACGGCAGCCTGGTGTTCAACGTGGGCGGCACCACCACCGTCGGCGGCGCCATCAGCGGTAGCGGTGGCCTGACCCAGGCCGGCACCGGTACCGTGATCCTGGCCGGCAACAACACCTATACCGGCGGCACCGCCATCAACACCGGCGGCACGCTGCAGGTCGGCAATGGGGGCGCCAGTGGTGCGATCACCGGTAATGTCAGCAACAACGGCAGCCTGGTGTTCAACGTCGGCGGCAACACCACGGTGGGCGGCACCATCAGCGGCAGTGGCGGCCTGACCCAGGCCGGTACCGGCACCGTGACCCTAACCGGCAACAACACCTATACCGGCGGCACCACCATCAATGCCGGCGGCACCGTGCAGGTCGGCAATGGTGGGGCCAGTGGCTCGATCACCGGCAACATCACCAACAACGGCGGCCTGGTCATCAACACCGGTGGCACCACCACGCTTGGCGGCAACATCACCGGCGGCGGCAGCATCGTGCAGGCCGGCCCGGGCACGCTGAATCTGGGCGGCAACAGTGGTGGCTTCAGCGGCACCGGCCAGGTCACCGGCGGCGGCCTGAATGTCACCGGCAACATCGGCGGACAGTGGACCATCGGCAGTGGTACGACCCTGTCCGGCACCGGCACCATCGGTGGTACCGGCGGTGGCGTGACGGTGTCCAGCGGCGGCGTGCTGTCGCCGGGCAATGGCGCGGGCAATGGCAGTGGTGCAGGCAATGGCACCGGCACGATCACGGTGGGCGGCAATCTGAACCTGTCACCGGGCAGCACGCTGGGCATCGACCTGGGCGCCACCGGCAGCGACACGGTGCAGGTGGGCGGCAGCGCGAATGTGGGCGGCAGCACCGTGCGGGTGAATACCATTTCGCCGAGCACCAGCTACCAGCAGGGCCAGCAGTACACGGTGGTCAATGCGGGCGGTGGCGTGAGTGGGCAGTTCGCCTCGGCAACCTCGCCGTCGGCCTTCCTGACCATCACCCCGGTCTACACCGCCAACACGGCCAACCTGCAGATCGACGTGGCACAGACCGCAGCGTTCACCACCGTGGCCAACACGCGCAACCAGTACAACACCGCCGCGGCGCTGGACAGCCTGCCGCAGAGTGGCGCGGCCCTGGGCCTGTACAACACGGTGCTGATGTATGACGCCGGCACTGCGCGCAGCGCATTCGAACAGCTCTCCGGTGAAGTGCACGCGGCCAGCCGCGCGGTGCTGCTGTACGACAACTACCTGGAAGAAGGCATCCGCCAGCGACTCGGCAGCGAGTTGCCGACCGTGCGTGGCGAGCGCGCTTCGGCCTGGCTGGCCGGCAGTGGCAAGGTGTTCAGGCAGGATGGCGACGGCAATGGCGATGAGATCCGCGCCAATCGCAATGCGCTGATGGCCGGTGTCGACTGGCAGCTGGGCGAGCATGTGGTGCTGGGTGCAGCGGCCGGCAACGAACGGCTGGATACGCGGCTGTATGATCGCAGCTCGCGGGCCCGCCTGCGTGGCAACACGTTCGGCCTGTATGCACAGGGACAGTGGAACAACGGCTTTGCGGTCGGTGGCAGCGTGTCGCGCGGTGACTACCGCACGCGCGCCACGCGTGAAGTGCCGTTGTTGGGCCAGACCCTGTACAGCCGCCAGGATTCCGATGTGACCATCGCCCAGGTGGAAGGCAGCTGGACATGGACCCACGGCAGGACCCAGCTGCAGCCCTATGTGCAGTTCACCAAGCACTGGGTCGACAGCGATCGTGCGGTGGAGCAGGGCGGCAGCGCGGCACTGGTGCTGGAAGGCGGCAAGGACACGCTCAATGTCAGCACCGTGGGCGTGCGTGGGCGCTGGGACGTGGGCAGCGGCGAGCGCTTCCCGGCGCAGCTGACGGTCGGCCTGGGTTGGCAGCATGCGTCGGGGGATACCGATGTGGCCAGCCGCAACCGCTTTGCGGTCGGTGGTGATGCATTCGATGTCTACAGCGCGGTGATGGCACGCAATGCCCTGGTCAGCCAGGTGGGCGTGGCGGTCGGCCTCGGCCGCAACAGCCAGCTGTCGATGTTCGTACAGGGCCAGCATGGCGATGGCCGCCGCGATGTGGGTGGGCAGATCAACCTGCGCGTCGGGTTCTGAGCAGGGGATGCCTGTGGTAGACCCACGCCCTTCGTGGATGGCACCGGGGCGGGAGCGCTAGAGCTCCCGCTCCATCTCAACGGCGTCGATCCCGGCGCCATGCCCATCGGGCACGATGCGCGTCACCTGGAAACCCAGGCCGGCATAGAAGCCCTGGGTGTGCTGGCTGGTGCTGAGCGCGATGCGGTCGATCGACGGATCGCTTTCAGCCTGGTGCAGGCGCGCGAGTGCCAGTTCGCGGCCCAGTCCCTGGCGGTGCAGCGCGCGCTGCACCATGCCCCAGCAGAAGCCGGCGCTGCCGTCGCTACGGCGCGAGAGGCCACCACAGGCGACGACGTTTCCATCGCGCTCGATCACCTGGAATGCACAGTCCGTGGCCTGTTCGCGCAGGAAGCATTCAAAGTCGCTGCGCTCTTCGGGCGCGAAGTAGGTGGGTACGTTGCTGTCGAAAATCGACAGGCAGGCGCTGGCATCGGCGGGGCGGTAGAGGCGGAGATTCATGGGAAATGCCATGGAGTTGCCCGGCTGCATTTCAACCGTCCAGACGTTGGGAGGGGGCGAAACGTTCAAGGGTACATGGAGCGATGCCAATCCCTTTACAGGTGACGTCTCCCCACTCGAATGATCGTGCGGAATGCAGGCGCCTGTACCAGGCGGGTGCGTCGGTGGCGGGCAATGGCGAGGCGCATCCGGTGGCGATGGCGTGCAGTGGGGCGCAGTGGCTTCTGGGCTATGCTTTCCACACGTGGGACTGACCGCGCGGCAGGATCCGCCGGCCCCATTCGTCTTCCCGCCTGCAACGGAGCTGCCCAGCGATGCCTTACCCTTCTTTTTTCCGGACTGCCCAGCTCATGCGCGGTCTGCTGTTTGGCGTGGTGGGTCTGTTGATCCTTGCTGTGGCCGCCTTCGAGGTGACACATCGTCTTGAGTTCCTGGCGGTCGCGCAGGCCGTTGATGGCCAGGTCGAGGGCCTGAACGCCGGCGGATCGCATCCGCAGGTCGCGTTCACCACCGCGACCGGCCAACGCGTCTCGTATCCGCAGGGCGGCATGATCTTCGGCTATGAGACTGGGCAGCCGGTACGCGTGCTGTACGACCCGGCGCAACCGCGGCTGGATCCGGTCCTGGACACGTTCGGTGCGCTGTGGGGAATGGCGGTCGTGTGGGTGCTGCTGGGGCTGGCGTTCGTCGGCGCCTGCGTGCGGGGACTGCTCCGGCGCAGATGACCTGCGGCGGATCGCGCGCCGTCGGCGGGCGGGCCGTTGGACCGGCCACGACGGCAGGCCCTGTTCAGTCCGGTAGTACCTGCGACGATTCCCGCCAGCCAAACAAAAAAGCCGCCCACTGGGCGGCTTCTTCATTTATCTGGCGGAGAGAGGGGGATTCGAACCCCCGAAGCGCGGTTTAGACGCTTACACACTTTCCAGGCGTGCTCCTTCAACCACTCGGACACCTCTCCGGATCCTGCCATCGGCAAACGCCTCAGCAGGGGCGCAGATTCTAGCGGGCGGCGCGGCCGGACACAAGCACCCCGGCCAGGCAACACATACGGGGTCGATGTTGGCGAAGGGGCTGGACAGGCATGGCACAATGGAACTTCCGATGGAAAACGGTGGCCTGATGTCCTATCTCGTCCTTGCCCGCAAGTGGCGTCCGAAGCGTTTTGCCGAGCTGGTGGGCCAGGAACACGTGGTCCGTGCGCTCAGCAATGCGTTGGACAGCGGCCGTGTCCACCACGCGTTCCTGTTCACCGGTACCCGTGGCGTGGGCAAGACCACCATCGCGCGCATCTTCGCCAAGTCGCTCAACTGCGAGCAGGGCACCAGTGCCGACCCGTGCGGCCAGTGCGCCGCCTGCCTGGACATCGACGCCGGTCGCTACATCGACCTGCTGGAAATCGACGCCGCGTCCAACACCGGCGTGGACGACGTGCGCGAGGTGATCGAGAACGCGCAGTACATGCCTTCGCGCGGCAAATACAAGGTCTACCTGATCGACGAAGTGCACATGCTGTCCAAGGCGGCGTTCAACGCACTGCTGAAGACGCTGGAAGAGCCGCCGGAGCACGTGAAGTTCCTGCTGGCCACCACCGACCCGCAGAAGCTGCCGGTCACCGTGCTCAGCCGCTGCCTGCAGTTCAATCTCAAGCGCCTGGACGAAGACCAGATCCAGGGCCAGATGACCCGCATCCTGGCGGCGGAAGAGATCGAGGCCGACGGCAGCGCCATCGTGCAGTTGGCCAAGGCCGCTGACGGCAGCCTGCGTGACGGCCTGTCACTGCTGGACCAGGCGATCGCCTATGCCGGCGGCGCGCTGCGCGAGGATGTGGTGCGCACCATGCTGGGCACTGTGGATCGCACCCAGGTGGCGGCGATGCTCGATGCGCTGGCCGAGGGCGATGGCCCGCGCCTGCTGCAGGTGGTGGCCGCGTTGGCCGAATTCTCGCCGGACTGGAGTGGCGTGCTGGAAGCGCTCGCCGAAGGCCTGCACCGCATCCAGGTGCAGCAGCTGGTGCCGGGTGCCGCCGTCGCGGAAGGCCTGGATGTCGCATCATTCGCCGAGCGCCTGCGCCCGGAAGTGGTGCAGCTCTGGTACCAGATGGCCCTGAATGGTCGACGCGACCTGCCGTTGGCGCCGAGCCCGCGCGCCGGCTTTGAAATGGCGGTGCTGCGCATGCTGGCGTTCCGCCCGGCCGCAGCGGTACCGCCGGTGCCGAAGGCCGTCGACGGTGCGGTGGGAGGCACGCCGGGTGGCAACGCTGCCGGTGGTGGCGCCCATGCCGGAAGCCATGAAGCGACGCCGGCTGCTGCCGTCGCTTCGGCCAGCCCGGCCGTGGCGGCGCAGGTGGCCGCTCCGGCGGCTGCACCGCGCGAACCTGAACCCGAACCCGAGCCGGCCCCGCAACCGGAGCCGGATCCGACGCCTGAACCCGAGCCGGTTCCGGTGGAAGAGCCCGTGTCACCGCCGCCGGTGAAGGCCGAGGCGCTGGCGCCTGCCATCGCTGCAGAGGCAAGCAATGACCTGCCGCCGTGGGCCACCGACGAAGCCGAGGCGCGGGATGGGGCTCTGGCGGCCGAGATGGCCGGCCCGGATGCCGCCATGGTCGCGCCCTGGCATGAACCGCCGGCTCCCGCCGCGGATCCAGGCGAGCCTGCGCCGCCGGAGCGTTCGTTCCGCGCCGAAGGTATTGCCATTGCGCCGGCCGAACCGGCTCCGGCGCGTGAGGCCGCACCGCAGGAAGGTGTCAGCGAGCTGGCCACTGCCGAAGACTGGCTGGACCTGGTCGCCAACAGCGGTCTCAGCGGCCCCTCGCGGCAGCTGGCTGCCAACGCCGCCTTCATCAGCTGCCAGCACGGGACCTTGAAACTGGGCCTTTCGCCCGGATTTGAGTACCTGCGCTCGGAGCGCGCGCTGGCTGCCCTGGGCGAGATGCTGGAGAAGGCCCTTGGC
>Ga0308168_1003553_pt1 | contig 11815 bp, 9 predicted proteins | sample PhyCR2_FD_202133 | JGI IMG/M metagenome (GOLD analysis project Ga0308168, IMG submission 202133) | Phyllosphere microbial communities from UC Gill Tract Community Farm, Albany, California, United States - DLSLRC.R2 | ecosystem: Host-associated > Plants > Phyllosphere > Unclassified | place: USA... | reverse complement strand
AAAAAATATCGTGTATGTCAGGGAGCAACCTGCCTTTGCCAGTTTGGAACAACTGCGGACAAGCTTAAAGTAAATACTCAAGATAAACATTTTATCAATGACAGAGGGACTGCTTCTAAGTTAGCAGCGACTCATCAGGATATTGGCGCTACATTCGAGAAAAACAGCTTTGGAAGCTGCTCGAAGCTGAATAATAATCCATGTCAGGCAATAGTAACGGGATGGAGCGGATATTATGAGAAGATTACGATAGAATCTAATAAAGGTAAATCTCTGTTGGAAGACAGTAAAGCCACTTGCCCTATTGGTGGAAAAGATTGTATCAGCATTATAAAACACGGACAGACGATTGAACTCAGTACCCGGAATCTTGAAAACGAAAATCCTTTAAAAATGCACCTGCTCAGCCCTATAATGGATATTGAGGAAGTTTTGGATGAGCTGGACGGATTAGATGCCTATTAACCCAAAAAATATAATTATGCCTAAAACAGGAATTTTTAAAATCTCAGGAGATTCTTCTCCAATTGTGGGTGTAGAAACAATGTATACCATTGAAGCATGGTATCCGGATACGCCGCTGCTTACAAGAAATCCGATGAATGTGACCTGGGAATTATTTATAAGGCGGAAAAATGGAGAATTTATCACCACGAATATCAGGAAAAAAGGAAACAGTCATTTTACTTTTGGGGAAAAGTCGTGGAGATATACCTACAGATTGGAAGCGTATTTACATCAACCGGAAGGTAAGGAACCGATGTCGATTATAATCACTCCTCAGCCCAGTAAAATCCCAAGAATTAATAAGGTAGAACTTCATTATATTGATGATAATAAGGGAACTGTTTTTAGTTTTTCTGAAAAATTAAGGGCAAAAGCACACAGCGTAAACCTTGCTAATCAAGAACTGTTGTTCACGTTATGGGAAGATGATGTGAAGGGAAAAGGACATAGTTCCAAGAATCTTTTGGTAGAAACGGCAAAAGCCAAAGTAAATCCCCGAAACGGAGTTGCTGTTGCTGAATTTATGCTGACAAAAGGGTTAATGACCAAAGCTATGAGAGGAGAGCACGACGGTCAGCTGGAATTTTATGTTACCGTAGAATATTACAAAAATAAAACCCACAATTCTGAAAATGTAAACATCAGGAATCCTCTTTACCAACCTGAAGCGGCAGCAAAAAATACCAGCCCTCCCAAGGTAAAAACTGCTTTGCCTCCAACTAAAGCAAAAAATTCTCCTGCCGCAGGAAAGCCTAAAAGTAAGAAAGAGGAAAAAGGAATTTGGGATACCATGATGGACAAAGGAAAAGAGCTCTGGGATGTCGCAGAAAGTAAAATTGCCACCGCCATAAAGGATAAAATACCCGCAATAAAATTAAGCGATTTTAATATGCCTGTTTTTGTGGATGTGATGGATACTCATAATGGAACCTCAGCTTGTGTCTGTAAAGACTATGATTTAATATGGGGAGGACATACGAATATGACTTGTGAGAAAAGAAAAAAAGTAGTAGAAGTCTGTAAAAATATTTGGGGTGATAGCCAAAAAATAGAAAAGGCTAATATGCTAATGGCAGTAATGCATTTGGAAACAGCGGCTACATTTGATCCTTCTAAAAAAGGAGTAAGCGGAGGTGGAGTTAAGTATATTGGGCTCATTCAGTTTAGTGCAACAACTGCATCCACTTTGGGAACTACATACGATGCATTGGCTAAAATGACTTTTAATGAACAAATGGATTATGTCGAAAAGTATTTAAAGCAAAAAAAAGATAAAATGAAGACAATTGTTGATTTTTATCTTCAGGTTTTAAAACCAGGAGATGTTGGAAAAGGTGATCAACCGGATCATGCCGTATTTGATGAAAGTATTTCAGTTCCTGATGGAGATGGAAGCAATACATCACAGAAGCAAAGAGAAATAAATATAACCAGAGAACCTTGGGTTACTAAATATGGATATGCATCTAATCCTCCATTTATGAAAGAGCAAGGAGAGCGTACAACACGACGAAAATGGGTTTACACTAAACAAAGGTACGATCAACGGTATGGCCTTAATAATGGTAAAACTTATATTTGGGAAATTGAAGATGAGCTTAAAGGAAAGCACTACCAACCTGGAGTAAACAATAAATTTTTAGCCAAATGTGAAACTCATAAAGAAGAAAAAAAGACCTCCAATGGGAAAAGAGCCCCGTGGGTAGACATAGGGTATGAAGAATATGAAAAATTTAAAAAATATGTAGAAAAAGAAAGTCCATTAAAAGAGCAAATTTCAAGATATTTTCAAGGAACAGGAAATGGAGATCTTAATTATACAGCTCCTTGGTGCGCAGCATTTATTAAGTGGTGCTTTGATCATACCGAAGGGTATAAAAATATTAATACGAAAGGAACGGCGGCGGCATTTGATTGGGCTGGTTATCAAAATAGTAAAGTTGCTGATAATAAATATGTGGATGGCTGGAAAGAAGGAGAAGAATGTGAACCTTTCGTTGGAGCAATTTTGACATTTACATTTTCTCATACTGCAATCTTGGTAGGTGAAAATATAAAAGGTGATAAATATGTTTATCTTGGAGGAAATCAAGGTAACGGAGATTCAAGATCTGGTTATCAAAAAATCTGCTTGGGTTCAATTTCTAAAAATAGTTCAAAGATTTTTATGATAATGAAGCCTAAGGTATACATCGTAGCGGATGATGAAAAAATACTACCAAAATTAAATGTAGAAGCTGAAAATTCAGCTGGAAGTTCTAGATAACTAAAAAATACTGTTTATATGAAAGTCTTTAATTTATATATGTTATTTATATGTTTATCAACATATTCTTGTCAAAAAAAACAACCCGAAAATATAGAAATGCTATCTAACAAAGAGATCAAAATGAATGTTAATATAATTGAAGAGATATTAAAAAAGCAAATATTACAAGGAGCTAATCAGTATTTTGAAGAAGCTGGTGTTGAAATGCCTAAACCTCAATTTTCTGAGGAAGAACTTAGACAGTCTATGCAACTAACTTTAAAAGCTGTTAGCACTTCTGGATATAATATTGTTGATGATAAAGAGTTTACTTTAAAAGTGAAATCAATTTTCGGAAGGACTTTAGATATGCTATCCAATCATGAATATATATATTTAAATTTATTAAATATTTGTGATAGAAATTTAGTTAAATATCCTGATAATGGTATTGATTATAACGGATTTTATATAGGTAAAAAAGAAAAATTAATTTCTCCTTTTTATTATATTCCAGAATTGTTAGATTATAAAAAGGAATATCCAAATGTTGCAAAATTAGAAAATAAAATGTCCACAAAATCCGAAGATAAAGATGGAGATATTATAGTTATAGAGAAGTGGAGCGGCATAAGCAGTCTAGAAAATAAGCGTTCTGAAAATATTCAAAGAGTGATTTCTCGCAACAAATACCTCTTCAACGACAGCAAAGCAGATTTTGCTTGGCTAAAATTTAATGATAAAATATTTCTTGAAAACTTGGTTAAAACTTTTGGGTACGTAAAAGACAAAGATCTTCTGGCATTTGTTTTAGAAAATAATTATAAAAAGCAGGAAGAGTTAGAAAAAATAATTTGGAATCAAAAATGTGGTGGGGAAATCGTTGTTAATAAAGAAGTGTTTGATTTAGCTAAAAACTGGAAAAAAAAGAAAGACATGAATTTTTAATGTATATGACATTTGTTGTACAAAACATGAAAGAAAAATTTGAAACTAATAATGAACTTACTTTTCCCCAGAAAGCTAAATTATTAGGACTTATTTCTTACTATTCAACTCAAATTGGAAATATTGATAACACTTATGCTTACAGCTTTTTTCCAATGTTGAGCGGTAAAAATTATGATGATGAATTCAGGAAAAATAAGTATTATAATATTGCGGATTTTAAGGAAGTATATGAAGATACCCGAACGGGAGGTATTGATATAGATAATTGGGTACAACCGGATTTTTCCTCAAAAGAAAACAAATCTCTACCTACTGAAGAATTAATAATTTTATACTCCCGCCCCGATCTCAACAGCTTCTCACAGGAAATTAAGCCTAAAAATCCAATAGAATATATGTACACCGTCTCAGGCTGGGATTTTATAAAAGTAGATGGGAGTGTAGGCTACCTTCCATCTGCAGAAGCGAAAGAAGCGTATGCTTTGGAACAAAAAGAGAAGCGAAAACGCAGCTTTTTGGCAGAAGATGATGAAGAGATCGAGCCAAAAAGGAAAAAGGGATTTTGGGGTGATTTGTTTGGGTAGTGATTAACCGGACTTTACATGCATTTAAAAAAATGAAAAAAGGATATTTCTCACAGAATATAATCCTCACTCTCAAAAGAAAAAGCGATTGATGATTCTTTGCTGCGCTGAGAATAATCTTACTTTTTTTATATGAGTTCAAAGAAAAATAAGTAAATTTGTGAGCATTAATAAAAATAATAAATAAATTAAAATTATAATAAAATGTCAATTTTAGTAAACAAAGATTCTAAAGTAATTGTACAAGGATTTACAGGGAACGAAGGTACTTTCCATGCTAGCCAAATGATCGAATACGGAACCAACGTAGTAGGTGGGGTAACTCCTGGAAAAGGTGGGAGCGAGCATTTAGGAAAGCCTGTATTCAATACAGTTGCTGATGCTGTTTCAAAGGCTGGAGCCAATGTAAGTATCATTTTCGTACCTCCTGCATTTGCTGCAGATGCTATCATGGAAGCTGCTGAAGCAGGTATCAAAGTGATCGTATGTATTACTGAAGGTATTCCGGTGGCGGATATGGTGAAGGTAAAATCTTATATTGCTGATAAAGAATGTAGATTAATCGGTCCAAACTGTCCGGGAATCATTACTTCTGATGAAGCTAAAATTGGTATTATGCCAGGTTTCGTTTTCAAAAAAGGAAAAGTAGGTATTGTTTCAAAATCTGGAACTTTAACGTATGAAGCTGCAGATCAGGTTGTAAGAGCTGGTTTTGGTATTTCTACAGCAATCGGTATTGGTGGAGATCCAATTATCGGAACAACTACAAGAGAAGCTTTAGAATTATTCATCAACGATCCTGAAACAGAAGCTGTGGTAATGATCGGAGAAATCGGTGGTGGTCTTGAGGCTGAAGCTGCAAGATGGTACAAAGCGAGTGGTTCTACAAAACCGGTTGTAGGTTTCATCGCAGGACAAACTGCTCCTAAAGGAAGAACAATGGGGCATGCAGGTGCTATCGTTGGTGGTGATGAAGATACCGCTCAGGCTAAAATGGAAATCATGAGAGAAAACGGTATCAACGTGGTAGATTCTCCAGCGGAAATCGGAGCTACCATCGCAAAAGTTTTAGGATAATTTAAACAAGTATATATGAAAAAATTTTTATTAGTCTCCACATTAGCCCTATCTGCTCTATCTTTTGCACAAGAAAAACCTGCAACTACAGGTGGCAATTTTTTTAGAGGTATAAGATATGGTGCTACGGCGGGACTTAACTATTCCCGAGTAAAGAATGCACACAATCCTTCAGGGCCAAGATACACTTTTCAGGCAGGTGTATTGGCATTGATCCCGATTGACAAGGCAAATCAGTTTTATATCCAACCTGAGGTTCTGTATTACGGAGCCGGTGAAACAGGAAAGGATAAAGACGCAAAAGGTGTAGATGGTTATAATGCGGTATATGCTAACGATTATTTGAGTGTACCTGTGTATTTCAAAGGATATTTTTCTGAGTCAGAATCAGAATTCTTCGGAATGGTAGGGCCAAGATTCAACTTTTTGTTAAGCCAGAATGTGAAAAATGTACCGACAAAAAGACCGTACTACAATCCTGATGTTAATGATCCTAAATACCCCGGAGTAAACGGTAAAGCCAACAGCTTTAACTTTGGACTTGGTTTGGGCATTGGATACAGCTACAAAAGGCAGATCGAATTTGCTATTAAATATGATTTAGGATTGTCTGATACCTATAAAGGTCTTAAAAAAGAACCAAACGGATCCGATAAAAACAAATCTGAGCAGGTGATCAGTGTAGGACTTTCCTATATCTTCAAATAATACAATATCATTTGAAAATAATAAAATCCCGGGATGTATTTCTCGGGATTTTTATTTGTAATAATAAATAGCAGGTTGATTGTATATTGTACGATCTTCCGAAATCTTAGTAAAAGAGCCTCAATCTAATCTCTCATAAATGGGCGAAATTACGAGCGGACAAATAAGCTGAATAAGCTAAATAAGTTGTAAAAGACAAATAAGTATTTTCTCTACCATCTTTTAAAACTGATCCTGAAAATTTGCCAATCCTGCTTAACCTCCTTTTATGGGATAAAAAGCTTTCTGCAATCAGCACTTATCCTCTGATCCATTTCCAGATCTCTTTAAGCGTCGCCTTATTTCCATACATTAAAATTCCGACACGATAGATTTTTCCTGCCAGAAATATCATAAAAATGGTCGTCACTACAAGAAGCGAGATAGAAAGTGCGATCTGCCAGGCAGGAACCCCGTACGGTATTCTCGCAATCATGGCTACCGGAGAAGTAAAAGGGATTATAGAAAGCCAGAAACCTAAAGGTCCATCGGGATTATTCATTAAAGAAAAGCTTCCGTACATTCCCAGCATCAATGGCAATACCGCAAATAATGTAAATTGCTGCGTCTCCGTTTCATTATCTACTGCAGAACCGATTGCTGCGTAAATTGAGCTGTAAAAAATATACCCAAGCAGGAAGAATACAATGAAAACAAAAATAATTAACGGGAAATTCAATTCCAGCAAACTGTGAGAAATCTGAGTTCCCATTTGTAGAATATCAAACTTATCCATTATGTCTTCATTCCCCGGAATATTTTTGGGAAGCGCATTGAAACCGGTATTTAAAACCAGAGCTCCGATAACAGACATGGTAATCCACACGATAAACTGTGTAAGAGCGACCATGGTTACTCCCAGGATTTTTCCCATCATCAGCTCGAATGGTTTTACCGAAGAAATAATAATCTCTACAACACGGTTGTTTTTTTCTTCCAGAACACTTCTCATCACCCGTACCCCGTAAATAATGATAAACATAAAGGTTACGTACATTAAAAGCATACTCAATACACTTTTAACACCAAATACAAGATCAGAATCCTCCTTATTGCCCTCCGAAACATTAATGGTTTTCAGCGTGAAGTTTTTATCCAGATCTCTCAATTGAGTTTCTGCAATTCCCAACTGTTTAATTTTCTCTTTTTTAATGACTTCATTAAGATCTGATATAATCTTTTGCTTGGTCTTAAAGCCTATTTTTGAATTGACGATAAGCCTGGAGCTGTTTTGCAGAGCATCAAAATCGTGATTCTTTAACTCCGGCAGAATAAGGATTCCGTTTACAGATTCATTGCCTTTTAAATGACTGACCTTTGATTTTTCATCAGCGGACGAAACGTAAACATAATTCAGCTGATCGTCGGATTTTAACTGATTTTCAAATAAACCGCTTCGGTCTACGACTTCAATAACATTATGAGATTCATTTGCCTTAAACATCAGCCCGATCACCGCGCCGAATGCAATAAGCATAATGGGAGCCAGAAGCGTGAGTATAATAAAGGTTTTTTTCTTTACCTGTGTGAGAAACTCCCTTTTTGTAATTAAAAAAATATTATTCATAAAATTAAGAGTTGTTGCTTACGGCATTAATAAATACTTCATTCATACTAGGGATTTTCTCGTCAAAAGATCTTACTTTTCCTACATTCACAAGATCCAGTAAAAGATGGTTCTGCTCTGTTTCGTTTTTAATATCGAATGAGGTCAGATTATTTTCATTTGAAAAATTAAAAAGCTCATATTTTTGCTTAAAATTTTCCAGTTGAGAATGATCGACATCAGCCAGTGTAATTCCGAAAATATTTTTCTTAAATTTTTCACGGACATCGAAAACCCTGCCGTCAATAATTTTTTTAGAATGATTGATTAAAGCCACATAATCACACATTTCCTCTACACTTTCCATGCGGTGGGTAGAAAGGATAATGGTGGTTCCGTTATTTTTAAGTTCTATAATCTGATCTTTAATTAAATTCGCATTCACCGGATCAAAGCCGGAAAACGGTTCGTCTAAAATCAGCAGATGCGGTCTGTGAAGAACCGTTACCACAAACTGAATTTTCTGTGCCATCCCTTTTGAGAGCTCAGATAGCTTCTTTTTCCACCATTGGTCGATATGTAATTTATCAAACCATTTTTTAGCTTCATTCAAAGCATCATTTTTACTCATCCCTTTCAGCTCACCAAAATACAGAAGCTGGTCGCCCACCGTCATGTTTTTATACAGCCCTCTTTCTTCAGGCATGTATCCGATGTCTTTAATATGGTTAGGATTGAGCGTCTGCCCGTTGATTTGAATTTCTCCGGAATCCGCCTGAGTAATCTGATTGATGATGCGGATAAAAGACGTTTTTCCGGCGCCGTTAGGCCCTAAAAGACCATAAATACTGCCTTTTGGAACATGGATGCTGAAATCATCCAACGCTACTTTCTTACCGGCATTATAAGTCTTCCTGATATGTTCTGCTTTTAGCATTAAAATGTTTTTATAATGAGTATAAAATATTCCGAAAGTTACGGAATTATTAAAAAGAATTAGAGCGTATTTAAATTTTAGTGGGATTATTTTTAACGATATTTGGAGATCGATTTTTTACTTCATATCTGAAGATTTTGAAGACCAAATCAGGCACAGCAATTAAAAAAAAGGTTTAAAAGAGCATAAAAATATATCTAAAGGATTCAGCTACAAAAGTTGGGGAGAAATTTTCAAGATTTAAATTATTATATTTCCCACAGATCGCACAGATTTTGCTGTTGATTTATATCGCCACGAATGCACGAATTAATAGATCGCGTAGTTCATTTCAAAAGATCACGCTACTTTTCAGAATTTTCTCGGGAAATAATCTTTTAAATAAAAATCTGCGTCATCAGCAAAATCTGCGAGAGCATAATTTCCATCACCACGAATGCACGAATTAATAAATCGCATAATTCATTTCCAAAGATCATGCATCTTTCCATAAATTTCTCGAGAAATAATCTTTTAAATAAAAATCTGCGTCATCAGCAAAATCTGCGAGAGCATTATTTCCATCGCCACGAATGCACGAATTAATAAATCGCATAATTCATTTCCAAAGATCATGCAACTTTCCATAATTTTCTCGGGAAATAACGGATCTAGAACAAAACTTGGGGATTTGATAAAAAGTTGAGATCATTTTAAACTTAAAAATAAGAGTCTGATTTTTATTTTCAAGGATTTTTAAATACAGAAGATGAGCGCTGACCTTACGACCAATGATAAAATTTAAATAAATTGGGATCTTAAGTCTAAATTGACAGTAAGTTTCGGCTAAAGCCTCAGATATCTCATCTTTCTCAGACTGGCTGAAGCCAGTCCCTATTGATTTATAGAATATGGTATTAATTGAATTAAGATTAAAAGCAAAGATTTATTTTTCAAACCCTAAATATTTAGAAATCAAAAAATACAAATAAATGCTTCGCGAAGCATAAAAATAGCTTCATCAAATCAACTTGTTGATTCCTCTTTGCTCCTTTATATACGAACTCCAAAAAATAATCCTTTGCGTTAAAAAAGAATCACTTCATTAAAATAACTATCTAAAATATTGGTCTAATCTTTATTATTAGATGGAATTTGGGAATTCAGCAAAATTCATCATTATTTGTAAATTAGTGGCTATAAGAAATAATAAACCTTCAAGGTTTTAAAAACCTTGAAGGTTTAGAACTCCAGCTATCATTATCTGGAAAATCCGTGGAATCTGTAGGAAATAACCTTTTAAATAAAAATCTGCATCATCAGCAAAATCTGCGAGAGTATAATTTCCATCGCCACGAATTCACGAATTAATAGATCGCGTAATTCATTTCCAAAGATCACGCTACTCTTCATAATTTTCTCGGGAAATAACCTTTTAAATAAAAATCTGCATCATCAGCAAAATCTGCGAGAGTATAATTTCCATCGCCACGAACGCACGAATTAATAGATCGCGTAATTCATTTCCAAAGATCACGCAACTTTCCATAATTTTCTCAGCAAATAACCTTTTAAATAAAAATCTGCGTCATCAGCAAAATCTGCGAGAGCATAATTTCCATCGCCACGAATTCACGAATTAATAGATCGCGTAATTCATTTCCAAAGATCACGCTACTTTTCATAATTTTCTCGGGAAATAACCTTTTAAATAAAAATCTGCATCATCAATAAAATCTGCGAGAGCATAATTTTCATCGCCACGAATGAATAAATAACGATCAATTTTGCTGATTCCCCAGGTTTTACACGTTATCTATAAAAATTTAAACAGATTATGAGCCAAAAAAAAATCCTGATGAAGATCAGGATTTAAATTTATTGTTTTACGATTTGAGCAACCTTTTGCGTATTGTCGCTTAAAACATATCGTATTAAATATTTTCCGGGTTTCAGTTTTTCAATATTTACTTCACCTGAATTCATATTAACCGAATAGTTGGCAACCTGGGTCCCCAAAATCGAATAGAAAGTCACACTTTTGATCTTCAGAGAAGAATCTTTTGCCTTAAAAATCAGAAAGTCCTTTGCAGGATTCGGATAAGCAAGGAGAACACCGTCATCAGACTTCTGTGCGAAGGCGCCGGGCTCCTTTATTTGCGCACTGAGATTGTTGGAAAAACCAACAAATGTGCCCAAAAATGTTATTAAAAGTAAAAATTTTTTCATCAAATTAAAATTTCTCGAATATATTAGAACAAAAATAAATAATTCTATAATTCTACACAATACTTTTTTGTATAACTTATAGTAAATTTGCAGAAACTTATTCAAAAAGTATTCCAAAATGATACATTCAAGAAATAGAAGACTCAGAGTCCATGAATCTATAAGAAGTCTGGTAAGAGAAAATGTTCTCACTACGAGTGATTTTGTAATGCCGATCTTCGTTATGGAGGGTGAAAATAAACAGGAACCCATCCCGTCGATGCCGGGAATTTTCAGGAGAAGTATAGATTTAACGGTGAAAGAATGTAAGGAATTATTTTCTTTAGGAGTAAAGGCTGTCAATCTTTACATGAAGGTTTCAGAAGACCTGAAAGACAATACAGGAAAAGAAGCCTGGAATAAAAACGGACTGATGCAGAACACCATTAAAGCGATAAAAGATGCGCTTCCTGAAATGGTGATCATGCCGGACGTAGCGCTCGATCCTTATTCAATATACGGTCACGATGGTATTATCGAAAACGGAAAAATACTGAATGACGCAACCAATGACGCATTGGCCAGAATGTCTGTGTCACATGCAGAAGCCGGTGCAGACATTGTGGCACCCAGTGATATGATGGATGGCAGAGTTCAGGTCATTCGTGAGGCATTGGAAGACAGTGGATTTACCGATGTCGGGATCTTAAGCTATGCCGCAAAATACGCAAGTTCTTTCTATGGACCTTTCAGAAGTGCTTTAGACAGTGCTCCGAAAGATGATGTCGAAATTCCGAAGGATAAAAAGACCTATCAGATGGATTTTCACAATTCCAGAGAGGCTTTAAATGAAGTATTCAAAGATATTGATGAAGGTGCAGATATTATCATGATCAAACCTGGACTTCCCTATTTGGATATCGTTGCTAAAGTTCGGGAAGCGATCGATCTTCCGATTGCAGTATACAACGTAAGCGGAGAATATGCAATGGTGAAAGCAGCAGCAGCAAACGGATGGCTGGATAATGATA
>Ga0308168_1003544_pt1 | contig 11856 bp, 12 predicted proteins | sample PhyCR2_FD_202133 | JGI IMG/M metagenome (GOLD analysis project Ga0308168, IMG submission 202133) | Phyllosphere microbial communities from UC Gill Tract Community Farm, Albany, California, United States - DLSLRC.R2 | ecosystem: Host-associated > Plants > Phyllosphere > Unclassified | place: USA... | reverse complement strand
GCGCACTGCCCAGCCCACGTAGCGCCAGCACGAACATCACCAGGCTGATGCCATAGCCGAGGAACCCCACCACCAGGATCGGCGCCAATTGCGCCACCCCCGGAATCTGCGCCCCGAGGTAAAGCGCCAAACCGCAATTCACCAGCCCCGCAATCAAGCCTTTGGCACCGGCGATAAAGAGCGCGTCAGACGCCGACACCTTGCGCGTCAGGTTGTTATCTATCCCCCAGCACAAACACGCCAGCGCAATGGCGAGCGGCCCGGTCCAGTCCTGGCCGCCGCCGCCGGCGCCCGTCCATGACAACACCACGCCGCCCAGCACAATGGCGACCATGCCGAGCACGATGCGCCGATCTGCGTTTTCTCTGAATACGACCCAGGCGATCACGGCGGTGAGCACTGATTCGAGGTTGAGCATCAACGAGGCGGTGGCGCCAGCGGTGCGAATCAGGCCGAACATGAGGGCGACGGGGCCTAGGATGCCGCCGAAGGCGATGGCGCCGAGCAGCCAGGGCCATTGCGATGGGGTCAACCCGGTGGGTTTCCAGCCGCGATCACGGATCAGACGTACGCCGGCAAGGCCAATGCCGCTGCCCAGGTAAAGCAGGCCGGCCAGCAATATAGGCGAGAGGCCCAGGCCCAGGCCGAGGCTTTTGGCGAGCGGAGTGCTGGCGCCAAACAGGGCGGCGGCTACGAGGGCGTAAATGATGCTGAGGTTCATGGGCCATCCTCGAAGGTCAGGCCCATGATACGTCGCTTGCCGGGGTCAGCGCCCTGGCAGTTTCATACTTTATTGCGCGGTTTTCAGCTTGATCACATCACCGGAAATCTTGGTGGTGTAGCCGTTCAATACCCAGGCCCAGAACCACTTCTCCTGCACTTGGGTGTTGATCAGCGCGTCGCCGCCTTTGGCTTTGATGGCTGCATCCTGAGCGCGTACGAAGCGGTTGTTCTGGCCGATCGGGATGACGCCCAGCAGCATGATGCCGGTGGCGCTGGCTTCGCTGTGGCCGATGACGGTGTATTGGCTGGCGTCGTATTGTTGGGTTTTCATGGCGGTGCCGGTGCAACCTGCCAGGGTGAAACCAAGAACGGCTGCTGCAACTGCTTTACTGATGTATTTCACTTGAAACTCCATGGACTCAACCTCGAGATTCAATTCCCGAGGGGGCGACACTTTAAGCGCTCGGTTGGCAGATTGAAAACAATCTGCCCAGGTTTCATGTTCAGGCTTGTGCGTGCGCCCAGGCGATCAAGCTCGGGTCTGAAGGTTATGCGCTTCTGCGTGCCAGCAAACTCCGGATCAACCGCGCATACACCACGGCGTTGATCAATATCACCACCGTCCCCAGCAGCAGTTGAATATTCGCCGTCAGCCCGGCGGGGTAGATCAGCGTCAGGATGTAGTGCTCGATAAACCCACCGCCATAACCGTCCTGCCCGGCCAGGTGACGAAACAGGTTTTCCCAGCGAGTGAGCGGGCAGGGCAGGTGCAGCACCTCTACCGCGATCCCCCAGGCCACGGCGGGCAAGTGCAGCCACATTATCCTGGGCCATTTCAGGGCGAGCAGGCCACCGAACAGTACGAACAGGATAAAGGTCAGGTGAAACAGCACGAGGCCGTCGGCGACGAGTCGGTAGAGCATTGTGGGCACTTCGAATGGAGGGGCAAACAGTCTAAAGGGTTGCTCGCCGGCAAGGGTGGCCGTTATTGTGCTGAATCCATTTAGTCCTTGCCCCAAGGTTGTGTCGTGATGAATGCACCGCGTACCGCTGTCCCGATCAAAGCCGTGATTTTCGATATGGACGGGTTGTTGCTGGATACCGAAGGCATCTACACCGAAGTCACGCAGATCATCGCCGAGCGCTATGGCCGTACCTATGACTGGGGGATCAAGCAGCACATCATCGGGCGAGGCGCTCAGGATCTGGCCGATTACGTGGTCAAGGCGCTGGAGTTACCGATCACGCCCGCCGAGTTTCTGGAAATTCGCGAACCGCTGATGAGCGAGCGCTTTCCCAAGGCCCTGGGGATGCCCGGCGCCGAGGCGTTGGTGCGGCACTTGAAGGCGCACAATATCCCGATTGCGGTGGGTACCAGTTCATCGCGCAATTCGTTTGGCCACAAGACCACCTTGCACCGCGAATGGTTTGGCCTGTTCGACACCATCGTCACTGCCGACGACCCGGAAGTCGGTGCGGCCAAGCCGGCGCCGGATATCTTCCTCACTGCTGCGCGCCGTCTGGGTGTGGCGCCTGAGGATTGCCTGGTGTTCGAAGATTCGCCGTTCGGCGTGACTGCGGCGAAGGCTGCCAACATGACCGCCATCGCCGTGCCCGATGAGGCCATGGCGGACAGCAAGTACCAACATGCCGACCGGATTATCCGCAAGCTCGCGGATTTTGATCTGGCGGCCTATGGCTTGCCACCCATGGCCTGATTCAACACAGGGCAAAATGTGGGAGGGGGGCTTGCCCTAATGCCAGTCAGTTAAGCGTACATTGCCCTCTGTAGGAGCGAGCTTGCTCGCGAAAAATGTCAACGATAAAGCGGGCTTCCTGAATGAACGCGGTGCCTGTGAGTTTTTCGCGAGCAAGCTCGCTCCTACAAAGCCTTAACTGACTGGCATTAGGACTTGCCCCTTCCCACATTGGGTTATGCGCTGAAACCACCATCGATGGTCAGGCTGGCGCCCGTGATATACCCGGCTTCCGGCCCTGCCAGATACGCCACAAAGCTGGCAATCTCCTCCACGTGCCCATACCTGCCCACCGCCATCAACCCGATCAAGCTTTCGGCAAATTCACTGTTCGCCGGGTTCATATCGGTATCCACCGGCCCGGGCTGCACGTTGTTGATGGTGATACCCCGGGGCCCCAGATCCCGCGCCAAACCCTTGGTCAACCCTACCAGCGCCGCCTTGCTCATTGCATAAGGCCCGCCACCGCCAAATGGCATACGCTCGGCGTTGGTGCTGCCGATATTGATCACGCGGCCACCTTCGCCCATGTGCCTGGCGGCTTCCTGGGTGGCGATAAATACGCTGCGCACGTTGATTGCCAGGGTCTGGTCGAAGTCCTCCAGCTTGAAGTCTTCCAGCGGCGCGATGGCAAGCACGCCTGCGTTGTTCACCAGGATATCCAGGCGCCCAAACGCATCGACCGTGGCGTTGACGGCATTGCGAATTGCCGTGGCATCGGCGCTGTCGGCTTGAATCGCCAGGGCTTTGCCGCCTTCGCTGATCACGTCGTGCTGCAACGCTTGGGCCTTGGCGGCCGAACTGACGTAGGTAAAGGCGACAGCAGCACCCTGCGCGGCGAGGCGCTTGACGATGGCGGCGCCGATACCGCGGGAACCGCCTTGAATCAGGGCGACTTTGCCGGTGAGGTTTTGTGTGGTCATGTCGATCTCCAAGTTGTTGATGGGCTGAGTATCGACCTGCCTCCGGCACGCCGGTAGACCGTGATTGCTATAGTCTGTGTAAACCAAAAGTTTAGAGTGGCCGATATGGAGAGCTTTGGCAGTATCGAATGCTTTGTGCGCAGCGCCGAGGGTGGCAGCTTTGCCGAGGCGGCGCGGCACCTGAGCCTGACGCCCGCAGCCGTGGGCAAAAGTGTCGCCAAACTGGAAGCGCGCCTGGGTGTGCGGTTGTTCCAACGCAGTACCCGACGCCTCGCCCTGACCGAAGCCGGCAAGCTGTTCCTTAACGAGGTCAGTTCCAGCCTCACCACCATCCAGAATGCCGTAGCCAACCTGGCCAGCGCCGAAGGGCGGCCGGTGGGCACGCTCAAGGTCAGCATGGGCACAGTGGTCGGCTGCTTGTATATCGTGCCGCTGCTGGGTGAATTCCTGAAACGTTATCCCGATATCATTCCGGACTGGCATTTCGACAATCGCCAGGTCGATCTGATTGGTCAGGGCTTTGACGCGGCCCTGGGTGGCGGCTTTGAGTTGCCCCAAGGCGTCGTAGCACGCAAGCTGACGCCGGCTCACCGCGTGCTGGTGGCATCGCCTGACTATTTGGCGGCACGCCCAGCGGTGTTGCAGCCAGAAGACCTGGAGCACTGCGACGGCATCCTGATCCGCTCACCGCAAACCGGGCGCGTGCGTTCCTGGCAACTGACTCATCGCAATGGCGAGCACGGCCCGCTGAGTCTCAAGCCGCGCATGACCATGAGCGACTCGCAAGCCGCCTGCATCGCTGCCGAGCAGGGGTTGGGCATTGCGCTGGTGAGCATGCCGTTTGCCGTACCCTGGCTGGCGAGCGGCAAGTTGCTGCGGGTATTGCCGGACTGGTATGTGAACGACGGCAATATTTGCATCTACTACGCCGAACATAAACTGCTGCCAGGCAAGACTCGGGCGTTTGTGGATTTCATCATCGAGCAGTTTGCCGAGCAGCAGTTAGGCCAAAGATTCAGTGCAATCTAAAAGTGAAAACAGTTCGAAATGTGGGAGGGGGCTTGCTCCCGATTGCGGTGGGCCAGCTATAGATAAGCTGGCTGATACACCGCTATCGGGAGCAAGCCCCCTCCCACATTTGATCTTCAGTGGCCGAACTTGCCGGACCAACCAATGATCTTCTTGGGTCTTGGCTGCGCATACGTCCTGACTTTGGACGTCGACAACCCCAACCTCACCAACGACTCGGCAACCATCACCGCCGCCGTCACCCCGTCCACCACCGGCACTCCGGTGCGCTGGCGAATCTGCTCATCCAGCCCGGCCATGCCGCCGCAGCCCAGGCAGATCACTTCGGCCTTGTCGTCGCGAATGGCCAGTTCCGCCTGCTGCACAATGGCCTCCATGGCGGCCAGCGGGTCTGCTTCCAGTTCCAGCACCGCCATGCCGCTGGCGCGCACCGAAGCACAGCGCTGGTACAGGCCGGCGAGTTTCAGTCGGTCTTCAATCAGTGGCACGGTGCGGTCCAGGGTCGTGACCACGGAGTAGGCATGCCCCAGGAACATCGCGGTGCTGGCCGCCGCTTCGGTGATATCCACCACCGGCACGTTGAGCAATTCCTGCAAGCCCTCACGGCCATGCTCGCCATAACCGGCCTGGATCACCGCATCAAACGGCTGGTCGTAGGCCATGACCCGGTCCATGACGGCGATGGCCGCCAGGTAACTTTCAAAATTGCCTTCCACCGACTCGGCGCCGAAGTAGGGCGTGAGGCCGACTATCTCGGTGCCCGGTGACGCCACGGCCCGCGCTTGCTGGGCGATGGTGTCGGTGATCGATTCAGTGGTGTTGACGTTGACGACGAGGATGCGCATGAAATGTCCCTATTCAATGACTGACGTTATCGACGGCAATGCTTTCGCCGCTGACATCGACGTAAACCGGCTGACGCTTGGCGATCAGCAGGTACAGCAACCCTGCGATGCCGGCGCCGAACAGCCAGGAAAACGGTGACACGCTGGCAAACCCCGGCAACAGTGCCAGCAGGATCGCGATCACTGCGGCAGGAATAAACGCCGCCACGGCGCATATTCACCCCCCGGCTGTAGTAATAAACGCCATTGGGGTCTTCGCTATACAGCTGCGGCACGTCCACCCGGCTTTTACGGATCAGCCAGTAATCGACCATGATCACTCCGTACAACGGCCCCAGCAGCGCGCCCAGGCCAGAAAGGAAGTACACAATCACCAGCGGGCTGTTGTAGAGATTCCACGGCAGGATCAGCACCGCCACGAAGGCGCTGATCAACCCGGCGCGGCGGAAGTTCAGGTACTTGGGCGCCAGGTTGCTCAGCACAAAGGCCGGGGCGACGAAGTTGGCCATAATGTTCACCGCCACCGTGACGATCAGGAAGGCCAGGCAGCCGAGCACCAGGAAGAAGGTATTGGGGATTGCCGCGATGATTTCGGTCGGGCTCTCGATCACCCGGCCATTGAGCTGGAACTGGCCGCCGCACAGCAGCACGGTGATGGCGGCAAACACCAGGATATTCACCGGCAGGCCCCAGAAATTGCCGACCTGGATGGTCCTGCGGCAGGGTGAAGAGCGGGCGAAGTCGCAGAAGTTGAGGATCAAGGTGCCGTAGATCGCCAGCCACAGCGCGCCACCGGCAAAGATATTGCGCCACATCTCGCCGCCGCTCAGCGGTTCACGGATCGACCAGGCGATATGCCCGCCCGCCTGGAAGTACATCCAGCCGGCCAACGCAGCCACCGTAAGCAAAATCACCGGTCCGGCGAAACCCTCATAGCGGCGTACCATTTCCATGCCATAGGCGAGGATCACCAACTGCACCAGCCAGATCGCGACAAAACACGCCCAGCCCAGGCTCGACAGGCCCAGGATCGAGTTGTGGTCATAATCGGCAAAGCCCGGATGAATCGCCGTCAGCAATACGCGGAAAACCACCGATGCCAGGTAGGTCTGGATACCAAACCAGGCAATCGCAATCACCGCCCGGATCAATGCTGGAATCTGCGCACCGTGGATACCGAAACTGATGCGGCTGATCACGGGAAACGGCACACCGGTTTTCTGTCCCATGTACCCCGACAAGTTCATGAAGAAGTACACCAGCGCCGCGCCGATCCCCAGGGACAGCAATATTTGCCAGCCGCCCAAGCCCAGTGCATATAAGCCGATGGCAAATGAATAGTTGGCGATGTTGTGCACGTCATTGGTCCACAGCGCAAAGATGCTATAGCGCCCCCAGCGTCGGCCCTCGACTTTGGTGGGGGCCAGGTCCTTGTTGTGCAGGCGTGGGCTGAGTACCAGCGGGCCGGGCTTTGCAGCCTCGGGGTGGAGGGTGGAGGAAGGCAGATCCAGCGCGATATTGCTCGAAAGACTTGTACGCATTCCGGCAGGCTCCAGCGCATCCGCAGCAAAGCGACGGATGGAAAAGTGTATGTAGGTTTTGTATTGATTGTATACAAAGCGTACTTTTCACTAAGCCACATGCGTGCCAGTTTCTGATATATGAAAAGCGAGGTTAATTTCGTTTTAACAAGTGATTTAAATAAACTGCTGAATTAAAACAAATATAAATTGACCGTTTGAACAGGTATTTATTTTTTGATTGGGGACGGCGCGATTCAGATGTGGGGGAACTAGCAAAGATGGATGTTACGTTTTGGTGCGCCTTAGCATAAATTGCACACAAAAATGGCACCGATAGTTACATGGATGTGTACATTTTTAAGCTATACACAAAACAAGTGTGGGAGGGTGCTTGCTCCCGATAGCGGTATATCAGTCAGAAAATCTGCAACTGACCCATCGCTATCGGGAGCAAGTCCCCTCCCACATTTTTACCGCACCAGTTTGCCAGGCCTCAGGCCTTGCTGATGATATTCCCCGCATGCAGCCCGCATTCCTTCTGCGTGGCCTCTTCCCACCACCAGCGGCCTTCGCGCTCATGCTGGTTAGGCAATACCGGGCGGGTGCAGGGCTCGCAGCCGATGCTGATAAAGCCGCGCTCATGCAGGCTGTTGTAAGGCAACTCCAACATGCGGATATAACCCCACACCTCTTCGCTGGTCATCTGCGCCAGCGGGTTGAACTTGTACAGGGTACGTTCGGGGGTGGAGAAAGCCGTGTCGATTTCCAGCGCAGCCACCTGGCTGCGGGTGCCGGGGCTCTGGTCGCGGCGCTGGCCGGTGGCCCAGGCACTTACACTTGCGAGCTTGCGGCGCAGCGGTTCGATCTTGCGGATGCCGCAGCATTCGCCATGGCCATCCTTATAGAAGCTGAACAGGCCCTTTTCCTTGACGAAGGGTTCCAGCTTGCTCTGGTCCGGCGAGATCAGTTCGATATCGATCTTGTAGAACTCACGCACCTGCTCGATAAACCGGTAGGTTTCCGGGTGCAGACGGCCAGTGTCGAGGCTGAATACCTTGACGTTCTTGTTCAGCTTCCAGGCCATGTCCACCAGCACCACATCCTCGGCACCGCTGAAGGAAATCCACAGGTCATCGCCGAACTGGCTGAACGCCAGCTTGAGAATGTCCTGGGCAGACTTGTTGGCATAAGTCGCGGCGAGTTCAGCGACGTCGAAGGCTTGGTTCATCAGGACGGTTCCTACAGGTCAGTGGCGCTGAGCGCTCTATAGGCGGCGATGGTATCAAAATCTGCCGTGCGTTGCGGCAGCGTGCTTGAGTCGCTAGAGTTCGGCAGTCCTTTTGCCCGCTCAACCAATAAATTCAATGGAGTGTCTTGTGGAAATTGCCTGTCTTGACCTGGAAGGGGTGCTGGTTCCGGAAATCTGGATCGCCTTCGCCGAAAAAACCGGTATTGAATCCCTGCGCGCCACCACACGCGACATTCCCGACTATGACGTGCTGATGCAGCAACGCCTGCGCATCCTCGACGAGCACGGGCTCAAGCTGGCCGATATCCAGGCGGTGATCGCCACGCTCAAACCGCTGGACGGTGCCGTCGAGTTCGTCAACTGGCTGCGCGAACGCTTCCAGGTGGTCATCCTGTCCGACACCTTCTACGAATTCTCCCAACCGCTGATGCGCCAGCTGGGTTTCCCGACCTTGCTGTGCCACCGCTTGATCACTGATGAAAATGATCGGGTGGTGAGCTACCAGCTGCGTCAGAAAGACCCCAAGCGCCAGTCGGTAGTGGCATTCAAAAGCCTCTACTACCGCGTGATCGCTGCCGGTGACTCGTACAACGACACCACCATGCTGGGTGAAGCTGATCGTGGGATCCTGTTCCATGCGCCGCAGAATGTAATGGATGAGTTTCCCCATTTCCCGGCGGTGCACACGTTTGAGGATTTGAAGCGGGAGTTCATCAAGGCGTCGAATCGGCAGTTGAGCCTGTAAGTTATCCAGCGAGGTGCATGACGCCTGCGCAGTCGCCGGCTACAGCCCTGCCAGCAACCGCTCATAAGGAATACTCAAGCCTTCATGCAGGCGCTTGATCATCGAAAGGCTCAGCTTGCGCTTGTGGTTCAACACCTCGGATACCCGTCCGCTGGTGCCGATAAACGGCTCCAGGTCGCGGGCGGTCATCCCCAACTGCTCCATGCGAAACTTGATAGCTTCCACCGGATCCGAAGGGGGCATTGGATAATGCTCGGCTTCATACTTCTCGATAAGAATTGCCAGGATTTCCAGCTCGTCACCTTCAGGCGAGCCGGGTGGTGCTCCCCATATCTGCTCGACCCGTGCGAGTGCAGCTGTCAGATCGTCCTGGGAGTGAATAGGTTTGATGTTCATCACGCAATCTCCGCGTTGATCTGGTCGTACTGAGCGTGGGTTCCCACAAAACGTATGAACCCTAGTTGTCGCTGATAGTCGATCGCCATGATCACTCGGTATTTGTTGCCACCGACGTTGAACACGACCCTGCCGCCTTTGAGAATGCTCGCTGTTCTGAGCTCTGCCTTGAGTGCTTGTGGCGTTGGATAGGTGGCTTTCTCCATGTGGCGATACAACTCGACCAGCGGTGTTCTGGCGTCGCTATAAGCTGAATGGCTTTCCCAGAATATTCGTAGGGTAGATAGAGCGATTATCCGCATCACTTCAACCTCCCAATTTGGGAGATGATAGGTGCGATTGCTTGGATAGGCAATCTCGGAAATATTTTCAGACGAGGGGGCAGTCGCTTCATGTGGTCCTTCACAGATGGCGGGTGGACGGTGGATCCTGACGCTATCTGCAAGCGCCTATCCCGTCCACAGCGGTTCTGATTCAGGCTTTTTCTACTGGCCGCTCCTGCAAGTGAACCCCGGAAAGGGCTGTGCTCTACAAACTTTCCAACGTTTGTAACAACACCCGCACCTTGGTCAACGACTCCTGATACTCCGCCTGCCACTCTGAATCAGCCACAATACCGCCGCCGCCCCAGCAGCACACTTGCCCATCCTTGACCAGCAAGCTGCGGATGGCGATGGAGCTGTCCATCTCGCCGCGCACGTCCAGGTAGACCAGCGAGCCGCAATACAACCCGCGGCGGGTGGGCTCTAGCTCGTCGATGATCTGCATCGCGCGGATCTTCGGCGCGCCGGTGATGGAGCCGCCGGGGAAGCTGCCGGCGATCAGGTCGAGGGCGTCTTTATCGTCGGCCAGTACACCGGTGACGCTGCTCACCAGGTGGTGCACGTTGGGGTAGCTTTCCAGGCTGAACAGTTCCGGCACTTTCACTGAGCCTATGCGGCAATTGCGACCGAGATCGTTGCGCAGCAGGTCGACGATCATCAGGTTTTCTGCGCGGTCCTTGGGGCTGGCGAGCAACTCGGCGGCGTTGGCGGCATCCTCTGCAGGTGTTACGCCGCGAGGGCGGGTGCCCTTGATCGGGCGGGTTTCGACCTGGCGGTCACTGATGCGTACAAAACGCTCCGGCGACAGGCTCAATACCGCACCGTCATCGGGCAAGCTCTGGAACCCGGAAAACGGCGTGGGGCAGGCTTCGCGCAGGGCGCAATAGGCTGCCCAGGGATCCCCCACGCAGGGTGCGCGAAAGCGCTGGGCAAAGTTGACCTGATAGCAGTCGCCGGCCTGGATGTAATCCTGGATACGCACGATGGCCTGGCGGTAGGCCTCTGCGATGAGGTCGGGCGCCATCGGGCCCTGCAGTTTGAACGTCGCAGAGGTGTCGACAGTCCCGTGGCTGAACAGCGCGATCAACCGTTGTCGTTCGCTATCGGCCAGCGTGGGATGAAACACCAGTTGGCTGCTCCGGGCCTGGTGGTCGCTGATCAGCGCCCAGGCGTACAGCCCGAAGCGAGCGTCCGGCAGGTGCAGGTCATCCACCGCCAGGTGCGGCATGGCCTCAAGGTGCCGGCCGAAGTCGTAGCTCAGGTAGCCGATCAAGCCTCCGGCGAACGGCAACTGTAAATCGGCGGGGATTGCGGCTTCACCCAATCGCGTGAGGTTTTCCCGCAAGCGTTGCAGGAAATCACTGCCGCTTTCGTCCGGCCCTACCGTCAATGTCGCTTCCGGCCAGGCACTGAGCAGGTCATACCGGCCGCGATCAGCCGTCGGCCGGCCGCTGTCGAGCAGTACCGCGCCTGGAGCGTGGCGAATCGCCGCAAAATACTCGGCGGGGTTGGCCCGGTAGGGCAATGGATGTACGGAGCAGGTCAACATGCGGGGTTGGATCAGCCAATGGCGCGGGGGAGGGGGATTGTAGTCCCCTGTAGGATTTGCTCCTAGAGGGGATGTCGGGGATAGACAGTTCGAAGACCGGATCAACCTTCTACGGGCGGTATATGCCCGAACATCTCCTGCACGAACTTCACCCGCTCTTGCGGGGTTTCCGTCACGCCGGCAGCCTTGAGTTCTTCCAACCGCGCTTCCACCGCGTGGGTGCGCAAAGTCAGGCCGCAGTCGTTGGCAATCTGGATGTTCAGCCCAGGCCTGGCGTTCAACTCAAGGATCAGCGGGCCTTTTTCCTGGTCCAGTACCATGTCCACGCCGATATAGCCCAGCCCGCACAGCTCATAGCAGCCGGCCGCAAGCTGCATGAAACCGTCCCAGTTGGGCAGTTGCACACCATCGACCGCATTGGTGGTGTCAGGGTGCTTGGTGATGATGTTGTTCAGCCAGGTACCGCGCAGGGTCAGGCCGGTGGCCAGGTCGACGCCCACGCCAATCGCGCCCTGGTGCAGGTTGGCCTTGCCGCCGGACTGGCGGGTCGGCAAGCGCAGCATGGCCATCACCGGGTAGCCCATCAGCACGATAATGCGAATATCCGGCACACCCTCGTAGCTGATGCTTTTGAAGATCTGGTCGGGCACCACACGGTACTCGATCAGTGCGCGGTCGCGGTGGCCGCCGAGGGAATACAGGCCGGTGAGGATGCTGGAAATCTGGTGCTCGATCTCCTCATGGCTGATGATTTTGCCGGACACCGTGCGATAGCGCCCCTCGAACCGGTCGGC
>Ga0308168_1003541_pt1 | contig 11861 bp, 8 predicted proteins | sample PhyCR2_FD_202133 | JGI IMG/M metagenome (GOLD analysis project Ga0308168, IMG submission 202133) | Phyllosphere microbial communities from UC Gill Tract Community Farm, Albany, California, United States - DLSLRC.R2 | ecosystem: Host-associated > Plants > Phyllosphere > Unclassified | place: USA... | reverse complement strand
TAGCGGAAGGCATAGGCCACCACCAGCCAGGTGACCAGGGTCGCCAGGCCGAGCCAGGGGTTCAGGCCGAGCAGCACGCCGAGCGCGGTGGCCACGCCCTTGCCGCCGACGAAGCGGAAGAACACCGGCCACAGGTGGCCGAGGAAGACGGCGATCGCCACCAGGGCCACGCCGCCATCCTCGACGCCGAAGCGCTCACCGTAGTGGATCGCCAGCCACACCGCCAGCCAGCCTTTGGCGCAATCGCCGACCAGGGTTGCGATCGCCGCCTTCTTGCTGCCGCTGCGCAGCACGTTGGTGGCGCCCGGGTTCTTGGAGCCGTAGGTGCGCGGGTCGGACAGGCCGAAGGCGCGGCTTGCCACGACGGCGAAGGAAATCGAGCCGATCAGGTAGGCCGCGATGGTGAAGATGATTGTGTACATGTGTCTCTTTCTTTAACCCTGGACCGGCCTAGCCGGCGCGTGAATATACACCAGCCCGCATTCCGCCGATAGTCTGCGGGATCCTCATTCCGCCAGCGCGCAATGCACCGGCCTGGCCTTCAGCACGTCGACCAGCACGCCGGGTGCGATCCCGACCAGGAAGCCGCGCCGGCCGCCGTTGATGTAGATCTTGTCGAGCCCGAGGATGGATTCCTCGACGTACACCGGCATCGCCTTGCGCACGCCGAAGGGCGAGGTGCCGCCGATCAGGTAGCCCGAGTGGCGCTGCGCCACCTCCGGCTTGCAGGGTTCGACCGACTTGCAGGGGATCGCGCGCGCCAGGTTCTTGGTCGAGACCTTGCAGTCGCCATGCATCAGCACGATCAGCGGGCGCGCCGCCTCGTCCTGCATCACCAGGGTCTTGACCACCGCGTGTTCGGGCACGCCCAGCGCCTGCGACGAGACCGCGGTGCCGCCGTGTTCCTCGTACTCGTAGGGGTGCTCGGAAAACGCCACGCCCTGCTTGCGCAGGTACTGGGTTGCCGGCGTTTCGGAGATGTGCTCTTTCTTGGCCATGCGTGTTACGCTAAAAGCAAACGGAGGAGTTGCTTATTATGCAGCAAGAAATTCGCTTTGCCACCTTCAACGTCTACAACCTGGCCCCGGCGGGTGCCCGGCTGTACGACAACCTGGAGCCGAGTACGCCGGAACAGGTCGAAGCGAAGATCGAGTGGACCGCGCGCCAGATCGACATGCTCGATGCCGACATCATCGGCTTCCAGGAAGTGTTTTCGCAGGCGACCCTGGCCGAGGTGCTGTCGCGCACCCGGCATTACCGCGACGCGCTGCACATCGGCTTCGACCCCGATCCCGGCGCCGACAAGCTGACCCCGAGCGTGGCCCTGGTCTCGCGCCTGCCGCTGGCGGCGGCGCCCGAAGCCCTCCCCTATTTCCCCGACGGGATCGCGATGCCGCCCGGGAACCGCGACCCCGAGCGCTTCACCCGCCCGCCCCTGCACGCGGCGATCGAACTCGCGCCCGGCCTGGTGGCCGACGTCGTGGTGGTGCACCTCAAGTCGCGCCGTCCCGACTACCGCAGCGGCGATACCGGCGACGATCCGCAGCTGTACGCACTGGCCTCGCTGCGCTCGCTGATCCGGCGCGGCACCGAAGCCGCCGCCCTGCGCGTGATCCTGTCCCGGCTGGCCCGCGAGCACCGCCGCCCGCGCGTGGTGCTGGGCGACTTCAACGACGTCGCCGATGCCGTCACCACCAACATCGTGCTCGGCATCGGCGCCCCCGCCGCCGACCGCCTGTACGACGCCTGCGCGCTGCAACGGCGCCAGGACCGCGTGCGCCATGTCGGCTTTTCGAACCTGCACGAAGGCCAGTACACGACCATCGACCATATATTGGTGTCCGGCGAATTCAATGCCGAGCTGCCCGAGGCGCTGGGCGAGATCGTCGACGTGGTCTACCTGAACGACCACCTGGACCTGGGCTTGCCGGAGGCCTCGGACCATGGGCAGGTGCTGGCGAAGCTGCGGCTGTTCGCGCGGGCGCATGGGGAGGCGGAAGGGGATGGCTGAAGCGCTGCTGCGCTGAACCTACCGTCGTTCCCTGCGTTTTTACCACTCAGCGCCCTTTTTTCACCGCCCATCGCATTTCGCTGGCTGCCCAACGCGAGCTTGCTTACCATCTTGTCATGCGCCTGGAACTCCATCCAGCCGGACGGAGAACGAGCGCTCACTCTCACCGTGCTCAACAAGAACAACCATGAAAATCGAGTCGATCCCCCCATCGCCCGCCGAGACGGCGGTGTCCGGACACAGCCGTGAACGAAGCCGAAAACGCCGACGCAACGCCGCCATCGGCCTGACCATGATCGCCGTGCTGGCCGCCGGCGGCTACGCCTACACCCAGCGGACAGCGACGCCGCTGCCCGCCCCCGCCGCCAAGGCCGACAAGCAAACCGTGCACGAACTCTCCAGCCGCGATATCGCCGTGGTCGAGGCGCGCCCGCTGGCCCTGACCTTGCCGCTGTCGGGCTCGCTCACGCCACTGGCCCAGGCCACCGTCAAGTCCAAGGTCTCGGGCGTGGTGCTGGCGACCACGGTGCAGGAAGGGATGGCGGTCGCGGCCGGCCAGGTGATCGCGCGCCTGGACGACGCCGAGGCGCGCGCCCGCGCCGCCCAGCAGGCGGCGCTGCTGGCCGATGCCGATGCGCGCCTGGCGATGGCGAAGAAGAACCAGGCCAACAGCCTGGCCCTGCTGCAGCAGAAGTACATCGCCCAGAACGCCTACGACACCACCTCCAACGCGGTCGACCTGGCCCAGGCCGCGGTGGATGCCGCGCGCGCCCAGCTCGACCTGGCGCGCATCGCCCTGGCCGACACCGTGATCCGCGCGCCGCTGGCGGGCGTGGTCAGCAAGCGCCATGCCCAGGCCGGCGAAAAGCTGGCGCCGGACAGCCCGGTGTTTTCCATCGTCGACCTCAGGCAGCTGACGCTCGACGCCCAGGTGCCGGCCTCGGACATCCCGCGCGTCAAGGTCGGCCAGGAGGTGGCCTTCCGCGTCGATGGTTTCGGCGAGCGCGTCTTCGCCGGCAAGGTGGTGCGCATCAACCCGTCCACCGAAGCCGGTTCGCGCGCGATGATCGTCTACATCGGCGTCGACAACCCGGACGGCCTGCTGCGCGCCGGCATGTTCGCGAAGGGCGCGGTGACCACCGAGAAATCGGCCGCGCGCCCGCTGCTGCCGCTGACCGCGGTGCGCGCGGAAAAAGGGAGCGACGTGGTCTACCGCATCGAGGGCGGCAAGGTCGTGGCCCAGCCGGTGAAACTTGGCCTGCGCAACGGCGACGAAGGCCTGGTCGAGGCGCTCGACGGCATCGCCGCCGGCGCCACCGTGCTGGCGCTGCCGCTGGACGGCATCAAGCCGGGCGACCGCGTCAAGCTGCCTGCAAGCGCCGCTGCCTTCACCGCCGCCGCGAAAGGCTGACCATGTGGATCACCCGCACCAGCATCAAGCACCCGGTGTTCGCCACCATGGTCATGGTCGGCCTGATGGTGCTCGGCTTGTTCTCCTACCGCGGCCTGGGCGTGGAGAGCATGCCGAACGTCGAGATCCCGGCGGTCTTCATCGAAACCGAATACCCCGGCGCCTCGCCCGAGCAGGTGGAAAACGACGTCACCCGGCCGATCGAGGAAGCGGCGAATACCGTCGGCGGCATCAAGACCATCCGCAGCAGTTCCTGGGAAGGCCGCTCCGGCGTCGGCATCGAATTCCAGCTGACGGTGGACATGGACCGCGCCGTGCAGGACCTGCGCGACCGCATCGGCGGCGTGCGCGGCGGCTTCCCGCGCGAGGTCAGGGAACCGACCGTGTGGCGCGAGGAAGGCGACAACGCCCAGCCGATCCTGCGGCTGTCGCTGACCTCGCACGAACGCAGCCTGCGCGACCTGAGCATGCTGGCCGACCAGGTGATCGTCAAGCGCCTGCAATCGGTGGCCGGGGTCGGCCAGATCCACGTCAACGGCAAGCAGAACCGGCAAGTGCTGGTCGACATCCGCCCCGACCAGCTGCGCAGCCTGAACGTCGGCATCGACGAAGTCATGAATGCGATCACCGCCACCAACGCCAACCTGCCGGCCGGGCGCATCAGCCAGGGCGAGCGCGAGAACCTGGTGCGCATCGAGGGCAAGATGAAGGATGCGCGCGAGTTCCGCCGCATCATCGTGGCCCAGCGCGCCAGCGGTCCGGTCTACCTCAGCCAGGTGGCCGAGATCTCGGATGGCGCCGCCGAAGAGCAATCGATCTCGCGCGTGAACGGCGAACGCGCCATCTCGCTCGACATCGCCAAGGTCCAGGATGCCAACACGGTGGCGGTGGGCAGCGGCGTCAAGGCCGCGATCGAAGCGATGAAGGCCAGCCTGCCGAAGGACGTCCAGTTCCGCATCCTGGACGACAAGAGCAAGACCGTGCAGGGCCAGCTCGACAACGTCAAGCGCACCATTGTCGAGGGTGCGCTGCTGACCATGGTGATCGTGTTCTTCTTCCTGCACTCCTGGCGTTCCACCGTCATCACCGGCCTGACGCTGCCGATCTCGGTGCTGGCCAGCTTCATCGCCATGAAATACTTCGGCTTCACGCTGAACTTCCTGACCCTGATGGCGCTGTCGCTGTGCATCGGTCTGCTGATCGACGATGCCATCGTGGTGCGCGAAAACATCGTGCGCCACCTCGGCATGGGCAAGAGCCATGTGCGCGCCGCCGAGGAAGGCACGGGCGAGATCGGGCTGGCGGTAATGGCCACCACCTTCGCCATCGTCGCCGTGTTCGTGCCGATCGCCTTCATGCAGGGCATCATCGGCCGCTTCTTCCTGCAGTTCGGGATCACGGTGGCGGTGGCGGTGCTGGTGTCGCTGTTCGTCAGTTTTACCCTGGACCCGATGCTGTCCTCGGTGTGGCCGGACCCGGACAAGGACCGCTTCAAGTACCTGCCCTGGCTGGGGCGCCTGATGGCGCGCATCGAAGTCGGCATCGAACACGTGCACGGCTGGTATGCGAAGGTGCTGGGCTTTGCCCTGGCCTGGCGCAAGGCGACCCTGCTGCTGGCCGTGGCCCTGTTCGCGGGCAGCCTGGCGCTGGTGCCGCTGATCGGCGGCGAGTTCACGCCCCAGGTGGACGAGGGCTTCATCCAGATGAAGTTCAAGACCCCGGTCGGCTCCAGCCTCGCCTACTCCGACGCCAAGCTACGCCAGGTCGAGGCGGCGCTGGCCGAGTTCAAGGAAATCGAGAGCATGTCGACCGTGGTGGGTTCCTGGGATGGCCGCAATTATTCCGAGGTCAACCTGAAGCTGACCGACGTGCACCAGACCCACCGCCGCTCGCAGCAGGACATGGAAAAGGTGATCCGCGAACGCCTGGCATCCATCGCCGGCGTCACGCTGACGGTGGGCGGACGGCCGATCTTCATCGCGATCCTCGGCACCGATGAGGCGAAACTGGACGCGGTGGCGCACAAGCTGATGGACAAGATGCGCGCCGTCAAAGGCGTGGCCGACATCGAGTACAGCCAGGAAGGCGCGAATCCGGCCACCATCGTCAAGATCAACCACGAGCTGGCCAGCGACCTGGGCCTCTCCGTCCAGCAGATCGGCAGCGCCCTGCGGCCCTTCGTCGCCGGCGACCAGACCAACCGCTGGCTGGCGCCGGATGGCCAGAACTACGAGGTGAATGTGCAGCTGCCGAAGACCGGCCGCGAAAAGGTGGCCGACCTGGGCGACCTGGCGGTGGCCTCCAGCCGGCGCGACGCCGCCGGCGCCCCGGTCATGGTGCCGCTGCGCCAGGTGGTCGAGTTCGTGCCCTCGACCAGCCCGCAGGTGCTGAAGCGCCAGGCGCTGCAGCGGCGCGTGGCGGTGTCGGCCGGCCTGGACGGGCGCCCGCTGGGCGACGTGATGAACGAGGTGAACGCGGCGATGAAATCCATCGACCTGCCGGACGGGATCCGCTTCGACGTCGGCGGCGACGCCCAGCAGATGGACGAGACCATGGCCGGCTTCGGCGTGGCGCTCGGCATCGCGGTGATCTTCATCTACCTGGTGCTGGCCTCGCAGTTCGGCAGCTTCCTGCAGCCGATCGCGATCATGCTGTCGCTGCCGCTGTCCCTGATCGGTGTGCTGGTGGCGCTGCTGGCCACCCACACCACCCTGAACATCTTCTCGGTGATCGGCGTGGTGATGCTGATGGGCCTGGTGACCAAGAACGCGATCCTGCTGGTCGACTTCGCCAACCACGGCCAGCGCGAAGGCAAGCCGCAATTCACGGCGCTGATGGATGCCGGCCAGGTGCGCCTGCGGCCGATCCTGATGACGACGCTGGCGATGATCTTCGGGATGCTGCCGATGGCGATCGGCATGGGCGAAGGCGGCGAGACCCAGGCGCCGATGGGACGCGCGGTGATCGGCGGGGTGATCACCTCGACCTTGCTGACCCTGGTGGTGGTGCCGGTGGCTTATACCTATCTGGATACGCTGGGCAAGCGGGCGGTGCGGTGGTTCAGGCGGGGGGAGGAAGCGCATGCGGCCGAGGAAGGTAGGGCTTCGGCTGCTGAACAGAAGACTGCGTGATCTTGCGGACTGCGTAAGCTTGCTGCGTTAGCTTAAGCACGTCGTTCCCGCGAAGGCGGGAATCCAAGTTCGGCGCGGGCCGTTAGCATATGCTGCGGACATGCACATAACTTGGGTTCCTGCCTTCGCAGGAACGACGTGCCAGGGGTAACAAAAGAAAAACGTCCGCATCAATCGAACGCGGATCGATGCCGGCCATCTCACGCCGGATCATGCTCCCCTTGCCGCACCGCCTCCCCCTGCTCGCCATCAGCGGCAGCGCCCTCTTCACCAGCAGGCTTGTGCTTGGCCTCTTCCTTGCGCCGCGCCTTTTCGTCGGCCTTGCGTTTCTTTTCCAGCTCCCGCTGTCGCTTCTCGTACTGGAAATTCGTCTTTGCCATAATCACCTCGCGCATGTCGTTGGGAAAACTCCTACCCTGCCATTATGGACCAGGAAAGGTGGCGGAACTTGAGAATTACCCACGCGGGTGGTGTTGCGCATGCAGGTGCTTCAAGCGCTCGCGTGCCACATGGGTGTAGATCTGGGTGGTGGAAATGTCGGAGTGGCCCAGCAGCAGTTGCACCACCCGCAAGTCGGCGCCATGGTTCAGCAAATGCGTGGCAAAGGCGTGGCGCAGGGTGTGGGGCGACAGCGGCGCCGTGATGCCGGCGCGCGCCGCGTGCTTCTTGATCACCACCCAGAACATCTGGCGCGTCATGGCGCCGCCGCGGCCGGTCACGAACAGGGCGTCGTCGACTTGTCCGTCCAGGATCACGCCGCGCGCTTCCTTCAGATAGCGTTCCAGCCAGTGGCGCGCCTGCTCGCCGAAGGGCACCAGACGGGTCTTGCTGCCCTTGCCGGTGATGCGCAGCACGCCATCGTTCAGGCTCAGCTCGACCACCTTCAGCGTCACCAGCTCCGACACCCGCAAGCCGCTCGCATACATCAGCTCGAGCATGGTGCGCTCGCGCAGGCCCAGCGGGGTAGTAAGGTCAGGTGCGTTCAGGAGCGCGTCGACCTGGGCTTCGTTCAGGGTGTGCACGAAGCGCGCCGGTTGCTTGGCCGAGGCCATCTTGAGGCAGGGATCGGTGGCGATGCGGCGCTCGCGCAGCGCCAGCTGATAGAAACGCTTGAGCACCGAAAGCCGCCGGTTGGCCGAGCTGGGCTTGGATTCGGCGTGGCGGTCGGCGAAATACGCGGCGATGTCCTGCGGCTGCACCGCGTGCAGATCGGCGCGCTCGGGCCGCTTGAGCTGGAGCCAGCGCGCGAACAGGCGCAGGTCGCGGCGGTAGGCGTCCAGCGAATTCTTCGACAGGCCGTGCTCGAGCCAGAGCGCGTCGCAGAAGGCGTCGATCAGGGGAAAATCGGCTGTTGCTGCCATGGCATGTCGGTGGCGAGCGCGCCTTCATGGCGCAACAGCCAGCGCTTGACGGAGAGGTGGAAGCCGTTTTCGTCGTCGGTGCTGGCAAAGCCGCCCAGGCCGCCGGCCGCAGTCACGCGGTGGCAGGGAATCACCAGCGGATACCAGTTGGCGCCGCAGGCCTGGCCCACCGCGCGCGGATGCGATTCGAGCAGCTTGGCGAGCTGGCCATAAGTGCGCACGCCGCCGCGCGGGACCGCTTGAATCAGCTCCCAGACGCGGCGCTGGAAAGCGGTGCCCGCCTCCACCAGCGGCAGGGTGAAGCGGTAGTCGGCATCGCCGAAATAGCGCAGGACCTGGACCGCGGCCTGTTCGGCCACCGCGTCGAGCGGCGCCTTTTCCTGGTAATGCGGCGGCAGGTAGACCAGTTCGCGCAAGCGATCCTGTTCGGTACGGATGCCCATGGCACCGAAGGGTGCGGTGACGATGGCGCTGAAGATCTCGCTGCCCTGTTGTGTGTTCATCAGTGCAGTGTAAGACCCGGAAGCTTCGGCGGCAAGGTCCCGGGTGGCGATGATGGAGGCGTGGTGCGGATTCAGGCGAAAAAAAAGCGCACCCACGGGTGCGCTTCAATCTGGTTCACGTTCCCGGCCGCTCGGTCGTGCCGGCAGCATCATGTTAAACGTGTGTCTCCTCCAAACTTTTTTCCGGTAAATCGGTGTGATGTACTTGTGGTACCTGCCAATTACCGCTTCTTCTACCTCTCCCCAACATGTATCCGGTACGCCCTCGGAATGCACCATAGTAGTGCTGAAGGTGCTCCATCATAACGCATTCGCATATGGATAGCGTAGTTTTCTATATACATTCATGGAATATATTTCAGCTATAAGCGACGAAAAACCAACAGAAAGTGGGCTCTGCAGTCGTTTCATTGCTGACAAGAAATTGACAATTCAAAGTGTCAACGCCGGCGCCTGGCGGCTCAGCGATTCTGCGCTGTCGTTCTGTTAATTTCCTTGATCAGATCTTCGCCGATGCGCGCCTCCATCTGCTTCTGCACCGGCAGCAGGGCGCGCCGCCAGGCCGCCTGCTGCGGCTCCGTCAAGGTATAGACAACCGTCTTGCCGGTCTTGCGGATCGCTTCCAGCGCGCGGTCGTTGTCGCGCTGGGCGATGGTTTTTTCGAAGGCAGTGGCCTGGCGCAGCGCCTGCTCCAGCTGGGAACGGACGTCGCGCGGCAAGCCGTCCCAGAACTTCTTGTTGACAATCACGGCATACCCCAGGTAACCGTGGTTCGACACCGTCAAGTGCTTCTGCACCTCGTTCATGCGCTGGGTCAGCATGTTCGACGGCGGGTTCTCGGTACCGTCGACCACGCCCGACTGCAAGGCCGGGTAGGCCTCGGAAAACGCCAGTACCTGGGGCACCGCGCCCAGCGCGCGCATCTGGGCGTCGAGCACCTTGGAACCCTGGATGCGCATGCGCAGCCCGCGGAAGTCGGCCGGATCGTGCAGCGGCCGGTTGGCCGACATCACCTTGAAACCATTGTCCCAGTAGGCCAGCCCGGTGATGCCCTTGGGTTCGAGCTTGCGCAGCAAGCCCCTGCCGATCTGGCCCTCGGTCACCGCGTACAGCGCCGCCTTGGTCGGGAAGATATAGGGCAGGTCGAAGGCTTCGAATTCCTTCACCCCGAGCGGCCCGAACTTGGCCAGCGAGGGGGCCAGCATCTGCACCGCGCCCAGCTGCAGGGCTTCCAGCTCTTCCTTGTCCTTGTAGAGCTGGCTGTTCGGGTAGACTTCGACCCGGACCCGGCCGCGGGTCAGCTGTTCGGCCAGCACCCGGAAGCGCTCGGCCGCCAGGCCCTTGGGCGCATCCGGTGCGACCACGTGGCTGAATTTGATGACGATGGGCGCCTCGGCCCGGGCGCCGCCGCCGGCACCGATGGCGGCAACGAGGGCCAGCGCGGACAGCGCGGCTTTGATCCACATGATGTTTCCTCTTCCTGATGCAAGACTGGTCGTTATACTGAAGCCGGCCCCCAGTGTGCCGCTTCCGCCGGCGCCACGCCATCGTGGAAAACCACGAGGCCGGCTCGGCAACAAGTGAAGTTACCATATGAAGAATCCATTTATCCCGCCCCGCTCCCTTCCCGAAGGCCCATGGCGCTGGCTGGTGCCGGTACTGCTGGTGCTGCTGTTCCTGCTGGTGCTGCTGTGGCTGCCCTGGCAGGCGCGCCAGATGGAGAGCAACGAGCGCCAGGAACAGCTGATCGCCGATACCCTCTGGGTCGAGCAGGCGCTGCGCTTCGAACTGGCGCGCAGCGAGGAGGCGCTGGCCACGCTGGGCGCCGACCTGGTGGTGGAAGCGCCGGCGCCCGCCGTGCTGCAGGCGCGCCTGGCACAGATGTTCAAGAATGGCCATGAGCTGCAGCGGGTGGTCTGGTTCGACGCCGACGGCAAGGTGCGGGCGCTGCGTGGCATGGAATTGCCGGCAGCCGGCCTGACCCAGTCCTCGCGCGAAGCGGCGGCGATGGCGCGCACCACGCGCGCCGGGCGCTACAGCGAACCGTATGGCGCCACCGCGCTGATGCACGGGCTGGTCGACTTCCACCTGCCGCTGTACCGCGCCGGCCGCAACGAAGGCAGCCTGGTCGCCACCTACAACCTGCAGGTCCTGCTCGACGAGAACGTGCCCTGGTGGTTCGCCCAGGACAACGCCCTGTCCCTGCTCGACCGCGACGACCGCACCGTCGCCCAGCGCGCCGCCGGCGGTCCCGGGCGCGGCATCTACACCCACAAGCGCGCCCTCGACCTGCCCGGCGCGCAGATCGTGCTGGCCACCGACAGCGTCAAGGGCGCGCCCCAGCTGCTGCCCAACCTGCTGGTCGGTTCGGTGATCGTGCTGGCGCTGGGCCTGGTGCTGTCGCTGGTGGCACTGTGGCGCCACATCGCGCGCACCGTGGCGGCCGAAAACGCGCTGCGCCAGCAGATGGCCTTCCGCACCGCGATGGAAGATTCGCTGCTGACCGGCCTGCGCGCACGCGACCTGGAGGGCCGCGTCACCTACGTCAACCCGGCCTTCTGCCGCATGGTCGGGCTGCCGGCGGACGACCTGCTGGGCAAGAAGCCGCCCATGCCCTACTGGGCGCCGGAAGCGATGGCCGAGTACGAACAGCGCTTCCGCAAGGTGCTGGCGGGCCAGGCCACGCCGCAGTTCGAGACCGTGTTCCAGCGCTCCGACGGCGTACGCGTGCCGGTGCTGGTGTTCGAGGCGCCGCTGGTCGACAGCCATGGCCGCCACACCGGCTGGATGAGCTCCATCCTCGACATCACCGACCGCAAGCGCGCCGAGGAACTCAGCCGCCAGCAGCAGGAAAAGCTGGAAACCAGCGCGCGCCTGTCCACGATGGGCGAGATCTCCTCGATGCTGGCGCACGAACTGAACCAGCCGCTGGCGGCGATTTCCAGCTACACCGCCGGCGCCCTCAACGTGCTGTCGCGCGCCTCGGACGACGCCGGCCCGTCCAACGCCCCGCTCGACATCGGCATGCTGCGGCGTGCCCTGGAACAGGCCAACACCCAGGCACGGCGCGCCGGCCAGGTGATCCGCAGCGTGCACGAATTCGTCAAGAAGCGCGAGCCGCACCGCGAAAGCGTGGCGATGCAGCAGGTGGTGGACGGCATCCGCGCCCTGCTCGACCTGCAGGCGCGCCAGAGCTATGTGACGGTGCAGGTGGACTTTCCGCCGGCGCTGCCGCCGGTGCTGGCCGACCGCGTGCTGCTCGAGCAGGTGCTGCTGAACCTGACCCGCAACGCGATCGAGGCGATGCAGGACATCGGCCCGGAGCGGCGCCTGCTGCGCATCACGGCCCAGGAGCTGGATGCCCAGATCGCGGTGTCGGTGATCGACAGCGGCCATGGCATCGCGCCGGAAGTCGCCGAGCGCCTGTTCTCGCCCTTCTTCTCG